>Ga0187771_10000598_pt1 | contig 22512 bp, 15 predicted proteins | sample 0116_SJ02_MP15_1_FD_133139 | JGI IMG/M metagenome (GOLD analysis project Ga0187771, IMG submission 133139) | Tropical peat soil microbial communities from peatlands in Department of Meta, Colombia - 0116_SJ02_MP15_10_MG | ecosystem: Environmental > Terrestrial > Soil > Wetlands > Peat | place... | reverse complement strand
CATGGACTACGGCCTGCTCCAATCCTCGATTTTGAGGCCCTGGACCCGGCGGAAGGCGCGATCGTTGGTGACGAGGATGGCTGGGGCGGCCAACGCTTGAGCAGCAATCATCATGTCCAAGTTGCCCATGGGCTCCCCTTCGCGTTCGAGGGCGGCCCGCAGGAGCGCATAGTGTCGGGCCGCATCAGAGTTCCAAGCCAATACCTGAATGCGCAAGAGAAACTCCTCGACGGCGGTTTTCAGGCTCACAGCTTCCGGCCTGCGGGCGACGCCAAAGCGCAACTCCCCTTCGGTGACTGCCGAAATCGAAACCTGGGCCATGGGCACCCTGATCAGCCGCTCGCGCACTCGAGGAATGTTGCCCCTAATAACGAAGCTAGCCGTGTTTGTGTCGAGCTGGTAGAGGGTGGGCATTAGAACAACTTCCGTTTCTGTGGAGGTTCATCCTGCCGGTCAGTCAGAAAGTCCTTGGGTATGTCGAGGGTTTTCATCAACTCGAAGAAGTCGTGCCAGGACTCCGGCCTCCGCGACAGGATCACGTCGCCCGAGTCTGGATCCCGTCGGATAAACACCTCCGACCCCTCGAAACGGTAGTCTGCGGGCAACCGCACAGCTTGACTGCGGCCATTCTGGAATAACTTAGCGGTCTTAGCCATCTCGACGCCTCCGTTGGTATATACCATGATACACTGCTGGCCGGAATAGATCAAGGTCTATATCAAAGATACGTCCCCCTTCGCGCAGCTATAATAGTTTTTCGCCCTCTTGATGGGGCAGCGTAAGGGTCAGGATGATTCAGCCGTCAACTTGGCAACGCCGAAACACTTGCTGGGGAGTCCTGCTGCTTGCCCACGGCGCGCCGGAGCGGCTCGAAGACATTCCGGAGTTTCTTCTCAATGTGCGCGAGGGGCGCAAGCTGCCGGAGCCTGCCATACAGGAGATCATCCGCCGGTACCGTGCGGCTGGCGGCGGCTCCCCGTTGTGCAAGCTCACTGCGCTGCAAGCCGAGGCGCTGGCGAAGCGGCTGTCCCGGCCCGTTTACGTCGGCATGCGGAACTGGAAACCTTTCATCGCGGAGGCCGTCAAACAGTTGAGCGGCGATGGCGTGGAACGCGTGGTCGCCTTGTGCCTGGCGCCACAAAATTCCCGCACCAGCATCGGGCTGTATCAGAGGCATTTGAGGGAGGCCATCGCGGAGACTGCGCCCGCCGTGGAAGTGGATTTTGTTTCGAGCTGGCACGACCAGCCGGGATTAATTGCGGCGTTTGGGGAGAAGGTTTCGGCCGCGCTGGCCGATGTCCAGGCCAAGGCCGGCTTGCCTGTGCCAGTCATCTTTACGGCGCATAGCGTCCCCGCAAGGACGATTGCCGAGGGCGATCCCTATGAGCGTCAGGTGCGAGAAACGGCGGCACTTGTGGCGCCAGCGGCGGGGTTGAAAACGTATCGCCTGGCATTTCAAAGTCAGGGAATGACGCCTGAGCCGTGGATCGGCCCCACTGTGGAGTCGCAAATTGATGAGTTAGCTGCCTCGGGCCATTGCCATGTCTTATTGGCCCCCATCGGGTTCGTCGCGGACCACATCGAAATCCTTTACGATATCGATGTGGCCTTCGGCGATTACGGGAGGGGCAAGGGCGTGACGGTCCACCGCACGGAATCCCTGAACGATAGCCCTTTGTTTATCCAGGCGCTGGCGGATATTGTGACGCAACGTGTGGGGCTGCACGCTGTAAGCAGCCAGCAGAAGGCAGAAGGCGGTAGGCGTTGAGTTGCACGTTTGGCAGTGTTCACCCAGATTTGGTGGTTTGAATGATCGCGCCATGGAATCCATGCCACCATTACGAAGCATCGCCGTCGGCTGCGTTGCGTTCTGCGCACTACTTTGTGCCGGCGGTAACGGAGGGGCGCGCACGACTTTCGGAGGCAAGCATTGACGAGCATTGACAAATCGCGGTGGCGCATCGCGGTCATTGGAGGAGGGGTTTCAGGCCTCGCCGCCGCCTACACCCTGGCGCGCGCGCGCCAGGCCGGCGCGCCCATTGAGGAATTGCTCATCGAGGCCCGAGATCGTCTCGGCGGCGTTATTCGAACCGAAAAGGTGGAGGGTTTCGTCATTGAGGCGGGGCCGGACAGCTTTCTGGAGCAGAAGCCTGAGGCGGCGGCCCTTTGCCGTGAGCTCGGCTTGGGCGATGCGCTGATCGGCTCGAACGACCAAGAGCGTCGCACGTATATCTTGTATCGCGGCCGCCTGGTTCCGCTCCCCGACGGCCTGCTTCTGCTCGTTCCGACCCGCGTCTGGCCGATGGTCACCACGCCGCTCCTGCCGCTGCGGAGCAAGCTGGCAATTGCCGCGGAATGGTTTGCCTCCCCCTCCAACAATAATAGCGGTGACGAGTCCGTGGCCAGCTTCGTGCGCAGGCATTTTGGCGACGCCATGCTCGAAAACATCGCCGATCCCTTGCTGGCCGGTGTGTACGGCGGGGACTCGGCAGAATTGAGCGTGCGCTCCGTTCTGCCTCGCTTCTGGGACATGGAGAAGAAACACGGCAGCCTGACGCGCGCTACCCTTCGAGCGATGCGCGAGCGCCGAAGGCGAAACCGCCAGACGCCTGCGCCGACAGACGCCGACGAGCCCAGCCAAGGGACGGTAGCAGCGAAGGCACCGCCACTTTTCATGACTCTCCGCGATGGCCTGGAGCAAATGACCAACAGCTTAGTAGCGCAATTGGATGAGTCGCGATTGCATCTCGGCCAGAGAGTCGAAGCCATTGAGTCCTCTCCCGCCGGTCCTGTTGGTGCGAGCGACACCGGTTCGCGCAGGTACTTGATTCGGTGCGCGGGAAATCTGACCTACGAAGCCAACGCGGTGGTTCTCGCGATGCCCACGCGTGAGTGCGCCCGGTTGCTCGCCCCCTTCGATCCCGCTCTGTGCGAACTGCTGGAGGCCATCCCCTACAGTTCCTCCATGACCGTCTCGCTGGCGTATGGCCCGGGCGCCCGCGCAGCGCTTCCGCCCGGGTTCGGTTTCCTCGTCCCCCGCAAGGAAAACCGCAGAATGCTGGCCTGTACTTTTGTGCACACCAAGTTCAGCCACCGCGCTCCGGCGGGGAAAGCCCTGCTGCGCTGTTTTCTGGGCGGTTCGCGCGACCCTGAGGTGCTGAACCTTGCGGACGCCGAAGTCGTCGCGCTGGCCCGCAAGGAGCTCCAGCAAATTTTGAGCTTCTCTGCAGAACCGCTGTTCTGGCGCGTGTACCGCTGGCCTTTTTCTATGGCCCAATACGTGGTCGGACATGCGAGCCGGATGACTAAGATCCAAACCCGGCTCGAAAACCTCCCCGGACTTTTCCTGGCTGGAAACGCCTATTCCGGGATTGGCATATCCGACTGTGTCCGGACCGGGAGAGCCGCCGCTCAGCGCGCGCTGGGCGCTTGGGCGGGGAGCGGCAGGCGGGCTGCAGACGACAGGTAACTAAGCAAACTGCTAAGGTGTGAAGAATGAAGGGGAAAAGCCGAATAGTGAATGGTGAATGTTGAAGCCTGAAGAGTCCCTGCCGGCTTCTGGAAACAGAGAACTGGCCACTGACCACTGACAACTGACGACGGACCATCCAGAAGAAACAACCAAAAACCACCTGCCAACAACAAACAGTTGCCGATTGATCTACATCAAGAATCCGTCGCCAGCGTTAAGCTTTGGGGTTATGATAGTTGGCCTTTTTGGAAGGTGAAAAATGAGTCAGGGAAGAGATGTGTTTGGAACGCGCGTGGCACTCGATACTCGTAGCGGTCGCGCCAGCCTTTACAGCTTGGTGCGATTGGAGAGAGCCGGCGTAGGGACGGTTTCCCGCCTGCCGTTTTCAATCAAAGTACTGCTGGAGTCCCTGCTGCGGAATTGCGACGGCGTGCTGGTCACGGAGGAGGACGTCAAGGCCCTGGCTACCTGGAACGCCAAAAGTCCCGCCGCTCGCGAGGTGCCATTCAAGCCGGCGCGCGTTATTTTGCAGGATTTCACGGGCGTGCCGGCGGTAGTGGACCTGGCCGCCATGCGCTCGGCGATGAAGCGGCTGGGAGGCGACCCTGGCAAGATCAACCCCTTGGTGCCCGTTGATCTGGTCATCGACCACTCCGTGCAGGTGGATGTTTTCGGCGCCCCGATAGCGCTGCAGCGCAATGCTGAGATCGAATTCCAGCGCAACCGCGAGCGGTATGAATTCCTGCGCTGGGGCCAGAAGGCTTTTGGGAATTTCCGGGTTGTGCCACCCGCCACGGGCATTGTTCACCAAGTGAACTTGGAGTTCCTGGCCAAGGTGGTGCAAGCGCGCGAGCAAAGCGGCGAAACGGTTCTTTTCCCCGACACGCTGGTCGGCACGGATTCCCATACGACCATGATCAACGGGTTGGGCGTGCTGGGCTGGGGCGTGGGTGGGATCGAGGCGGAAGCGGCCATGCTGGGCCAGCCTTACTACTTCCTGACTCCCAAAGTTGTGGGCTTCCACCTGAAGGGCAAGCTTCGCGAGGGTGTAACCGCAACCGACCTTGTTTTGACCGTCACAGAGATGCTCCGCAAGAAGGGCGTGGTGGACAAGTTTGTGGAGTTCTACGGCGAGGGCATTTCTGAAATGAGACTCGCCGACCGCGCCACCATCGCCAATATGGCGCCTGAGTACGGCGCCACCATGGGGTTCTTCCCCGTGGACGATGAGACGCTTCGCTACCTGCGCCAGACCGGCCGCACGGAGGAAGAAATCGACCGCGTCGAGCGCTACACGAAGGAGCAAGGTTTGTTTCGGACCAACTCGACGTCCGCCCCGGAGTTCAGCGATACACTCGAGCTGGATCTCGCCACGGTGGAGCCGAGCTTGGCTGGCCCCAAGCGGCCCCAGGACCGGGTCCCGCTCTCGGCCATGAAGTCAGCATTCCGGCGCACGCTTACGGCGCCTGTCAAGGAGCGCGGGTTTGGCCTGAAAGCGGAAGACGTGGCGCGAACGGTGACGGTGCCCTTCAACGGCACGCGGGCGAGCCTGGGGCACGGCTCGGTGGTCATTGCGGCGATTACTTCGTGCACCAACACCTCCAATCCTTCCGTGATGCTGGGAGCCGGGCTCCTGGCGAAGAAAGCTCTGGAACGCGGCCTGCAAGTGCCGCCCTACGTCAAGACTAGCTTGGCGCCGGGGTCGAAGGTGGTGACGGAGTATCTCCAAGAGGCGGGGCTGCTCGATTCGCTCGCCGCGATTGGTTTCTATCTGGTGGGCTACGGGTGCACCACCTGTATCGGCAACAGCGGGCCGCTGCCTCCGGAGGTGGCGAAGGCGGTGACCGAAAACCAATTGGTGGCGGCGGCGGTGCTCTCCGGGAATCGGAATTTTGAAGGGCGCATCCATCCCCAGGTTCGCGCCAATTATTTGGCCTCGCCGCCTCTTGTGGTCGCTTACGCCCTGGCCGGCACGGTGGATATCGATCTGGCGAATGACCCCCTGGGGCGCGACCGTAAGGGCGCGCCGGTCTTTCTCCGCGACATCTGGCCTTCGCAAGCTGAGATCGCGGAGACCATGGACAGGGCAATCCGGCCGGAGATGTTCCGCAAGTCCTACGGCAATGTCTGGGATGGGAATCCAACCTGGAACGCCATCCCGGTGACCGGTGGCGCGCTCTTCGAGTGGCGGGCGGACTCCACTTACATCCAAGAGCCGCCTTTCTTCATTAACCTCACTCGCGAGCCTGCGCCGCTAAGTGACATCTGCGGCGCGAGAGTCCTGGCATGGCTGGGTGACTCAGTGACCACAGACCACATTTCGCCTGCGGGCGACATCCCAGAGGACGGCCCGGCCGGTCGTTATCTGATTGAGCGGGGCGTGGTGAAGAAGGACTTTAACTCCTTTGGCTCGCGACGGGGCAACGATCGTGTCATGGTGCGTGGCACCTTTGCGAACATCCGGCTTAAGAACCTGCTCCTGCCGGGGACCGAAGGCGGCATCACAGTTCATCTCCCGGATGGCACACGCATGTCGATTTACGACGGCGCCATGCGTTACCGATCGGAAGGAGTACCTCTAATCGTGCTTGCGGGTAAGGAGTATGGGTCCGGCTCCTCACGCGACTGGGCAGCCAAAGGCACACTGCTGCTGGGTGTGAGGGCCGTGCTGGCGGAGTCTTACGAGCGAATCCATCGCAGCAATCTCGTAGGGATGGGCGTGCTGCCACTCCAGTTCCTCGAGGGCCAGAACGTGGCATCTCTCGGCTTGACCGGCCAGGAAGTGTTCGACATCACCGGGTTGAGCGACCGCCTCGCCCCAAGGTCCGAATTCGAGGTGACGGCTATTCCTGCCGGAGGACAACGCAAGACATTCAAGGCCATCGCCCGGCTAGATTCCGCCGTCGAGGTCAACTACTATCGCAACGGGGGCATTTTGCCCACCGTGTTGCGAAGTCTGCTGAAGTAGCGCCGCATCTAAGGGCGGCAGGCGCCAGGCTCCCCGTCAGCTGACGGGGACAAGTTCCGCCCGGCGCTACCGGGTGACCATGCTGTTCTGTGGCCCCGGAATTGCCCCGCTTGACCCGAAATCTTATGAGGGAGGGTATTTTGACCCATGGGCTCATTCAATGGAGTTCCGGTCCCAACCGACGGTAAGAGAATAACTTACATGGATGGCAAATTTGTCATCCCGGACACTCCCGTTATCCCTTTCATTGAGGGTGATGGGACTGGGCGCGACATTTGGAAGGCTTCACGCCGAGTCTTTGACGCGGCCGTGGACAAGCAGTTCGGAGGAAAGCGCCGGATTGTCTGGTACGAAGTTTTTGTCGGGGAGAAGGCGTTCAAGCAATTCGGCGAATGGCTTCCCCAGGGCACGCTCGATGCGATTAAGGAGTTTCGCATCGCCATCAAGGGGCCGCTGACCACGCCCGTGGGCGGGGGAATCCGCAGCCTGAACGTCGCGTTGCGCCAACTGCTCAATCTGTATGCCTGCTGGCGCCCGGTGAAATACATTCCTGGTGTGCCTTCACCCGTGAAGCACCCCGAGCGCATGAACATCATCATATTCCGCGAGAACACCGAGGACGTCTACGCCGGTATGGAGTGGCGAGAGGGGACGCCCCAGGCGAAGCGCTTGATTGAGTTTGTTAACCAGTTGTTGCGCGATGAAAACGCCAAAAAGCAGATTCGTCCTGACGCGGGCGTGGGCGTCAAACCGATTTCCATCACTGCCACCAAGCAACTGGTGCGCCGGGCGCTTCGTTACGCGCTCGAGCATGGTCAGAAGACCGTGACCCTGGTTCACAAGGGCAACATCATGAAGTTCACGGAGGGCGCGTTCCGCGACTGGGGCTACGAACTCGCCAAAGAGGAGTTCCGGCCGCACATCGTCACCGAGCGCGAGAGCTGGACCCTGGATAACAAGGACAAAAACCCCGGCCTTTCGATCGAAGCCAACGCGGCGATGGTCGAGCCCGGCCTCGAAATGGCCACCGAGCAGTTCAAGCAGCAGATCTACAAGGAAGTGAAGGACTGCCTGGACGCGATCTATACCACCCACGGGAAGGGCCAGTGGAAGAGCAAGATCCTGGTAAACGACCGGATTGCCGACTCGATGCTCCAGCAGATCCAGACCCGCGCGGACGAGTACCAGATTGTGTGCACTCCCAACCTGAACGGGGACTACCTCTCGGACGCCTGCGCGGCGCAGATCGGCGGCTTGGGCGTTGCGCCGGGCGCCAACATCGGCGACGGGTTCGGCGTGTTCGAGGCCACACACGGCACGGCGCCGAAGTATGCGGACAAAGACGTGATCAATCCCGGCGCGGTGATTCGCTCGGGGTCGCTCATGTTCGAGTTCCTCGGCTGGCCGGAAGTCGGCAAGCTGATTGAAGACGCGTTGGCCGCCACCATCGCTCAGCACCGCGTCACTTACGACCTGGAGCGGCTGATGAAGATGGAAGGCATCACCGACGCCCAGAAGCTCAGTTGCAGCGGCTTTGCCACGGCGATCATCGAGAATATGGACGGTGTGGCCAAGGTTCGCGCTGCGTAGAAACGGCAAACTAGTAGGGGCACCGCTCGTGGGTGCCCCGTGGCGGTCGACCTGGGCAGGGACAAGGCCTGCCCCTACTTTCTTCTGATCTGCAAGAACGCCTTCAAGCCTTCATAGGGAGGAATCCATGCGCAGAAAAGTGACGGTTGTCGGCGCCGGCAACGTCGGCGCGACGGTAGCTCACCGCCTGGCCGACAAGCAATTGGCGGACATTGTTATAACCGACATTCTGGAAGGCATTCCGTTGGGGAAAGGATTGGATTTGCTCGAGTCGGGCCCCATCGAAGGGTACGACGTGAAGATCAAGGGGAGCAACGACTACAAGGATACCGCCAACTCGGACCTGGTGGTATTGACCGCAGGCTTCCCACGCAAGCCGGGGATGAGCCGCGACGACTTGCTCAAGGCTAATTTCGATGTGGTTAAAGGCGTGACGAAGGAGATCGCTCACTACTCGCCTAACGCCATCCTCATCGTGGTGACCAATCCCCTGGACGCCATGGCGCAGACGGCTTTCAAGGTGAGCGGCTTTCCCAAGCATCGGGTGATGGGTATGGCGGGAATCTTGGATTCGGCGCGCTATCGGACGTTTATCGCCGAAGCTTTGGGCGTGTCGGTCCAGGATGTTCAAGGGCTCGTGCTAGGCGGGCACGGCGATACCATGGTGCCGGTGCCCAGCTACACTACGGTCGCGGGAATCCCCATATCCCAACTGATGTCCAAGGAACAACTCGACAAGATCATCACACGGACCGCGAAGGGCGGAGGCGAAATCGTCAATCTGCTCAAGACGGGAAGCGCCTATTATGCCCCCTCTGCCGCTGTGGTCGAGATGATCGACGCCATTTTCAATGACCGCAAGAAGGTGCTCCCCTGCGCGGCGTACCTGGAAGGCGAGTATGGAATCAGCGGCCTGTTTGTGGGAGTTCCCTGCAAGCTGGGCGCGCGCGGGATCGAGCAGATTATCGAAATCACGCTGACGCCCGAAGAGCGCGCCGCCCTTCAGAAGTCTGCCGGCGCGGTGAAGGAATTGGTTGATATTATCGGCATGTAAAATAATTGTGAATTCTGAATTCTGAATTGGGAGTGGACGAACGACATTCAGAATTCATCATTCACTATTCCTAGGGTTTTCCCTCGACGATTCTGACCGCGTTCAGGACCACCGGTGTTTTGGGGCGGTCCTGGTGGTCGCGCGGGACGGTGGAGATTTTCTCCACTACCTCCTGGCCCTTTACGACTTGGCCGAAAATGGTGTGTTTGCGGTTCAGCCAGGTGGTTGGGGCGACGGTTATAAAGAACTGGCTGCCGTTGGTATTGGGGCCGGCGTTTGCCATGGCGAGTTTCCCCGGACCGTCAAACCCCACTCCTTGCGCAAACTCATCTTCAAAACGATAGCCTGGCCCGCCCGTTCCGGTTCCTTGCGGGCAGCCGCCTTGAATCATGAAGTCCGGGATCACGCGGTGAAAGATGAGGCCGTCATAGAAAGGCCGCGTGACGGGCTGGCGGGTCTTGGCGTCGACAAATTCCTTCGTCCCGGTGGCCAAGCCGATGAAGTTAGCGACGGTCTTCGGCGCCTTGTCCGGAAAGAGCTCGCAAGTGATCTCTCCCAGATTGGTCTCGAATACGGCGTACGTCCCGGGTTTTGCTTGGGGCATGTTGGCTCCTCACTGTAGGGAAGTTGAAAGTCTAAAGTCAAAGGTCAAAGGTCATTCCTTCGACTTTCAACCTTTGGCTTCTCGACGGCCTTGATTTCCTTCCTATCCAGCCGGGACAATGGCGGCTGTCTTGATGCTGTCCAACTTAGGAAAGTTTTTGTCGATGTAAGCTTTCCCTTCGTTGGTCAGGCGGCCTTGGTCGGGGCCGCGTCCCTGGGGAGCGCCCTCGCCGTAGCCGCTATAAAGCTTCTCAACAACCTCCATGCCCATAGTGACTTTGCCGAAGGCGGCAAATCCCATCTTATCGAGCCCGGCGTTGTCGACGAGGTTGATGAAGACCTGAGTCGTGCGCGTGTTAGGTCCTGCGGTCGCGAAGGTAAGGTAGCCGCGCAGGTTGCTCTGTGTGACGGGGTCGTCGGGCATCCTCGCCTGGGCCCAGACCCGGGAAACCGCCGGCTGGGGACTGATGCCGAACTGGACGACAAAGCCGGGCAACACGCGGAAGAAGCTCGCGCCATCGTAGAAATGATTTTTGACGAGATTGTAGAAGCGGTCTGCGCCGTGCGGCGACCAGGCGCGGGTCACTTCGACCTCGAAGTCCCCCTGCGTGGTCGTGAACTTCGCCTTGTAGGCGGCCGGTGCCTGCTCCTTGAAGGCCGAGGGGACGAGCAGGGAAATGCTGCGGGGTTTCTCTTGCGCCGTCCCAGCGGGAGCGCTTTTTTGCGGCTGTTGCCCCCAGACAGAAACGGCCACAAGCAAGCTTGCGATAAAGATAACTCGGATGATTTTCATGTTTAACCTCGGTTTTCACCTGTAGCTGCGAGCGACGTTCGCCGAGCGCGGCGAGCGCAGATCGCCGCTACAGTTCAGGTTTCATCTTGCGTGAGATTTCTTCAACCTGCTGCATCACACGCAAAACGTTCCCGCCCAGGATCTTGGTTAGTTCCTCTTCAGTATAGCCGCGGCGGGCGAGCTCCCGGACGAGGTCCGGCAGCTTGGAGACATCTTCCATGCCGCGCGGCGCCGAATTAATCCCGTCGAAGTCAGAGCCGAGGCCGACGTGGTCCACACCAGCGACTTTCACGGCGTGATCGATGTGGTCCGCGATGCGCTCGTAGCTGGGGGTGGGCAACTCGGACTCGTACTTGTGTTCAATGGTTACTTCCTCAGCGTAGCTGAGCCGCTTGCCTTCCTGCTCGTAACGCCGCCGCGCAGCCTCCACCTCGGCGTTCTCCTGCTTCTCGATCTTCTGGTGCGCGTCCCGGTAGGCGGGGTCGAGGAACCCGGAATAAAAATTGATGTCCATGACACCGCCATTCTTGGCCAAGACGCGAATCATATCGTCCGTCATATCGCGCGACACGTCGCAGAGCGCCCGGCAGGAAGAGTGGGAGGCGATGACGGGCGCTTGGGTAACACCCAGCACGTCGTAAAAAGTCTTGTCGGAGACGTGCGAGATGTCCACCATCATGCCCAAGCGGTTCATGCGCTCGACGGCGCGGCGCCCGAGATCCGAAAGCCCGTTCCAGCGCGGGGAGTCGGTAGAGGAATCTCCCAATTCGTCATCTTTGGTGTGGGTAAGCGTCATATAGCGGACGCCAAGCTGATAGTAGATGTCAAGGGCGTGCAAATCGCCCTCAATCTGATGGCCGCCCTCGACGCCCATCAGGATGGCGATCTTCCCCTGTCGATGGAGCTGGACAATGTCGCTTGCTGTGCGGGCCAGGCCCAGCGCGTCGGAGTGGCGTCCCACCTGCTCGTAGACCGCGTCCACCAAATCTAAGGCGCGGTGGATGAGGTCCTGCTTCGGCCAGTCCACACTCACCCAGATGGAGAAGAACTCCGCCCCCAGGTGTCCGGCGCGCATCTTGGGAATGCTGATCATGTAGGGGCTCTCCGGGTCGGCGAGGTCGTAGTCCTCGTCCAGCAGCATCTGGGGGGTGTCCGCGTGCGTGTCAATGATGATGGCATGTTCGAGAGTGCGCTGCGCGATCTGTTCCGCGCTCTTCACAGGACGCGAAGAGCCCGCCGCCTGGTTCCCGGCCTCGCAACGCACGGCGCACACCGGCACCAGAGCGCAAGCGACCAAGGAGAAGAGCATGCGCTGCACGCGAGGCGCCCATGCGTTGCAGGAGCCCCTCGGCTGATCGATTGGCCGGTTGACGTGACGAAAGTGATCCACTCGAAACCCCTCCTAACGGTAGGGAGTCGGAATTATCCGGAGCATCGCCCGATTTTGTCAAATTTATTCGCAAGCCCGGTTTCGGCACGGCTCCATGTTCGTTGCTTGCCAAAGAAGACTCCAGTATAATTTCCGACTAGCCGATAATCTCTAGGGGTGACAGCCATGGCAGACGTCGATTTCAGTCTCAACCTAGCCAAGCAAGTGGAGGAGTTGCGCAAGGCGGGCGGCTGGCCTGCCGAGGATGCGCTCAATCGCCTGACTGCACAGTTGGCCATGGGCTTCAAGGCCAAGAAGGAAGAAGTCGCCATCTTGCGCCTCTCGCCAGATGGCAAGATGATCAGCTTTATCTTCCCCGTCAAACTCTCCAAGATCGGAGCCATTCCCCTGACGACCACGCATTCCCTGGCTGCCAAGAACATCCGCGAAAAGCGCGGCGAGGTCGTGAACAACTTTTCGGTTTACAAGCACCCCACGGTGTTTGAATCCGTGGATCTCTCCACCGACGAAAAGGCGGCGCCCATTCAGAAAATTGTCAGCGCGCCGATGATCGTGGACGGAAAAGTTGTGGGTGTGATTCAGGTGAGCCGTAAGGCCAAGCCCGGAGATCCGGTCGGACCTGATTTCACCCCTAAGGATGTCGCCGACCTGGCTACCGTGGGGACCATACTGGGCAACTACGTGGCGACCCTCCCCGCCGTGGCGCCCGGCGCCCCCAAGCACCCACCCGCGCAGCCCGCGAAAACCAGTTGATAGTCGGACGTACGGAAGCTCGGAAAGCGAAATTAGAGAGTCGAAACTGGAAGTTAGAAACTGGAAACTGGTTCCAGTTACTGGTTGTAGCTTCGGCCTTTTTCAGTTTCCCGGTTCAACTCTCACTTCGGGTCAGTCGTAGTATTCCAGTCCCAGGTGAGTAATCAACTCCTCCCCGCGCAAGTGGCGCAGGGTGTTCTTGAGCTTCATGAGTTGGATGAAGAGGTCGTGTTCGGGGTAGAGGTTAGGGGCGCACATCGGGCTCTTGAAATAGAAGGAGAGCCATTCCTGGATGCCCTTGCGGGCCAACTCGGGACAGCGTTGCGCCATGTCGAGGAAAAGCACGAGATCGAGGACGAGGGGCGCGGCGAGGATAGAATCGCGGCAGAGAAAGTCGATCTTGATTTGCATCGGGTAGCCAAGCCATCCGACGATGTCGAGGTTGTCCCAGCCTTCCTTGTTGTCGCCGCGAGGCGGGTAATAATTGATGCGCACCTTGTGGCAAAAGCCTTTGTAGAGGTCGGGATAGAGCTCGGGCTGAAGGATGTATTCCAGCACGGAAAGCTTGCTCTCTTCTTTGGTGCGGAAAGATTCGGGGTCGTCCAGCACTTCGCCGTCGCGATTGCCCAGGATGTTGGTGGAGAACCAGCCGCGCAGGCCGATGAGCCGCGCCTTGAGTCCTGGCGCGATGATCGTCTTCATGAGCGTCTGGCCCGTTTTGTAGTCCTTCCCGCACACCGGCACCCGGTTCTTCAGAGCCAACTCCAGCAAGGCGGGGATATCCACCGTCAAATTGGGCGCGCCGTTAGCAAAAGGGATGCCGGACTTGAGCGCGGCGTAAGCATAAATCATGCTGGGCGCGATGTCGGGGCTGTTACCCCGAAGGCCTTTCTCAAACTCCGCCAGCGACCGGTGGACAGGTCCCGGCTGCAGGAAAATCTCGGTTGACCCGCACCAGATCATGACCAGGCGGGAGGCCTTCGTTTTCTTCCGATAGTCCTGGATGTCCTGTATGACCTGTTCGGCCAGGGCCATTTTCGTTTTGCCCTTTTTCACGTTCTCGCCGTGAAGATTTTTCACGAAGCGCTGCTCGAAAACCGCCGGCATAGGGCGAATTTTGGTGAGGAAATCCTTCACCGAATCCAGGAGCGAGAGTTCCAGGACGCCCGCTTTGGCCGCCGCCTCGTAGGCGCTATCGTGGAAGAGATCCCAGCCCCCAAAAACCAACTCCTCGGGCCTGGCCAAGGGGACGAAGTCATGGATTTTCGGGGTGCGTTTTTCAGTCCTCCTGCCCAGGCGGATAGTCCCCATTTGGGTGAGCGAGCCGATGGGCGGAGCGAGGCCCCTGCGAATGGCCTCGACACCGGCAATAAAAGTCGTCGCCACGGCGCCCATCCCCGGGATCAAGACGCCCAGTTTGCCTTCCGGTTCAGCGATTTCGACGGGTTTACCTTTCACGTTTGCGATCCTCCCGGCACCACAAATATAGATTCGGCTCCAAGGGAAGCCAGCGATGATGCTTCAAGCGTCCCGAAATTGCAACGGATTTTGCCGCTCCTCTCCGGTGGAAACTGGGAGTCATACAATGCGATGAGGTACCAGTTTCCAGTTTCGGAATATGAGTTTCCAGGTGGCGCCGTGTCAATCAGCAATTGATGATCGTCAAGGGGCGACGGTCTTGATATAATCCGCGGGCATCCTCCGCCAAGGGCGAGGCTTCCTATGCCGAAGACCTTCCCAAAATTGATTGTCCGGGATTCATTCGGGAACCAGCGGGAGGTGGAAGTCTCGCGCACTCCCTTCACGATGGGGAGGCAGAGCGACAACGACCTGGTGCTCCTCGACAGCCGTATTTCCCGCCGCCACGCTCGCGTGATGCAGGACGAAGACGGCTATCTGATTGAAGACTCGGAGAGCCGCCACGGCACCTACCTTAACACCGAGCGGGTGCAATCCGCGCGGCTCAAATCCGGGGACCAGGTCAGCCTGGGGGTGGCGGACTCTTACACGCTGACGTTTGTCGTGGAAGAGGCCGTGCTGCCCGATCTGCTGCAAAAACTGGAAAAGGCTGCGGAGAGTCCCGCGCCCCAATTGCACCACCTGGGCCTGCTGCTGCAGATGGCGCAAATGTTGCACCGCGCGCCGGCCCTGGAGGAAGTGCTCTCCTCCCTCGTCGACTCCGCCGTACAACTCGCCAATGCCGAACGCGGGCTGCTCTTCCTGCGCGAGGAGCAAGGTGCCCTGGCCCTTCGCCTGAGCCGTGGCCGGGGCGGGGTGTATTTGGGCCGCGACGTGTCCGATTACTCCAAGAGGGTGGTAGAGCGAGTGGCCCAAACCGGTTTGGAGGAAGTGATTCTGGAAGAGGAGATGACGGGCCGCACCGCCCAGGAAACAGGCATCATCCGCGCTGGGGTGCGAGGCATCGTCGCGCTGCCCCTGCAGAAGCTGGCCATGACCGAGGTGACCGGCGAGACGATTGCCGCCACCAAGCCGGAAATGCTGGGGGTCCTCTATCTGGACACCCGTTCTCACCCCACCGCGGTCACGGGCCTGGACCGCCAGGTGCTCCAGACACTCGCCGTCGAGGGCGCGACCGTCATCGACAACGCCCGCATGTTCCGCCTGGCGCGCGACCAGGAACGCTTGCAACACGAGTTCTTGCTGGCACGGAACATTCAGCGGAACCTTCTGCCGCGCCAACTGCCCCAAAGCGACTACTTCCAACTTTACTGCCTCACCGTGCCCGCCCAGGCGGTGGGCGGCGACTACTACGATGTTGTGCAGTTGCCCGACCGTCGCTATGGATTCGCCTTGGCCGATGTTTCAGGAAAAGGTGTGCCGGCCGCCATGCTGGCGGCGAGCCTGCAAGGGGCTTTCGCCGCCGTGGCCGCGGGGGACCCCAAGCTCGGCGACCTCGTGAAGCTCGTCAATGATTTCCTGTGCGAGCGGACGGCGCCGGAGATGTACGCCACGATCTTTTATGGCGTGCTGGACCCTCAGGGAAAACTGGAGTTCGTGAACGCCGCGCACGTTCCTCCCTTTGTCGTGCGCGCCGATGGGTCTGTCAACCGGCTGGGCAGCTCCAACTTCCCGGTTGGGTTCTTCCCGCGCACAGCCTTCGCGGTGGAGACGGTTCAGCTCCAGGCCGGCGACCTTTTGGTGATTTGCTCGGATGGGGTCACCGAAGCTACCGACCTCGGCGGGGAAATGTTCGGGGAGACCCGGGTGAAGGACCTCCTGGGATGCTGCGCGGGACAGCCACCCGATGAGGTGTCCCGCCAACTGGTTGCCGCCGTGCACGATTACGTTGGCGCCGCGCCCCAGTCGGATGACATCACCCTGACGGTCGTCCGCTTCGGCCCGCCCAAACCCGCATAAGCAGAACCCGGTAGCCAACAGATGGCAAGCAGTAGACAGTAGGTAGGCCGAACGGAGACTTTGTCCTATACAGACGACCGCCCGCTAGTCGACGGTCAAGGGCAGCATTAAGGTGTGTTGGAGCGATGTCGACCCTGAGGTATAGGTCGCCGTCACGGTGAGCGTGTAGTTGCCCGCTGGCGTGCCGGGATTGTGCGTGCCACCCCCGCCGCCTCCGCCACACGCCACCCAAGTCAGAATGATCAGCAGCAGCGCCGCGGTAGCGCAGACCTCCGCTTTTGAGGTCTGCGGCTTTGCCTGAAAAGTACGGCGGCCCGACAAGTCGGGCCGCGCTAGCCTCGCTGACCTTACTATCAACCATAGTAGCATCAGGCCTAGCACCAGTAGGGGCGACCCTTGTGGTCGCCCATTGCTTGGCAAGCCCGGTGGCCCTGGCCGCGGACCGCGCAGTGCCCCCGACCGCGCCGTGGTGGTCACGGTCACGCTGGCACTCGAGATTGCCGAGGGACTCAGCGTCACCGAGGCGGGCGAAATCGTGCAACTCCCTGCCGGCGGCGCGCCACTGCAGGTCAGAGCCAAGGTGTAATCGAAATTTCCCTCGGGTGAGATTTTCAAAGTGTAATTCTGCGTTCCCCCCGCCAGGATCGTCGTCCCTCCGGTGACATAGGAAAGGGTGAAGTCGGCGCCCACGCCGGAGAGCGAGACCGCCTGCGGGCTTCCCGGCGCGTTGTCGGTGATGCTCAGCGCCGCCGTCCATGATCCTGCCACGGTGGGCTTGAACGTCACATTGATCGTGCAACTCGTCCCGGCATTGAGCGAGTTGGGGCAGTTGTTCGTCTGAGCGAAATCGCTGGCGTTGGGGCCTGTAATCGCGATGCTCGTGATCGTGAGGGCCTGCGTGCCGCTGTTCGTGACCGTCACGTTAAGCGAGGCGGAAGTGGCACCCACCGGCCAGGAGTTAAAGATCAGGGCGTTCGAGGAAAGGCTCACCGTTGGCGCTGGCGTGGTGCCTTGCCCCGTCAGGCTGACGGTCTGTGGGCTGCCCTCAGCGTTGTCGGTGATGCTGAGCGTCCCCGTCCGCGTACCTGATGCAGTCGGGGTGAAGGTGACGCCGACAAGGCAGCCGGTATTGGGGGCCACGCTCGACTGACAATTGTTGGTCTGGGCAAAATCGCCCGTGATCGCGATGCCCGAAATGTTCAACGTTGTTGTGGCGATGTTGGTGAGTGACACCGTCTGGAGCGCGCTGGTCGTCCCCACCAGTTGCGCGCCGAACGTCAGGTTACTGGCTGAGAGGCTCACTGCAGAGGCAATTCCTGCGCCCATCAGGCTTACCGTCTGCGGACTACTCGTCGCACTGTCCGTAATCGTGATCACTCCGGTCCTGTTGCCCGTCGCGGTGGGCGTGAAGGTGACACTAATCGTGCAGCTTGATCCTCCTGCCACGCTCGCACCGCAGGTATTGGTCTGCGCAAAGTCGCCGCTAACAGCGATGCTGGCAATCGTCAACGTCGCTCCGTCGGTGCTGGTGAGAGTCACGGTTTGCGGGGCGCTCGTGGCGCCTACGACTTGGTTTTCGAAGGTGAGGCTTGCAGTGGAAAGAACAACGTAAGGCCCAGGAGTTCCCGTGCCCGTCAGGCTGGCCGTCTGTGGGCTGAGCGGGGAACTATTGAAGATTGTAACCGTGCCGGTCCGGGTGCCCACAGCGGTTGGCGAAAAAACGACGCTGATGCTGCACCTACCTCCTATCCCAATGCCGCCGCCACATGTGTTGGTCTCGGCAAAATCGCCAGTGGTATAAAGGTTTTCGATGTACAGCGGCAAGTTAGCGGCGTTGGCGACAGTCATTGTCTGGGCCGCACTGCTGGTGCCTACGGCCTGGTTGCCGAACGTCAGGCCGGTTGGCGACAGGCTCAGAGCGGGTCCAAGGCCCATCCCTGCGAGGCTGATCATTTGTGGGCTGCCCAACGCGTTATCCGTAATCGCCAATGAGCCACTCCGGTTGCCGGGAGCCGTGGGCGTAAAGGTCACGCTAATCGTGCAACTCGCGCTCGACGCGAGCGACGCGCCGCAGGTGTTTGTCTGAGCGAAATCCCCGCTGGTCACAATGCTGCCGATGGACACAGTCTGCGATCCGTTGTTCGTCAGCGTGACCGACTGTGCGGCACTTGTGGCAGCCGTATTTATAGGTCCAAACGAAAGGCTTCCGGGGGAGAAACTGACCGTGAGGGCGCCGGTCACTCCGGTCCCGCTTAGGGGGACCATTTGCGGGCTTCCCGGCGCGTTATCCGTAATGGCGAGCGCGCCCGTCCGACTGCCTGTCGCAGTAGGCGAGAAAGTTGTGCTGATCGTGCAGCTCGTCCCCGCCGTCAGTGCTGTGCCAATGCAGCTATTGGTCTCGCCGAAGTCACCCGTAGCGTTGATACTGGAGATAGTCAGCGGAGTGCTGCCGACGTTCTCAAGTGTCACCGTCTGTGTGGGGCTGGTTGAGGTAACATTTTGATTGGGGAACGTCAAGCTGGGCGGGCTCAGGGCAACCCCGGGAACGTCGGCGGGACCGATTTTGGCCACGAAGGCATTCCCGGCCGGGTTATCCGGACAGCCCGCCAAAGTCGCCTGGACGGCGTTCAAGACTGGGAAAGCGCACGAGGTAGTCTCTCCGGCGACGTAGACGTTGCCCGAGGAATCGAGGGCAATGCCCGTCCCGGACGTGGGGAGAGGGAAGTCGTAGTACAGAAGAGGAGAGCCGCTCGGATCAAACCTTTCTACCGACCCTCCTGACTCGGTCACCACAGGCAGGTTGGTATCCACGCCGTTCATGACCAGGGGACCGACCGCATAGGCGTTCCCGGCGGAGTCGATGGTAATGGCCTTGCCACCTGGACTTGCGGAATACAACAGCCCAGATCCAGTAGCATTCAACTTGGCCACAATGCCGTTGCTGGGGGAACCGGTAGTCCCAAGACTCACGTAGGCATTGCCGCTCGAATCAACGGCGATGCCCGTCCCACAACTGTCAAAGTTGCACCCGATGAGAGTGCAACCTGGTCCTGGGCCGTTGAGGACCAGTAAAGTGGAATACACAAGTATGGACCCCGTAGGGTCGAATTTGGTAACGAAAGCCCTAGCCCCGTTGCCGCAGCCGGTGTCCTCCTCATAGGCCCCAGGCGTCGTCTCGAAGACACAATAGGCCGTGGTGCCGGTCACGTAGGCATCGCCGGCGGAATCGACGGCGACGCTCGTGCCTTGCGTGCCGAAGGCCCCGAGAAAGGTCGAATAGACGAGGCCGGATCCACTAGGATCGATCTTGGTTACAAACGCGGCTGGCCCAACGGTAACCGTCCTATGGGCACCCGGGGTCGTGGGGAAGTCACTATCTGAACTTGTTATTCCGGTAACATAAGCGCTGCCGAAGAAGTCCACTGCGATACCCAAGCCGTAGTCATCTCCGCCTCCGCCCAAATAGGTTGAATAACCGAGTGCTGAACCCGTGGGGTTGAGTTCGGCGATGAAGGCGTCGTAGCACGGGTAGGTAAATGGGCTCTCGCCGCAGGTGCCCCCATGATAAGTGGGCTCCAGTGCTCCAGAGGTGACGGGAAGGTCTGGTGAATTCGTCTGGCCCGTTACGTAAGCATTACCGGAGGAGTCCACCGCTATCGCGGTGGCTGACTGGACGCCGCCAGTCCCGCCGAAGTACGTTGAATACACGAGGACAGATCCCGCTGCGTTTATCTTCGTCACGAATACATCGCATTGGACGCCCGGTCCGCAGCCGAGGCCTGTGCTCGCGGTCTGGACCACTCCCGTCGTAGTCGGGAAGTCGGGGGAAGAAGTCCCACCTGCCACATAAACGCTCCCGGAGGAGTCCACGGCGATGGCGTTGGCCTGGTCGTTGACGCTCCCCCCGAGGTAGGTCGAATAGACCAGAACGGGGTCAATGATCAACGGCCTGCTCCTGTCGTAGGCAGGGATTTCAAAGTGAACGCGCTTGTCCGCTGTAAGAACGTAGCGCGCATCCACCAATTGACGATTGCCGACTGATGATTGCCGATTGTCCGTTCCGGCCTTCAACTGTTTACTGTCGACAGTCGACTCTTCTTGATAGACAACCGGTTTGCGCAAGCGCACCTCGCCGCCGATGGTCTGCACTACCAGGTCGCCGTCGGCGGCAATTCGTACGGGCGACCCCTTCGACGGGCTCAGGGCAGGCTCTTGTGGTCGCGCGCGGGCAGGCACCAGGCCCGCCCCTACAGCTAGCGCAATCGCTTTCGGGTTGGCGCCTGGGGAAACCACAAAATCATATTCCAGCCGCCCCTGGCCGCCGTAATAGATGAGGTCAATACCCGGATAAATGCTCTCATATTTCACCTTGCCGTAGGTCGGCACGTTTGTCCGCCACTTCGCGGGGTCGTTGCCAATGAAGTAGTTGCTCTTCCCGGGTAGTTCATCTAGCCCCGCGACCTTTGCTGCATGATTCGCGCCCACGAGTTCCAACCGAAGGATGTCCGCCGTCCTATTTCCTCTGTCCTTCGTTTCCCGCAGCAGACCACGCGCGGCCGCTGGCAGAGGGTTTTCATTCTGGCTTCCGACTCCTGGGTTCTGACTCCTCAGCGAGAGCACCGCCTCCCCGTCGGTAAGGAAAAGCGTGTAGCCCGGCCCCCGTGAAAGGAACTTCACTTGGTCAGCCGACTGCCCCTCGTTAACCTCGAAGCTGAGGGGCAACTTGCCGTAAGTCTGAATTGCCCGTGCTTGAGAGACCGTCTTATTGGGCTCACCCGCTGCTCCGATGGCGATGGTGCCTTGCGCAATCGCAGGGGGCGCGTTTGCAACGATGAACCCGCAGAGGCCCAAGAGGAGAGTGGGGAGACGCCTTTGAGACCGCTGCCGCTTGGTCGAGTTCATGGTGCACCCCCCTCTGGCTTCAGGGACCGTGGCGAAGAGCCCGGACATGAAGGGCCCGGAATGGGACATCCTTAGCGGAAACTCCGCATAGCTTACCGGTTCACTGGTAACTTACTCTTAACGCCTGCCCAATGCAATAACCTGGCCTCATGAGCGCAGCACGGGTAGGGGAGCCCCGGAGCTTCGGGGCTCCCGCGGGAGCGCAAAGCGCTCCCGTAGCAGAAGCCGGCGCTCGTAGAGCGCCGCTACAATTCACGACGCGCAGTTTAGGTCCGGCCAGTTTTTTCGGGTGGGTTGGTATGCGCCTCAAATAGACGCTGAACGGAAGGGAGAGTCATCCCTTCAAAGCCCGGGATGATGAGGTCGGCGTGCGTCTGTTCGCGCAAGGCTTCGGCGGGAAAGGTGGAGGCAATCGCCACGCACTTCATGCCTGCGCGCTTGGCGGCTTCGATGCCCACGAATGAATCCTCGAAGGCCGCACACGCCGCGGGGTCCGCGCCGAGAGTGCGCGCCGTGCGAAGGTAGATTTCGGGGTCGGGCTTGGGGCGGGTGACCTCATCGCCCGTCACCAGGCAGCGAAAGTACCGCCGAAAGCCAAGCCCGTCGACGACGAACTCCACGTTCTTTCTCATGGCCGACGACGCCACCGCCATCGGCACACCCGCGCCATAACACTCCTCGATCAGCTTCCTGAGTCCCGGCAGCGGTTTGACGTGGGGCTTGAAAACCCTCCGAAATGTGGCTTCCAATTCTTCGCTTAATTCGTGGCGCTGGGCGGCGTTGAGGTTGGGGCCAAAGAAATAACGGAAGGCGGTGTCGTTCCGATGGCCAAGCACCTGCCCGGGAAGTTCTTCGGGTTTGAAGGGAATGTGGTGCTTGGTCAGGAGGTCTACCCATTTCTGAAGGTGAAACGGGTTGCTATCGACCAGAACGCCATCCATGTCGAAGATGACGGCCGCTGGTTTTGAATTCGTCCATGACATCACTTTCCAGTTTATTCAAGGATTTGTCTCTTGTCAGTAGTTCGTTGTCCTTTGTCCTTGGTCATTTGTCATTTGTTCTGTTCCGTATCCCTTACCCCGGCATCCTATTGCCTGCTCCCCAGCATGGCCACCATTGGGGCTTGCTTGACCCCGGCGTTTAATGCGGCTTCTAGAGAGCGCTGGCCTGCACACCGCTCAGGAAAATGGCGGTCGACCAAGGACAAAGGACAAAGGACAATGGACGTTCTTATTTCGGTAATGGCCGCAGACTCTTTAAGAGCTTTTCGGGCGGCAGGGTATTCAACACGTCTTTTTTCTCCAGCCATCCGCGCCGGGCCGTGATCACGCCATAGCGCATTAACTTCAGGTGCTCGGGACGGTGGGCGTCGGTGGAAATGACCACCTTCATGCCGCGGTCGCGCGCCAGCTTGACGTGATGGTCGCAAAGGTCCAGCCGCTCCGGGTTGCCGTTCAGCTCCAGGATGACGCCGTAATCCTTGGCCGCCGCGAAGACTTGCTCGAGGTCGAAACTGAAGGGGTCGCGCTTCAGGAGTTGCCGCCCGGTGGGGTGGCCCAGGATCCTCACGTAGGGGTTCGCCAGCGCCTTCAATAGCCGCGCCGTCATT
>Ga0187771_10000597_pt1 | contig 22519 bp, 19 predicted proteins | sample 0116_SJ02_MP15_1_FD_133139 | JGI IMG/M metagenome (GOLD analysis project Ga0187771, IMG submission 133139) | Tropical peat soil microbial communities from peatlands in Department of Meta, Colombia - 0116_SJ02_MP15_10_MG | ecosystem: Environmental > Terrestrial > Soil > Wetlands > Peat | place... | reverse complement strand
TTGTGATGAACAAAGACGCCGATGGGTCCCTGCCGGGGAAGCAGATGTGCGGCGTGTCCCACGGCGGAGCGCAATCTGTTCAGACGGCTCTGCTTAGACTGACTGCGGTCCATCATCGATGCGCGCCAGCGCGAGCCTTCGGCTCCTCCCTCGCGGCTTCCCTGAGCATGTTCACCGTAGTGTTGAGCTGCGCATAGAAATAGCGGCGCAGAATGTCGAGGACCTCAATCAGCGCATGATCACGGATCGAATAATAAACCTGGTTGCCCACTTTCCGGTTGACGACGATCTGTTTCGCGCGCAGGACAGCCAGATGCTGGGAGGCGTTGGCCTGCTCGATCCCGAGCTTTTGAATTAGCTTCCCGGCGGACAGCTCGCCATCGCGCAGCAACTCGACAATCGCGATCCGCGTCGGATTTGCGAGACCCTGAAAAATCTCGCTCTTGAACTGCCGAAGTGCAGCACTCATCTTAATCCAGTATATTCGAATAATCGAATACACGTCAGCCCGGGCGGAGGAGCATCTCTCGCCATGGGGTTAACGAGTGACCGCCTGGAGGCGCAATGAGTAACCGACCCCGATAAAGTGATCCGGAGCGGCACCCGATAGGCCCACTCCGACGTGAACGTCGACTTGCTGCTGCGGCGCCAATTTGTAAGCCGTGCCTGCGTGTAAAAGATGCCTCGGGCTTCCGTCTCGTGGAAAGTCGCCTGCATATTCGAGAAAGGCATCCCATTTTTTCGTGAGTTGCCGGTCAATCAGAAACGTGGTCTCGCCGGTGATATTGCGCTCGCCGTGCTGAGTGGGGAAATACAAGGAGAGCATTCCGGCAGCGGTCCAGTTCGGGGAGATCGCCCGCGACCACGGCAGTTGCACGAACGGATCGTAGCCGTGACTCGAAATGGTTTTGGCTCCGGTCGGCAAACTCAGCGACGCGACCAACGAGACGTCGAATCCGCCTGGCGTAGGGCCCAATTGCTGCTTCACCCCGATTGCGAGATCCCCAAAGCCGGAACCCGTCATCGCGGGACGTGCTGCGGATTGGTCGAAGTAATCCGGAACGATTAGACGCAGTTCCGTTTTTGATGCAATTCCGAAGCGCAACCAGGTCTCCGGGCCGTCGAGCGTTCGTTGACCCTGGTTTACCGTATCCGCAAATCCATTCTCTGCCTGAAGAGTCCCGACCGGAACGACGATGCTGGAATCCGTAACTGCCGGCCGGTCGGTGGCAATGGGAGCATCATCTCCGTAGGCCCGGCCCGATCCAGCCAGAACAGCCGCAGCCACAACCAGAATCAGCCTCGCGATCACCGAGCGAGGAACTCCGCCAACAGACCAAGTGCAAGGGCGGGAAGGAAGCACAACGCTCCACCCAGCACGATGGTACCGAAGACCAGGAAACCGAACGTCGGCGTATCGCAGGGGAGCGTACCGGCGGTCATTGGCAGACGGCGCTGAGACGCGAATCGCCCGGCCAAGGCTAATGCGAGGACGGCGAGGCCGTATCTTCCCGCCAGCATGGCAATCATCGTGGTGAGGTTGTAAAAGACACTATTGGCGTTCAATCCTGCCATCGTTTGGCCATTGTTCGCCATGCACGAGGCGAAGGCGAAAAGGATCTCGGTAAAGCCCCGAGGACCGGAATTGGTAATTAGGCCCGCACGGCCGGCGCGGGTGACAACCGCCACGCCAGTCAGGACGAGCACAACCGCCGGCGTCAATAGAGCATACAGCGCAATCCAGCGTGTTTCGCCAAAGCTCACTTTTTTGCCAAGGTATTCCGGTGTCCTTCCCACCATCAGTCCTCCGAGAAACACACCGACCAGCGCCGCCATAACCATGCTGTACACCCCCGCGCCCAAACCCCCGAAAACTACTTCGCCCACCAGCATCGCAAGGAGGGGCGGCAAAAGGCCCAAGGGCTGATACGAGTCATACATGGAGTTGTAGGAACCGGTGGAACCATTGGATGTCACGGTAGCTGCCAGGACCGACTCGCCGACACCGAACCTCACTTCCTTGCCCTCCATGTTTCCACCCGTGATATTCAGGCCCGCCAGTTGCCGCGACGCCGCGGTTTCCGCCTGATCGCAAACGATCAAGCCAACGACAAACAAAACCACCATGACTATCAGCAGTAGTCTGCCGGCGCGCATTCTGTGTGTCACGCGGCCAAGGGTAATCATCAAGGATGCAGGGAGTACCGCGATCGCCAGGAGCCCGAGAAAATTCGTCAGCGGCGTCGGGTTTGCATAAGGATGGGCGCCGTTGGCGTTGAAGAAACCGCCGCCGTTGGTGCCCAGGTTCTTGATGAACTCCAGCGCGGCTACGGGTCCTTGCGCGATGATCTGCGTTCGTCCTTCCAGCGTATGAACTGTGGTGTAGGGCGCCCAATTCAATGGGACTCCTTGCCAGATCAAAACGAGGCTGCCGATCAGCGTCAAGGGCAAAAGCACCCAAAGCAGCGATCGGATCAGATCGACCCAAAAGTTACCGATCGTGGACGAGCGCTCTCGCGCAATGCCCCGGATGAACGCGAATCCGACCGCCAACCCGGCGCCTCCGGCTAAGAAATTTTGTGCGACCAATCCGATCACTTGCGCGAGATAGCGGAGTGTATTTTCCCCACCGTAAGCTTGCCAGGTCGTGGTCGTAGTGAAGCTCACGGCTGTGTTTACGGCCAAATCGGCAGTCATCGGGGTCGTCAGATAAGCATCCGCCGGACCACCGGGAAGCCAACGCTGGAGAATCAACACGGCGAATAGCATAATCGTGCAACCCGCGCTGAACAGCAGGAAGCAACCGGCATAGAGGCCCGCAGACATTTCCTGGTCCGGATGCACACGGGTGAGGCGATATAGCGCCGACTCGATCGGGCGCAAGACCGAATCCAAGAAGGTGCGCCGGCGCTGGCACACGCGTGCCAAATAAAGTCCGACTGGCGTGGCCAAGCCGATCGTTATCAAAAGAAAAGCGAGGTACTCCAGCCAGTTTTGCATATTAAGTCAGCGAAGCGAGGGGGCCTGCTTGGGCAGTTTATCCAGTGCCACATTCAACTCAAGCACGGACACGCGGGGTGGGCCAAGGAAACCCAGCAACGGACCTTCGGTGTGATCGGCTACGAGGCGGCGCACCGCTTCTTCCGTCAACCCCCGCGCATGCGCGACGCGCGGAACTTGCAGCGCCGCATTGGAGGGGGTGATATGAGGATCGAGCCCGCTGCCGGAGCGGGTCACGGCATCGATAGGAATGGGAATATCAGGCGTCAGGCCATTGCAAGCACGGTATTGTTCCGCCAGTTGGCGGATGCCGGCAAAGTCGGCTGCGCCATTCTTCAACTTCGGATTATTGGGCCCGAGGTTGCTCCCTCCAGACGACGTTCCATCGTAGCCGCTCCCGGCTGCCGACGGACGGGGCTGAAAGTATTCGGGCCGTGTGAATTCTTGTGCGATGAATTTTGACCCGATGACAATTCCGTCGCGTGTAATCAGGGTGCCGTCGGCTTGGCGTGGAAATAGCGGCCGGCCGATCGCGAACAACAGGAGCGGAAAAACACCACCGGTGAGCAAAGTTAGGATGAAGACGCACAGGACGGCCGGCCGGATCTGCTCCCTCAATTGCGCCCGTTTTGCCAGAGTTGATCCGCGTAGATCTCCTTCCAAAGGCTGTGGGGAGGGTCGTGAACCGGTCATTTGGGATGTAATCCTCGTATCAGGAAGTAGGTTTATGTGAATAAAGGCGCGCGGTTATTTGCGCACGGTGCTGATAGCCGGCGGGATTGCCGGCATCGCTTTGGCGGTCTGCAGGCGTTACTAAAGTTGAGTTCTCGCCGTCATGCATAGGCGCAGCGTGTAACCGGAAGCACCGCCACTTCAAGGTTATGCTACCCGATCTAAATAAGTCATAGACTTCTCGTAAGGAACTCATAAAGTGCCGGGGCAAGGCCATCCGCACTGATTCAACTACACTAAGCAGATAGCCAGCCGTGAACCGAAGCTTACCATTGTGGATCCGTCATGCGATGTACAACCTGCGTGGCGGCTTCTTGATTCGACCGCTCACCATCACGCTCGTGCTCGGGTGCACAGGGGCTCTCCTGGCGGGGCTTGAGGAAGCCGTCCCTGGCATTAGCGATTGGGTACCGCGGGCGCTCTTTCCATCTCACGGCGAGCCACAGGTAGCGCAAGTGATTCTCGGAGGGATCGCTTCCTCCATCATGACCGTGGTCTCCATTGTTTTCGCTATCTTATTGATGACGCTCACGCTGGCGTCTATGCAATTTTCTCCCCGGATCATTGTGAGCTTCGCCAGTGATCGTGTGACCCAGTGGACATTGGGCATTTTTCTGGGCACGTTCTCCTATTGCATGGCGGCATTGCCCGCCGCGAGATCCCTCCCCCGGCCCTTCACCCCGGTTATCGCTGTGCTGGGCGCCATGTTCTTGGCTCTAACGTGCGTGGCTTGGCTCTTGTTTTTCATCCATCACATTTCGCGCGCCATTAACGTCAACCAGATCGTGGATCGAATCGCTTCCGAGACGGAGGCCATGATCGACGAGATCATGCCATGGCCCAGAGCGCCGCATCGTGTAACACCGGATGAGTCCGTTAGAGATTTGAAGTGGGAATTACCCGTCTCCAGCGAACTGTCCGGTTATATCCGCTTTATTGACATAAAGCGCCTTGCGGCACTGGCAAAGTCCTATCACATCAAGATTCAAGTTCTCCGGCGGGTGGGCCATTTTGTTGCCCAAGGTGTACCTTTTCTGATGGTTTCTAAAGCGGATCGGGTCGGCCCCGAGGAACTGGCCGAACTTCGCTCCACCGTCGATCTCGGCCCCACCCGGACCCTCCAGCAGGACATCGAGTTTGGAGTGCTGCAGATTGTCGATATCGCGCTGAAGGCGATTTCGCCAGCCGTGAACGATCCGAGCACCGCCATCAGTTGTGTCGATCAGCTATGCCGCATTCTGATTCGCGTGGCGTCTCGAGAGCCGCCCGAATCCGGTGTATACGACCCGCCGGGGGTCTTGCGCGTCATCGTCCTCTGGCCAGGGTTCGATCGTCTCCTCGAGTCCGCTTTCGAACAGATTCGCATGTATTCAAAGGCGGACGTCGCCGTCAGCCTTCGAATGCTGCGCGCGCTCGGCGATGTCGCGACAACGACGCAGGACCAGGAAATTCACCGCTTATTGGCCGACCGGGCAAACCGTATCGTCGCGGGCTGCGCAGAGCGGCTGGGCGAACACGAATTAACAGAAATCCGCGCTCGCTTACTAGCAATACATCGGCTCGTTGGCCTTCCCTACTAGTCTCGCCGCAGGGGACCCCCCTCCTGATTTGCGCGGTAGTACCCACAGCTGAGTGTAATGGCGCACCCCGTGGTCAAGATACGGATTTTCCAGCTATCTTTGTGCGAATGCGAGCGGTAAGCGGCGTGGCTTTGGCCCCGCTTAACGCTGGGTATCGCGTGCGGCTCAAACCGGGATGCCAGCAGCTAAGTGCGCGAGATCCCGTTCCCAAAGTCCTGTTCCGCAAGGTCCAGGCCAAATTCAGGTATCCAATCCGAACAGCTGGTACGCGGTTTGCACAGAATAGGATCGATTTCGTTCGGGATCTCACGTGGATGCCATGCAGGAAGGAAGTATGTCAACTGCAGCCATAAACCCGGCCACTTTGCCGGATCCCGTCTTCCCCCAGCGTCCCGGTCTGCTGGTCGACCCGCCGGCTTTTCTGGATGAGCCGCATGTCCCGCCCATCCGTCGTCACTGGAGCGTTCCGCTGATCAATCGAACCATGCGCGGCTGGTTGTTTCCTTACGTACGATCGCGCGTTTTGCCCGGCGATTTTCACCCGATCATCGCCTATTTGTTCACCGAATATAAGTGCAACCTGGACTGCCACTACTGCTGGGCGTACGACAATCGGGTCAAAGGCATGACGGAAGACATAGCGCGGCGGTCGATCGACTGGCTGCGCGACAACGGGGCTGGGGTGCTCGCGTTGATGGGTGGCGAGCCGCTATTAAGACCCCAGTTCGTACATAAGGTGATCTATTACGCGGCCCAAAAAGGCTTCTTTGTCTACCTGCCCACGAACGGGCGGCTGTTGCGCCCGGAAGTCATCGACCGGCTGGCTGACGCCGGGGTGGCCACCGTCAACCTTGCGGTTGACTCTTACGACGTCAAGCCAAGTTTGCCGAAATCGCTGGTTCCCATCCGCCATCACTTCGATTACCTGGTGAAGAAACAATACCGTTACGGATACACCGTTTTTTTCAACATCAATATTTGCAGAAACAACCTGGAGGACGTCAAGCAACTCACCGAAATTGCTCACGACAATGGCATCGCGACCGATTACCACGCCAATGAGGCGCCTCTCGTTCCGCCGGATGAGCATTTCAAGCATCTGCAGAACAACGAAACCTACATCAGAGAAGAGGACCGGCCGCGCGTGACGGCCTTAATCGATTGGATTATCGAAAAAAATCGCGCCGGCTACAAGATGGTCGATTCAATTCAGCGCCTCAACGAAATGAAGAACTTCGTGCGAGGCGATCACGAAGCATGGGGTTGCCGCGCCGGGTTGAACTCGATCATCATTCGCGTCGATGGGACGCTTGCACCCTGCTTTCCCATGTACGCGGCGAAACATGATTGGGGTTCCGTGGGCGATCACCGCTTCGATCGCCAGGAACTGTGCGAGATGAAGAAGTCTTGCGAGCTGAACTGCTTCTCCACCCTGAATCACGTTCTGGCGCTTTGCTACGACGATGCGCGAGTGATCCGTTACTTCATCAATCAGGCGAAGAGAGGCTTTCAGGGAGTGACGGGGAATATCGAATGAATCGGAGCTATGCGGTCCCGTGCCTGTTGGGGTTGATGACGTGCGTCGCCAGCGGCGCCGACCCGGCTGCGTTCGGGCCCACCGCAGAGGAAGTGGTTCGCCGTTTGGTCGAAAGCGACAAACAGCGAGCCAGCGCGCTGGGCGGCTACGTTTCTGAGCGGCGCTATGTCGCCGAAAACCAACGGTTTGCAAAGCATGCCGAAGTCGCGGTCCAGGAATCATACGTGCCGCCGGATCAGAAGGACTTGAAGATCCTTTCCGAAACGGGCTCACTAGTCATTCGGCAAAAAGTGATCGACAAGCTAATTGAAGCGGAACTCGACTCGGTTCGCAGTGAGAATCTCGACCAAACCCACATCACGCCCGAAAACTACGGCTTCCGCCTCAACGGAACAGAAGAGATGGACGGCTATTCCTGTTTCGTTCTTGAGGTGATTCCCAAGAGCGCGAAGAAATACCTCATGCGCGGGCAGATTTGGGTCGATAGGATCGACTTCGCCATCGTCCGCATGGAAGGAAGTCCAGCCAAAAATCCTTCGATCTGGACCCGCAAGGTGCGCTTTGTGCGCCGGTACGAGAAACACGGCTCATTTTGGCTTCCGGCCTCTTTAGAATCTGAGTCCGATATCCTCGTTGCGGGCAGAAGCACCCTGAAGATTGAGTACTCGGATTATCGAATAGACGTTCGCGAGCCAATTGTGGCAGCGACGCATTAGGATTGACCTTGATGGCGACTCCGGAGGACACAATCCGGCGGCAGCTCGATCAGGAGCGCGCGCGTCTTGGTCGAGAAGCGGGCCTTGCGGAAATCCATCACTTCCACCGGCCGCAAGAACGCCCCTTCCTTGCCGGAGAACGCGACCGCGTTACGATCCTGTTCGGAGGGCTGACCTGGAAACACGAAGCCCTCATCCGTGCTGTCTTTCAAGGCAACGGCTATCGGTGCGAAACATTGCCGAATCCGGATGTCTCGGCCTTTCAGCGCGGCAAGCAATACGGCAACAATGGCCAATGCAACCCGGCTTATTTCACGATCGGAAGCCTCATTCAATATCTCCAGGGCCTGGAGGCGCAGGGACTGACCCGCCGGGAGATCGTCGACCGCTATGTGTTCTTCACCGCGGGTTCCTGCGGCCCGTGCCGCTTCGGCATGTATGAAGCTGAATATCGTTACGCTGTAGAGAACGCGGGCTTTGAAGGCTTTCGCGTGCTTCTGTTCCAACAAACGGATGGAATCAAGGCTGCATCCGGTGAGCCCGGCTTGAAGTTCACCGTGAATTTCGGCATGGGAATGCTCAACGCCCTCAACCTGGGCGATGCGATGCACGACTTGATTTATCAGATCCGGCCGTTTGAAGTGAATCCGGGCGAAGCCGATCGGGTGTTCCAAGAAGCGATGGACGGCCTTTGCCGCACGTTGCGCGACCGCACACCTTTCGAATTCATGCAAGATGCGCCAGCTTGGCTGACGAAACGCCTGGCCCATAAAAGCGCCCTCCGGAACACAATGAGCGTGCTTTGCAAGGTCTACGATCATCTCTACGGCAAAGAGTATCTGGATGCGCTTGCCGCCTGCCGCGATCGCTTGAATACCATCGAGGTCGACCGGACGAAAGTCAAACCGCTTGTGAAAATCACCGGCGAGTTCTGGGCGCAAACCACGGAAGGTGACGGCAATTTTCAGATGTTTCGGTTTCTGGAGCAAGAAGGCGCCCAAGTCATGGTCGAGCCAATTGCAACCTGGATCGCCTACATGATTCATCTCGCCCGGCTCGCGGCGCACGCGCGCCGAGGCGTCACCATGGACGGGATCGAGTTCGGCAAGAAGATGATCATGCTCGGTCTCGGCGAAACGCTTTGGACGCATTTTTACCACCGCATCGGCCGGAAGCTGGGAGGAATCCCGCATCGCCTAGTGCCACAGCGGGAGCTGTCACGCATGGCTCACCCGTTCTTCCATCAATTGTCGCGCGGCGGGGAAGGATATATGGAAGTCGGCAAGAACGTCTATTACAGCACCAACAGGCTGTGCCACATGGTGCTCGCGCTGAAGCCGTTCGGATGTATGCCTTCCTCACAATCCGACGGAGTTCAATCGGCGGTCACCAATCGCTTTCCCGATATGATCTTCCTGCCTATCGAAACCTCCGGTGAAGGCGAGGTGAACGCGCACAGTCGGGTGCAAATGGCGCTGGGAGAAGCCAAAGCGCGAGCACGGGCCGAATTCGACGCCATCCTAAAATCGACGGGCAAGCGGCTTGCCGACATCCAGGATTACGTTGCCGACCATCCGGAGCTTCGCCGTCCGCTCTACCGCGTACCGCCTCACCCGCGCGTCGCGGGAACGGCGGCGCAGTTCGTTTTGCATGTGAACGATCGAATCCATTCCGGGCGCCGGTTCTGGCGGCTCGCTCAGGACGCCGCCCCAGATCGCGAGCCCGTATGAGTCTGCATGCACACGGCCGAAGCAATCGCTACCTGGTGGGCCTGGACGTTGGATCGACGACCGTGAAGGCTGTCGTCGTTGACGCCGCAACGGACGGCGTCGTTTGGAGCGATTATCGGCGCCATGAGACCAGACAACCGGAGACAGCTTTGGATTTTCTCCGGCAGATCGAGGCCGCTGGAGTCAATTGCAGAAACACGCGCATCTTCGTTACCGGCTCCGGCGGAAACACAATCGCGAATCTGATCGGTGCGAAATTCGTACAGGAAGTGACAGCCGTGTCGCTCGCTGTCGAGAAACTCCATCCGGAAGTTTACTCCGTCATTGAACTCGGTGGTCAGGACGCGAAAATCATCGTCTTCAAGGAAGATGTGGAAAGCGGGCACAAGAAAAAGATACCGTCGATGAACGACAAGTGTGCCGGCGGAACCGGGGCGGTGATCGACAAGATCAGCGCAAAGCTCAAGATCCCCAGTGACGAGCTGAGCCGCCAGGCTTACCGCGGGATCAAACTGCACAAAGTCGCCGGCAAATGCGGTGTGTTCGCGGAAACCGATATTAACGGACTGCAAAAGCAAGGTACGCCACCCGATCAATTGATGGCGTCTTTATTCGACGCAATCGTTCTGCAAAATCTTACGGTGTTGACGCGCGGTCACACGCTGAAACCGCATGTGCTCTTGCTCGGAGGACCGAACTCTTTTATTCAGGGCATGCGCGAGGCCTGGCAGGCTAATATCCCCAGGATGTGGAAGGAACGCGGAGTGGAGATTCCCGTCGACACGGACCCGGAGGAGCTGATTAAGGTTCCGCAAAACGCCGTCTATTTTGCGGCGATCGGAGCGGTGGAGTTCGGCAGGGGCGAGGACGACTGCGTGGGCTGCTATCGGGGCACCGACGAGCTACTGCATTACCTTCACATCGGACGCCGCCAGGAACGCGCCGGGTCGGGCAGCCGCGGACTTGCGGCTTCAGCCGAAGAACTCGCCGAATTCAAGGAGCGGTACGGACGCAAGCCGTTTGCCTCTGCACGATTCCAGCCTGGAGAACGCGTGCGTGCGTTCATCGGGCTCGACGGCGGTTCAACTTCTACAAAAGCGGTCCTTCTTTCGCCGGCTGGAGATGTCCTCTGTAAGGCGTACCAGCTCTCGAACGGAAATCCGATTCAAGACACTAAAGAAATGTTTGACGCGCTCCGCGGACAGGTGGAGGCGCAGAGAGCCTCGCTCGAAGTTCTGGGCGTCGGCACGACGGGATACGCCAAAGACATCCTCAAAGACGTCTTGCACGCGGACGTGGGCCTGGTGGAAACGGTCGCGCACACCGAAGCGGCCGTCCGTTTCTATGACGATCCGCACGTCATCATCGACGTCGGAGGTCAGGACATCAAAATCATCGTCCTCAAAAACGGCCACGTCAAGGATTTCAAACTCAACACGCAATGTTCGGCGGGCAACGGATATTTTCTCCAGTCCACTGCCGAAAGCTTCGGACTCAGCGTGGATCAGTACGCCGATGCTGCCTTCTCTGCCGAAGCGATGCCGGTCTTCGGATACGGCTGCGCGGTGTTCCTGCAGTCCGACATTGTGGGTTTCCAGCGCCAGGGCTGGCGCGCCGAAGAAATCTTAGCCGGCCTCGCGGCCGTTTTGCCGAAGAACGTTTTTCTGTATGTGGCAGGCATTCCCAACCTGGCCGCCCTGGGTTCACGCTTCATTTTGCAGGGCGGCACGCAGAGAAATCTCGCCGTGGTGAAGGCGGAAGTGGATTTCATACGCTCCAGTTTTGGCGCCTCCCGCAAGCAGCCCGAAATCATCGTTCACGAGCATTGTGCCGAATCGGGGGCGATCGGGGCAGCCGTGGAAGCGCTCCGGCTCTGGCGGATGGGACGCAAGACGTCCTTCATCGGTCTGGACGCGGTCCGCGATATTCGCTACCAGACCACGCGCAACGAGGGCACCCGTTGCAACTTCTGCAAGAACACCTGTCTCCGGACTTTTATCGATATTCAAACGGGATCAGATGAACGGCGGCTCATCGTCGCCACCTGTGAAAAGGGATCTGTCGAAAACCTCGGCCAGATGCGCGAGATCAAGGCCAACCTCGACGCGATCAAAGAGGCTAACCCGAATTTTGTCGATATCGCCGGTCACGAGGTGTTCAGACTGAGGATGGTGGAGTCGGTCGCCGACCCGGTTCCCATGGGAGCGTTCACTCCCGCGTCCCGGCACCGCATTGCACTGATGAGGAATCGCAGCCATCTGCGCATCGGGATTCCGCGGGTTCTCAACGCTTACATTTACGCTCCGCTCTATAACGCATATCTGCAAAGCCTTGGCATCCCGCCCGAAAACATCGTTTATTCGGACTACACAAGCGACGAACTCTACCGCACTGGTTCAAGCCGGGGCGCCATCGATCCGTGCTTTCCGTCCAAGGTCACCATCGCGCACGTTCATAATCTGGTTTTCGTAAAAGGACAGCGCAAGCAGTTCAATGTCGTCTTTTTCCCGATGGTCGATGTCCTGCATTCGGTTCTAACGAACCTGCAGGGCAGCAATGCGTGTCCTACCGTTACCGTATGCCCGAACACGGTAAAGGCCGCGTTTACAAAGGAGCGTAACATTTTCGCGCAACACGGTATCCTCTATCTCGATCCGATGTTGAATTTCGCCGACCGCCGTCTGTTCGCACACCAGATGTTCGAAGCCTGGTCGCCTTTGCTGGGGCTTTCCGAAGCGGAGAACCAGCGCGCCGTCGAGGCCGGTTACAAGGCGCTTGAAGAGTATGACGCGGGAATCCGTAAGCGCGCGCGTAAGGTGCTCGATGAACTGGAGCGCGACGATCGCATCGGCATCGTGATGCTGGGGCGCCCCTATCATCACGATCCGGGCGTGAATCACGAGATTTTCGAAGAATTCCAGAAGCGCGGTTATCCGGTTTTTTCGCAAAGCACGCTTCCGCACGATCCCGACTTGCTCGAGCGGCTCTTCGGAGAAGAAATTCGCGCCGGCGTCATTCGAAACTCCTTCGACATTTCCGATGTGTGGAAGAACTCCTTCTCCGCCAGCACGAACCACAAGCTCTGGGCTGCGAAGTTTACAGCACGCCATCCCAACCTGGTTGCGCTCGAAGTTTCCAGCTTCAAGTGCGGCCACGACGCACCTATCTATTCCGTGATCGAGGGCATCATCGAACAATCGGGAACTCCCTACTTTTGTTTCAAGGACCTGGACGAAAATCGCCCGTTGAGCTCTATCCGGCTGCGCGTTGAAACGATCGATTATTTCTTGAAACGCTATCGTGAAATCGTCGCGCGGCGGCGCCGCACCGTGCAGAGCATAGAAGAAGAGCTCGCCGCCTATGAACGGCGGCTCCGGCGTCGCGATTTGCAAGCCGTGCTCCATTCTGTTTCCCATCCGCTGCCTGATGGTGTTACGAGTCCGCACGCTTCGCGCTGAGCTGCAAAGCGCAGATTTTATTCCTCCCTCCCGCACGCTCGCCGGGACCGGGGGTTGATTGGATTAGCTTCAATTCCGTCGTGCAATCAAGCTTCGAAGGCGCGAGCGACTTTGGAATGCCGCTTGCTCCCTTTATTTTGCGGGCCAATCGCCCATGAAGAAAGGAGATTTGTCATGCGTAATTCTCTAGCTTGGATCATGGCTGCCTTGCTGGGCGGTTTTTTGATGAGCTCGGTCAGGGCCGCTGACGCTCCGGACTCGGAGCAGGTCTCGAAGCTTCTTTCGGAAGCCAAGACGCTCGCCTTTCAGGTGAGGGAAGACGCTGCAACGATGGAGACGTACACGCGAATGAACGTAAGCTGGCAAAGCCACGCAGCAGCGATCAACCAGTTCAAGGAACATGTCAACGCGTTGGGCCGTCAAGCAACGAAGCTTCAGGATGCCAAGGCTGGCGCTTCGCCCTGGCAGAAGACGGCAATCGATCGAATCACTCCCTACTTAGGCGAACTCGCCAACTACGCGGATGCCGTGATTGAGCACCTCAACGGAGACAAAAAGCATACGATTACCGAATACAATGATTACCTCGAAGCCAACGCCGACTATTCCGCTGATCTCGCGGCCATGATCGCGAACTTCGTGGATTATGGCAAGTCGAAAGCGAGGATGGAGAGACTGGCGGCAAAGCTGGAAATTCCTGCTGCTAAATAGCGAGCGCGTTCCAATCGTCGATCTTGCAATGCTTTGCTTGCAAGCCCAGCGCCGCGCGTTGCGGGCTTTAGCGCGCACACGCCCGTTGTTTTCCATCGATGTGGATCGGAGCAGGGCTGTGTGGCATCTCTACGTCGCGTACCGGACGCCTGCTCTGTCTGAAGCAAGACAATCTTCCTGGAAGACCTTCTCGTCGCGCAGGATCGAGACATTACTCCCACCCATATGGGCGATTTACCCCATCGCTCGGGCTACATCCATTTTCCGGCGCTCTGCCGGGGTGTCGGAATCTTCTGATGGGGTCCCTTCAGCGCGCATTAAGACCGAAACCGGGGGCTCGCGGGTTTTCGGAAGATCCAAAACCAGACGAACCTACGACCTTCTCGTCCGGGGCACTTACTCTCATTGCTTCCGTCGTATCGGCTTCCACTCCTTACTCAGCTTCTTGGCGTCGGCGATCTGCTCCATGGTCATGTGCATCTCCAACCGATCTCGCGCGCTCCTTGCGCTCTCCACACCTTGTTTGGCTGCGAGGTCGAACCACATGTAGGCAGCGACAAAGTCCATATGCACTCCATTCCCATCTCTGTACATCGCGCCTAAGTTTCGCTGTGCAGACGCGTAGCCTTGTTCGGCAGCCTTGCTGAACCAGTAGAAGGCTTGTGCCGGGTTTTTGGGGCCGCCTTGGCCGCTCGCATACATGCCGCCCAAATTGTTCTGTGCCGCAGCATCGCCCTGATCTGCACCCCGGCGGAACCATTGCATCGCAAGCGCGGTGTCGATGGGTACGCCTTTTCCGGTCGCGTACATGAGCCCCAACCAGTTCTGCACCAGGACGTCTCCACTTTCTCCCCGCATAGTGAGTTGACGCAGTGCGGACTTGTCTCCGTTAACCGCTGCCTGGTGCAACTGATCCAGCGTCGGCTCCGGTCGGCTTTGCGGCGGTTGCTGCTGCCCCTGAGCCTCACTGAGACACTGCCACAGCAGTACAGGAAACAAAATCGCCATCAACCTTCTATGCATCGGCATACTTCCGGCAATTCTTGGACCAATCGTCCTTCCTCCCATTCTTTGACCTCCAGCACGATCTCCCGACGCGTGCCGCATCCTCATCAGCGATTCGATTGCCTCGAACGGCACCCGGGCAACTTTCGCATGTCCGGACATCCATTCGGAACAGACGATCAGATGGCGTTTTAACTGACACCGACCGGCTCCAATGGCGGGCCGCTTGCTCAGTAAAAAGCGCAATCCGACTATAGTAGGCGGCGCCGAAGCAGGAAAAGTGTGAGGTCCGGATGATTGCGAAGAATTCAATGCAGCAGCGAGTATGGGCTTCCGGCGATCTTTCGATGGTCGGGCTTGGCGTGACCCTGGTGGGCGAACTACTCTGTGAGTCGATTCCGGTGCATGCTGGCGATTACGTGCTGGATGTCGCGACGGGTTCAGGAAATACCGCGTTGGCGGCTGCCCGCCGCGGCTGCCGGGTCACTGCCGTCGATTTCGTTCCAGCAGTGCTGGAGAGAGCGCAAGAGCGGGCAAGCGCGGAAAGGGTGAAGATTGATTTTCGGGAAGCCGATGCCGAAGCCCTGCCGTTCGAAGATGGATCATTTAACGTCGTTCTATCGACATTTGGCGCAATGTTCGCGTCGCCGGCATTGGCCGCAGGGGAAATGCTGCGCGTATGCCGCCCCGGGGGGAAGATCGGGATGGCGAACTGGGCGCCAACCGGGTTTTTTGGCCAGTTTTTCAAGTTATCGGAGTCTTACGCTCCGCTCCCAGCCGGCTCCGAGCCTCCCTTCGACTGGGGCGTACCCGAAATCGCGCGCGCGCGTTTCGGCAAGGCGGTTTCAGACGTGCGATTTATAAGGCGGCAGGTGATCATGCGCCATTTCACGCCGGAATCCTGGGTGGAGTTTTTCAAGACTCATTTCGGCCCGACGCTCCTTGCTCACGAAGCAGCAGGTGAGCGCGCGCCTGAGTTCACTGCCGCCATGATCGAACTGGCCCGCCGCTACAATCAGTCCGGCGACGAGACCCTGTTCGTGCCGGCCGATTACCTGGAAGTCATCGCCACCAGGGCTTTGTAGTGCAGTTCTAAGACGAACGTGCGAACTCACTTCGCCAATAAGTACTGAACCAAATCCCCCATGGATGTAAGCTTTCCATAATCGGATTCGGGTATTTCGACACCGAGCCGGCTGTGCAAACCGATCAGAAAATTCAGAAAATCGAACGAGTCGATATCGAGAGCTTCGCGCAAGTTCGCATCAGGAGCGATGTGGTCGAGATCGGCTTCTGGAGCAATCCCGCGCAAGGAATCGGCAATCGCCTGGCGAATCGATGCTTCGTTCATAATGCTTCCGGCTTTTGCAACAAAGTAGACAAAGCATCGAGGAACTGGCCGCCGCGGCGGCCGTCGGTGGCGCGATGGTCGGCGGCCAGGGTTGCCGTCAGCACTGGACGGACCCCCAGCATACCCTGGACAGCCCACGGTCGCTCCACAATCTTGCCGAAGCCGACCAAGGCGACCTGTGGTGGGTAAATAACTCCAAACACCGTCTCCACGCCCAAATCTCCCAAGTTCGTAACGGTGATCGTGCTGTCCGTGATATCGGAACTCCGCAGACGACCCGCACGGGTGCGGGTGATAATATCCCGCAGTTCATTCATCAGTTCTTCCAAGGACTTTTTGTCTGCCGAATGGATCGCGGGAATCATCAAACCACCCGTCCGCAACGACACCGCAACGCCCAGATGAATATCGCTGGATCGCTTGAGTTGATCGTCCACCCAATAACCGTTCAGCTCCGGCACTTCAACAAGCGCGCGTGCCACTGCTTTGAGCAACATAGCCGCGGGCAGGACGCGCTTTTCCATGGATCGTTGCAAATTGGATTGTTCCAGCCACCGGAGCGCGCCCGCCATGTCGATTTGTGTAGCCAGGTAATAATGGGGAATTTCGCGGTTCGAACGCGCCATGGCTGCCGCGATGGCGCGTCGCATTCCGGAAACGCCCTCCCCAGCGGGAGCAGCAGCGGCCTGTATGGCGGACTTGGCTGCGGCGGCCTGCTCCACGTCGTGACGTTCGATCGCGCCATGAGGCCCGGTGCCTTGCACTTTTGCCAAATCGATACCTAATTCCTCAGCCAATTTGCGCGCCAACGGCGAGGCGTGAACGCGGCCGGGAGGCGTGGGCGCTAGGGCCGGAGCGGGAGCTTCGACAGGTGGCATCGCAGGCGCGGCCTCCTCTGCTGCTACGGCCTCCGGCATACGCGCGGGTACCGCTTCTCCGGCGACCTCAATGAAAGCAAGTGGTGCTCCAACGGGCAGCTTTTCCCCTGGCTTGGCAATCAGCTTGCGCACCGTGCCCGTCTCGTATACTTCCACTTCTATGTCAGCTTTTTCGGTGCCCACAATGGCGATAATGTCTCCGCGCTTCACGGTGTCGCCCGGCTTAACGTTCCACTGGACCAAGGTTCCGCGCGTCATGTCCGCGCCAAGACTGGGCATCCGGAATTCAGCCATGCGCAGGCATCATCCTTTCCACCGCTTCCGTGATTGTTTCCACTTGAGGCAACGCTGCCCGTTCCATGTGCGCTGCGTAAGGCATGGGAACTTCCGCTCCGCAAAGGCGCGCAACCGGAGCGTCAAGCTCATAAAAGGCTTGCTCCATGAGCCGTGCGCTGATTTCCGCGGAAATCCCACCACTGCGCCAACCCTCGTCGATAATCAAGGCGCGATGGGTTCGCGAAACGGATTCCACCAGGGCGCCGTCGTCCAAAGGACGCAACGTGCGCAGGTCAATCACCTCGGCTTCAATGCCCTTTTTCGCCAGCTTTTCGGCTGCCTCGAGTGATTTCCAGACGCCCATCGAATAAGTAATCAGCGTGATGTCGCGGCCGCGTCGCCGAATACAGGCGCGATCGATGCCGGCCGCACCCGCATTCGGTGAGAGTTCACCCTCCATGTTGTACAACAAAGCGTTCTCGAAGATCAGCACGGGATCGGGATCCTTGAGCGCTCCGAGCAGCATTCCATAGCCATCGTCGATCGTTGCCGGCGTGAGCACTTTGATCCCCGGTATGTGCGCGTACCAGCCCTCTAAGGTATGGGAGTGTTGTGCCGCAAGCTGCCGGCCTCCCCCTGTCGCCATGCGAATGACCAGAGGGACATTGAACTGGCCACCCGACATATGCAGAATTGTCGCGGCATTGTTCATGATTTGGTCGAGCGCCAGGAGGCTGAAGTTGCTGGTCATGATTTCGACGATCGGCCGCATCCCGCCCATCGCAGCTCCGATCCCGGCGCCGACGAAAGCAGACTCCGATAGTGGCGTATCTCGGATGCGTTCGGGGCCGAATTCCGCCAGCAGTCCTTTGCTCACCGCAAAGCACCCTCCATAGCGGCCGACGTCTTCACCCATTAAGAAAACGCGATCGTCGGCCTTGATCGCCTGGCGCATCGCTTCGCGAATGGCTTCGCGGAAAGTCATGCCGGGCTCCGATCGGAATACACGAAGCGAGTCAACTCGTCCACCGCCTCCAGCGTTCCGGCCTCGGCGAAAGCGATGGCTTCATCCACTTGTTTCGCAATCTGCTGCTCGAGCGCGGCAATTTCTTCGGCCGCAGGGTCGATTCGCGCGATCAAGGCTGGAATCGGATCGCGCTTCTTCCACTCTTCGACCTCGGATTTCTCTCGATAGAGCTCTGGATCGTACATGGAGTGAGCGCGGAAGCGGTATGTGCGGCACTCCAGAAAATATGGCCCGTTTCCGGCGCGGACGTATTCGCACGCTGTTGCCGATGCCGCTTCCACCGCTCGCACGTCCATTCCGTCGACCCATGCCGAAGCAATACCGTAAGCCGCGGCTTTTTTGCTGAGGTCGGTCTGCGAGTGGGAGAAATCCAACCGGGTGCCCATGGCATAACGGTTGTTCTCGCATACGAAAAATACTGGCAGCTTCCACAATGCTGAAAGATTAATCGTCTCGTGGAACTCACCTTCGGCAACGGCGCCATCGCCGAAGAAGCAACACGTCACGCGTGTCTGCTGGCGCATTTTATCGGCCAGAGCGAAGCCCACGGAAAGCGGAAGACCTCCCCCGACGATCGCATTGCCGCCGTAAAAGCGAGTCTTGGCGTCAAACAAGTGCATCGAGCCGCCGCGTCCCCGGCTGCAACCCTCCTGCTTGCCGAACATTTCCGCCATCACCGCTCCGCCCGATATTCCTCTGGAAAGCGCATGGCCATGCTCCCTGTAGGTGGATACGATGCCGTCCTCCGGACGCAAAGCCTCCATCACGCCTACGCACACGGCTTCCTCGCCGATATAGAGGTGCATGAATCCCCGGATCTTTTCGCGCGAGTAGAGTTCCGCGCACTTCTCCTCGAAGCGGCGGATGTATAGCATTTGATGCAGCAAATGCATCTCATGCGCGCGGTTAACATTCGTTGGTTCGCTCATGCCCCTCCTTCCAGAGTCGAGAGATCGCCCTCCGGCAACCCGAGTTCCCGCGCTTTGAGCAGCCGCCGCATAATTTTTCCGCTACGGGTTCGCGGGATCTGATCCTTGAACTCGATTTCCTTGGGAGCCACTGCCACGCCCAGCCGCTTGCGGCCGAAGCCAAGGATGTCAAGCCGCGTCTCTTCATCCGGCGTGTGGCCGGGTTTCAGCACCACAAACGCTTTCACCAACTCACCAATCGTTGGATCCGGTTTACCGATGACGCCAGCTTCCGCCACAGCCGGATGCTCCATAAGGGCGCTTTCGACCTCGAACGGACCGACCATGTGTCCGGCGGTCTTGATAATATCGTCCGCGCGGCCGACGAACCAATAGTACCCGTCGGCATCACGCCGGGCGAGGTCTCCCGTCAGATACCAGCCCCCGATGAAACATTTCGCATAGCGCTCGGGCTCGTGCAGATAGCCGCGAAACATGGATGGCCACCCTGGGCGTAAGGCCAGTTCTCCTTCCTCGTCCGCGCGCGCGAGCTCGACTGCCTTCCCCTCCTGCGAGCGATGGACGATGGCGGCTTCCACTCCCGGTAACGGCTTTCCCATCGAGCCAGGGCGAATCTCCATCGCGAGATAGTTCGAGATCATAATGCCGCCGGTCTCGGTTTGCCACCAGTTGTCGTGTATTGGCAACCCTAAAGCTTCTCGGCCCCACATCACGGCGGAAGGATTGAGAGGCTCGCCGACGCTCGCGATCAGGCGCAACCGGCTCAGGTCATAGCGGCTGCGCGGCTGGCCGGGCAGGCGCATCAGCATGCGAATCGCGGTTGGAGCCGTATACCAGACTGTCACGCCTTGCTCCTGCAGGATGCCGTACCAGCGTTCGGCATCAAAGTCGCCTTCATCGATGATGCTGCGAACGCCGTGCACCAGCGGGGCGATGATTCCGTAAGAGGTGCCCGTCACCCAGCCCGGATCCGCCGTGCACCAAAACAAGTCGCTCGGATGAAAATCGAGCGCGTACCTGGCAGTCGCGAAGTGCATTAGCAGGGCGTTGTGGACATGGATCGCGCCCTTCGGCATCCCGGTCGTCCCGCTCGTAAAGTGGAGCAGAGCCATGTCGTCGGGATTGGTCTGAGGAATCTCGAATTCCGGGGAAGCTTCGGCCAACAAGGGCTCCAGCGCCCAGACGTTCGATTCGAGATGCTCCTTTGCGTCGGCGATGAGAATGTGGCGCAATTCCGGGAGTCTCTCGCGCAAGCCCGCGACCGTCTTGCGATACAGCCTTTCGGTCGTGACCAGAATGCGAGCGTCGCCGCGGCTTAATCGCTGCCAAACGGGTTCGGGGCCGAATGCGGAGAACAAAGGGCAGAAAACACTGACGTTCTTGAGCGTGCCGAGCGCGGCCGCGTATAGCGGCGGGATTCGCCCCATCAGGGCAAAAACCCGGTCTCCTTTCCCGATTCCCAACCTTCGCAGGACATTGGCGAACCGGTTCGTCTGGTCTCTCAAATCCGCGTAAGTGATGTCCACAACGCGGCCATCCCGGCCGAGCCAGCGGAGTGCCCGCCGGTCACGCAGAGGACCCGCGCAATGCCGATCGACAGCAAAGTGAGCGATGTTTACGCTCGGCGAGGCGGACCCATAAAGCTCCTCGCGAATACGATCCCACGAAAATGTTCTGCATGTCTCACCATAATCAAGCAGGTGCGGCCGGAGCCGCTCCGCGTTCGCGCCGGTCGATTCCGTCTCAGCCATGGAAATTTGTTCCGCAACTCGGTGACCAATGCTAACTTGCTATGTTATTGAAATGAAGTGCCCTTTTGGCAGCCGAGCTCTTTGTTGGGTATTGTAGCGCAAGCCGCACTTCTCACCCAATCTCGCTGCGGCGCCGGGCAGTATTAGGGACGGCGCCGGGTCCGAAATCGCGCCGCTTCTTAACTCTCCCGCTCCTTCCGGAGAGCCCAAAGAATAAGCAGGCACATTACGATCACCAGGACGGAAACATTTAAGAGGACGGCCACGGTACGCTCCATCCACGGAGTAGAGCCTGCTGGCATAATCCGTCCGAGTCTTCGCTGAATCGAGAACGCGCGAGCGATGCCGCTACCGCTTACGCGGTGATGGCGCTTGAACGCGCAAAGTAGAAGCAGCTCGAGTCTTGCGCACGGAATTTGCACGGACGGCGCCCCGCGTCTGGCAGGAGCCCCATCCGTGCGACGTTGTCTGCCGTCAGGCTAAAGCCTTGCCGTAGAGCACGAGCAACCGGCTCCATGCCTTCTCGGCCTGCGGTTCGTTGTAGACCTGTGAATCCGGCGGGCACCAGCCGTGCGCGGCGCCCGCGTATACCTCAATTTCCGCGGGCAGGTTGGCCTTGGCGAACGTCTCTTTCAGAACGTTCTTCTCGTTAGGCGACCGCATATCGTCGTTTGTCGCAATCGCGATGAGGAACTGCGCCTTGGTTTTCGCGGCTTGCAGGTGCGGGCTGTTCGGCATCTCCGTCACGAGCCCGCCGCCGTGGAACGACGCGACGGCTCCTATGCGGTCGGGCACCGCGGCCGCCGTACGAAACGCGATCGGCCCGCCCATGCAATAGCCTTGTACGCCCATCTTCCGATTCTTGGCCACCGACGGTTGCCGGTCCAGCCACGCGATGAACGCTTTCGCATCCGTCATGTGCGTCGTCTCGTTCAACGCTTGCGCAAGCGGCATCAACTGCGGGATGGGCGTCGCCGAACCGTTCTCCGCCGTCGGAGCCTTTTTGACGCGATAGAACGGATTCACCACCAGCACCGAATAGCCCGATTCCGCCAGGCGCTTGGCCATCTGACGAAACGCCGGCCGCAGTCCAAAGATGTCCGGCCACACCAGTACGCCGGGCGCCGTGCCGGTTGCGGGATGCACGAAGTAGCAATCCGCGCTCCCGTCCGGCGTCGTCACGGTCACTTCCGATTCCGTCACCGTCACCGCGTTCGCGACTTGCGGCAGCATCATAGCCACCCCCGCTCCCAACATGACGCCGAATTGCTTCCGCGTCACCAAGCCGAGAGCCTCGAACTCTTGGCGGTCTTTCTCAAAATGATCCTGATCGCACATATTCGCTCCTTATCCAACGGATTGCTTGCTAGATCACACGCGTATTGGATAGTTTACATCCACGCGGGCCGTCGTGGAACAACGAAATCTGCTTTTCCGGAGTTGGTAGGATAGATCGCGGGAAGGACGCCCGTGTTTCGCACGTTCCTGACATTGGCGCTGGTCATCGGCGCTCTTATCCTGGCTATGACGCCACGGGGCTTGGCCCTGCTTGGCTCCAATCGCTCCTTGCTCGTAGCCGCGCTCGTGGTGCTGGCCGTGTCGCAAGTGTACCGGCTTGTCAGTGCGTGGCAGGCGCGAAAACGGGGAGATCGGCTCAACCGGATTCCGAAGCGGCCGCTCGGAATCTGAGGTTTCCTAAACGGGTGGACGGCAAGAAAGTAAGGCGGCAAAGGACAAGTTCGGCTTCTAAGTCCCAGCGAATCGCACCCTTCGTGGACTCCGGCAAGAAGATCCTCAACTTAGTTCACTGAATGCCCGATTTCAAGTCAGGCATGCCG
>Ga0187771_10000596_pt1 | contig 22565 bp, 20 predicted proteins | sample 0116_SJ02_MP15_1_FD_133139 | JGI IMG/M metagenome (GOLD analysis project Ga0187771, IMG submission 133139) | Tropical peat soil microbial communities from peatlands in Department of Meta, Colombia - 0116_SJ02_MP15_10_MG | ecosystem: Environmental > Terrestrial > Soil > Wetlands > Peat | place... | reverse complement strand
GTCGCGCCTCGTGGCCCGGGCCCGGACGGTCAGATCCTTGACCTCCTGGCCCATCCTGCCGAGCAGGCCGACGACGACCTGGCCGCTGCAGCAGACAAGGCTCGTCAGGAGGAGCTCGAGCGGCGTGAAGCCCGCCGGGGGCTCGGCGTCCTTGGTGAAATCGGCGTCCACGGTTTTGCCGGACCGGTCCGACCTCCCCCGGAAGAGCATTCCGCCCTGATAAACGGCTTCAACCCTGACTTCGGGCGGCATGAGCGCCTCCTTTTGGACGGGAAAATGCCGACGTTCACAAGCAGTATCCGCCATTGAAGCCGCCGGCGTCAACGATCAGCATTGACGGCCCCGACCGTGCGGGGATATCATCTTTCCAAATCCGAAAGCCGGGAGTCCATCATGAAATGTCTCTCGCCGAAAACGATCGCGATCCCGCTCCGCCCGTTTTTCGCGGCCGCGCTGGCGGGCCTCGTCCTTTTGGCCCCGTCCTGTTCGCGCCCCGCAGGCGCGCCCGAATTTACGATCACCCGGGCCATGATCCCGATGCGCGACGGGGTCAGGCTTTTCACGGTCATCTTCGTGCCAAAGAAAGCCTCGCCCCCGCTGCCGTTCCTTTTGATGCGGACGCCGTACGGCGCGCCCGAATCGGCGGCACTCCTGACGACCGAGTCCTACCGGGAGTTCGTACGGGAGGGCTACATCTTCGTCTTCCAGGACATCCGCGGCCGGTACCGATCGGAGGGCCGCTTCGTCATGCAGCGCCCGCCCCGCGACCGGACCGACCCCCGGGCGATCGACGAAAGCACGGACGCCTACGACACCGTCGACTGGCTGGTCAAGAACATCCCGCACAACAGCGGGCGCGTGGGGCTGATGGGCGTATCCTACGGGGGGTGGCTGACGGCCATGGCCATGATTGACCCGCATCCGGCCGTGAAGGCCGTCTCACCGCAAGCTTCCCCGGCGGACATGTACCTGGGGGACGACTTCCATCACAACGGCGCTTTCCGCCTGAGCTACGGCTTCGAATACGCAGCCATGATGGAGACATCCAAGGAGAACACAAACTTCCATTTCGACCGTTATGACACGTTCGAGTGGTACCTCCGGCTCGGGCCGCTCTCGAACGTGAACATGGAATACCTCTTCGGCAGGATCCCGAGCTGGAACGATTTCGTCGCCCATCCGAACTACGACGCGTTTTGGCGCACCCAAGCCATGGCCCCCTATCTGACCCGGGTGACGGTGCCCACCCTCGACGTCGCTGGCTGGTGGGACCAGGAGGATTTCTACGGCCCGCAGAAGATCTACGAGACCCTCGAGCCCCTGGACCGGGACGGGATGAACTTTTTTGTCGCCGGGCCGTGGAACCACGGCGGCTGGATGCGGGGAGACGGGAGCTCCCTGGGCCGGATCAGGTTCGGCGCGAAGACGGCCAAATATTTCCGCGAGAAGATCCAGGCGCCGTTCTTCGCCCACTACCTGAAGGGCAAAGGCGGCTGGGACGTGCGCGAGGCGGTCACGTTCGAGACGGGGTCTAATACCTGGCAACGGTACGACCGGTGGCCGCCCACGGACCTGACCGAGAGCCGGAGCCTCTATTTCCGCGGAGACGGGCAACTGTCGTTCGAAGCCCCCTCGGAAGGCGACGAGAGCCGGGCGTTTGACAGCTACATTTCCGACCCGGAGCATCCCGTGCCGTACCGCCCGCGCCCCATCGAACCGACTTACGATCCCCGGGGCTCGGGCTGGGCGACCTGGCTCGTCGGCGACCAGCGGTTCGCCCATCTGCGTCCGGACGTCCTGAGCTGGGAGACCGGTCCGCTCGCCGATGATGTGACCGTAACCGGCCAGATCCTCGCCTGCCTGTTCGCCTCGACGACGGGGACCGACAGCGACTGGATCGTCAAGCTGATCGACGTCTATCCGGAGGATTATCCTCCAGACCCGTCCATGGGAGGCTACCAGCTGATCATCGCCGACGAGGTCTTCCGCGGCCGCTTCCGGACGAGCTTCGAGAAGCCGGAACCGCTCGTCCCGGGCGCCGTCACGGACTTCACGATCGACCTCCACGGGACCGACCATTGCTTCCTCAAGGGCCACAGGATCATGGTCCAGGTCCAGAGCACCTGGTTCCCGCTCATCGACCGGAACCCCCAGACGTTCGTCGAGAACATCTTCCTGGCGAAGGCATCGGACTACCGGGCGGCGATCCAGCGCGTCTTCCGCTCGAAGGCGCACGCGTCGCACCTCGCTTTGCCCGTGAGGGTCCGGTGACCGGGCGAAGGGCGGCCCCGGGCGCCGGCCGGGCCGTCCGCGTCTCATCCGGGAGGACGAGTTCCAGGGCCGCGGGACAAAACCCGGGCCATCGAGACCCCGGCAACCGGACGCAAGGCGGGGGAGCGGCCGAAAATATGGCACGTTTATTGCCGTTCAGATCCCGGCAGCCGCTCGGGCTTCGGCCCGACCGGAGGATTTTCACATGCAGGAGGTTGCCATGCCCGTTCGCAAGGCCATCGCGGTTTGGGAAGGATCCATCAGGGAGGGGAAGGGCGTCGTGAAGCTCGGAACGGGTCTCCTCGAAGCTCCCTATTCGTTCTCCTCGCGCTTCGAGAGCGGCGCGGGGACCAATCCAGAGGAGCTCGTCGGCGCCGCCCACGCGGGCTGTTTTTCCATGGCCCTGGCCGGCGTCCTCGGGTCGAAAGCCACGCCGCCGCGCAAGATCGAAACAACGGCCGAGGTCTTGATCGAAAAAGCCGAAGCGGGGTTCAGGATTACATCCATCACTCTCCGGACCCGGGCGGAGGTTCCGGGCGCTTCGGAAACGGGGTTTCTTCAAGCGGCGGACGAGGCCAAGGCCAACTGCCCGTTGTCCCGGGCCCTGACCGGAGTCCGTATCCTGCTCGATGCCCGGCTCGTCCGGTAGGGGGTCCGGAACGGAGACAACGAGAGAAGCTGCCTTCCGGCGGCGGGGAATTGTCCTCTTCGAGACAGGGGACAGCCCCCTCCGGAGATATCCCCTATTCCATCTAACTAAAATCCCTGGTGCTCGGTGCGCCGGATGATCTCGTTCTGGAGCTCGGTGCTGCAGTCGACGAAGTAGTCGCTGTACCCGGCGACGCGCACCACGAGGTCGCGGTATTTCTCGGGGTGCTTCTGCGCCTCCCGCAGGGTGTCGGCGGTGACTACGTTGAACTGGATGTGGTGGCCCATCAGGCGGAAGTAGGACCGGACGAGGTCTTTGACCCCCCGGAGCCCGGTGTCGTCGGCCAGGAGCTGGGGCGTGAATTTCTGGTTGAGGAGCGTTCCGCCCGTCCGGACGTGGTCCATCTTCCCCAGGGACTTGATGACCGCCGTCGGGCCCCTGCGATCCGCCCCCTGGACCGGAGAAACGCCTTCGGAGACCGCGTCGCCGGCCTTCCTCCCATCCGCCGTGGCCCCGGTGACCTTGCCGAAGTAGACGTGGACCGTGGTCGGCAGAAGATTGATCCGGTACGTTCCGCCGCGCGGCGTCGGACGCCCGTCCACGGCATCGAAGTAGGCTTCGAAAACCCGCTTCATCAGCCCGTCGGCGTAATCGTCGTCGTTGCCGAACTTCGGCGTCCGGTTGAGGACGCGCTGACGCAGGGCTTCGTAACCCTCGAAGTTCCGCTCGAGGGCCCGGACGAGCTCGCTCATCGTGAAGTGCCCGTGGTCGAAGACGTTGTACCGGATGGCGCTCAGGGTGTCGGTGATCGTTCCCATGCCCACGCCCTGGATGTAATTCGTGTTGTAGCGGGCGCCCCCCGCATGGTAATCCTTGCCGTTCCGAACGCAGTCGTCGATGAGCACGGACAGGAACGGCGCCGGCAGGTACTTCGCGTAAAGCCTCTCGATGACGTTGCTGCCGCGGACCTTGATGTCGATAAAGTGGCGGATCTGCTCCCGGAAGGCCTCGAAGAGCTCGTCGAACGTCCGGAAGGACTCGGGGTCTCCGGTCCTGGCCCCGATCGTCTTGCCCGTGCGCGGGTCGACGCCGTCGTGGAGCGTGATCTCGAAGACCTTGGCCAGGTTGAAATATCCAGTCAGGATGTAGGCTTCCTTTCCAAAGGCGCCCGCTTCGACGCAGCCGCTCGCCCCGCCGTTGCGCGCGTCGGCGACGCTTTTCCCCTGGCGGACGAGCTCCTGGACGATGGCGTCCGTGTTGAAGATCGACGGCTGGCCGAAGCCGGTCTTGACGATGCCCAGGGCCCGGAGCAGAAACGCGTCCGGCCCCTTGGCGCTGATCTGAGCCATGGAGCTCGGCTGGAGGATGCGCATCTCCTCGATAACGTCGAGGATGAGGTAGGACAGCTCGTTGACCGCGTCCGACCCGTCCTCCTTGAGACCCCCGAGGTTGATGAGGGCGAAGTCCGTGTACGTCCCGCTCTCCTCGGCCGTGACCCCGACTTTCGGCGGAGCAGGCTGGTTGTTGAACTTGACCCAGAAGGCCTGGAGGAGCTCCCGAGCTGAGTCCCTGGTCAGCGTCCCGTCGGCGAGGCCTTTCTCGTAGAAGGGCCAGAGATGTTGGTCGAGCCGCCCCGGATTGAAGGAATCCCAGGTGTTGTATTCGGTGATAACGCCCAGGTGGACGAACCAGTAGGCCTGCAGCGCTTCCCAGAAGTCCCGCGGGGCGTGGGTCGGGACCCAATCGCAGACCGCGGCGATCCGCTCGAGCTCCTTCCGGCGCGCGGGGTCCTTCTCCGCGGCCGCCAGCTCGCGGGCCTTGGCGGCGTGGCGCCGGGCGTAGATCATGACCGCCTCCGCGGCGACGGACATCGCTTCGAGCTCCTCCCGCTTGTCGTAGGCCTCGGCATCGTTGGCGAAATCGAGCCGCGAGAGGGCCTCCCGGATATCCTCCTGGATGTCGCCCAGCCCCTTCTTGTAGATCTTGTCCCCGAGGACCGTGTGGCCGGGCGCGCGCTGCTCCATGAACTCCGTAAAGACGCCGGCCTCGTAGGCGTCGATCCATTCCGGAGTCATGGCAGCGAAGATCCGCTCGCGCTGCGACTGGCTATGCCAGAAAGGGATGATTTCTTCGGCGTAGATTGTCCGCGTCTCCGCGTCCGAGGCGAAAGCGGTCTTCTTCCGGTCGTTGAGATACTGAAGATCCTGCAGAGAATGGATGCAGACCTCGGGATAGGTCGGCGTCGCCTTGGGCGCCGGGCCGCGCTCGCCGACGATGAGCTCGCCGTCATTGAAGCAGACCGCCTTCTTTTCCATGAGGAACTTGAAGGCCAGAGCGTGCCGCATGGCCGGTGAGACGCTCCGGGCCTCGGGCGACTTGTAAAATTCAGTCACGAGCTTCGCGCGCTCGACGCTGATCGTCGGACGCGCCTCGAGCGACTGCTGCCTCAGGCGCTTGATCCGTTCGTTCATGCTCATCCTCCTCTTCTCGTGTCGAAGCCGGCAGCGCGGAAGGCCGTCTCGATGGCGTCCAGCCTCTCCTCCGTCGGCGCCGCGAAAGTTCTGAAGCGGGAATCGATGCCGAGCCGGCGGGCCTTGTCCATGCCGCCCGAATGGTAAGGCAGCAGCCCGACGGTCCGGATCGTCTTGAGGGACCTGAGAAAGGCGATCGTGCCCGTGATGTTTTCGTCGTCATCGTTGACGCCCGCGATGAGGGGGATCCGGATCCAGATGTCTGCCGGGCCGGCGGCCAGTCTTTTCAGGTTCTCCAGGATCGGGACGTTCGACACGCCGGTGAAACCCTTGTGCCGCGCGTCGTCGATGAGCTTCAGGTCGTAGAGAAGGAGGCCGGTCTTCGCCGCGATCCGGTCCAGGACCCCGTTCAGGGAAAAGCCGGACGTATCGACGGCCGTATGGATGCCCCTGTCCCGGAGCGCGTCCAGGGCCTCCTCAAGGAACTCCGGCTGCGCCAGCGGGTCCCCGCCGGTGAAAGTGGCACCCCCACCGGACTGCTCATAGAAGATACGGTCTTTTTCGATCTCCCTGACGAGGTCACCGACGGCCGCCCTGAAGCCGACGACCTGCATGGCATCGTACAGGCAGGCCGAGGCGCATCGGCCGCAAAGATCGCATTTGCCTTTGTCAACGACAACGGCCCCGGACGGATCTTTGGAAACTGCCCCAAGGGGACAGGCAGCGATGCAGGAGTAACAACGGACACAGCGGGACGGCCAGTGCATGAGCTCGGGCCCTCGGGCTATCCCCTCAGGGTTATGGCACCAGAGGCAGTTCAACGGGCAGCCTTTGAGAAAGACAGCAGTCCGGATGCCCGGGCCGTCGTGGATGGAGTACCGCCTGACGTCGAAAACCCATCCGCGCGCCGTGGCTTCAGGCATGACCTTACCCGGAAAACCCCATCTACTTCCATATCTAATATATCAGATATCAGCCATCAAGTCAAGCAAAATCTTTTCTCAATACGGGCTTTTTTCAGGGGACGAAGCGGCCTCACGGCCGGATTATCTCAGTTATCTGCGCATCCGCCTCCTGTCTGAATTCTCCCGGATGGCATGCCCGCGCCCCCGCCGAAGTCAATGAGGGGCGGCGCGTCCGGGACCGTCTTTTCGCTTCCCCTCTCGCCCGGTTTGGTGTAAAAATCCCCTTCCGGAGACGCGATGGACGACCGGCCCGCTTGCAACATGGGGTATATCTGGCGCGTAACCCTTGTCTCGGCCATGGGCGGCCTCCTCTTCGGCTATGATTGGGTGGTCATCGGCGGCGCCAAGCCTTTCTACGAACGGTTTTTCGGGCTGACGACCCCATCGGAGATCGGCTGGGCGATGAGCAGCGCCCTGGTCGGGTGTCTCGCCGGGTCTCTCGTTTCGGGCGTCCTCAGCGACAGGTTCGGGCGCAAAAGACTGCTCGGCTTGGCCGCCTTTCTATTCACCGCGACCGGCGTCCTGACCGCCCTGGCGCCCGATTTCGGATTTTTCGTCGCCAACCGGCTCCTCGGAGGGGTCGCCATCGGGCTCGCTTCGAACCTCTCACCCATGTACATCGCTGAGATCTCGCCGGCCGAGGTCCGCGGCAAGTTCGTCTCGGTAAACCAGTTGACGATCGTCATCGGCATCCTGGCGGCGCAGCTCGCGAATTGGCTCATCGCCAGGCCGATCCCGGCGCGCGCCTCCGCGGCCGACATCCTCAACTCCTGGAACGGGCAAGTCGGGTGGCGCTGGATGTTCGGCGCCGAAGCCGTGCCGGCCTTTATATTCTTCATCCTCATGTTCACCGTCCCGGAAAGCCCGCGCTGGCTCGTCAAGAACGGCCGCGGCCCCGCCGCCGGGAAGGTCCTCGCCCGTGTCGGCGGCGCGGCGTTCGCGGAGAGAGCCCTGGCGGAGATCCGCGAGACGCTGGCCGCACCCGACATCCAGAAGGTGCGCTTCCGGACCCTGGTGGAGCCGGGCATATTCCGCGTCCTCCTCATCGGGGTCGTCTTGGCCGTCTACCAGCAGTGGTGCGGCATCAACGTCATTTTTTATTACGCCGAAGAGATCTTCTCGGCCGCCGGCTACGGCGTGAACGACATTCTCTTCAACATCGTCGTCACCGGCGCCGTCAACCTCGTCTTCACTCTTGTGGCCATCCGGCTCGTGGACCGGCTGGGCCGCAAGCCGCTGATGATGGCCGGGTCGGCAGGGCTGGCCGCGACCTTCGGGCTCGTCGGCGCGGGCTATGCCGTCCACAGCCGAGGCCCGCATCTTCTCCTCCTCGTCGTCCTCTCCATGGCTCTCTATGCCCTCTCGCTCGCCCCGGTCACGTGGGTCCTGCTCTCGGAAATCTTCCCGAACCGTATCCGGGGAGCGGCCATGTCGGTTTCAACGTTCTCTCTCTGGTCGGCCTGCTTCGTCCTGACCTTCACCTTCCCCCACCTCAACCGGGGCCTCGGGCCGGCGGGAACGTTCTGGATCTACGCCGGGATCAGCGTCCTGGGCTTCCTCTTCATCCGGGCCAGGCTTACCGAGACCAAGGGCAAGACCCTCGAGCGGATCGAGCACGAGCTCGTCGGCGGGCACTCCGCGTAGGCGGGGAGGCCCGGTTTTGACATCCTTCCGGGCTCCGTGAAATAATCCCGATGAAGAATAAGGAGGTCCGGTGAACGGCCTCGAACCCGGAGCCACGTCTGGGCGGAGAGATCCGCTCGCCAGGCGGTTGGCGGACCGCCTCCGCGGTTTCTACGGGCGAGAAGGGGCGATGTGGAAAGCTCATTACAGGAAGTATTTCAAGGCCGCGGCCCGAGCGTTCGGGATCGGCTTTATTCTCGGCTTCGCCGTTTTCATGCTCCGTCCCGATCTCGAGAGGCGGGGGCTGGCGTACGTCATGAAGTCATTGCAGGACGTCTCGATCGGCGCCCCGGCGCCCAAGATGGCCCTGGAGCTCTTCTATCACAATGCCCGTGCCACGGCCCTCGCCGTCGCGGCCGGGACCGTTCCGTTTGCCTGCCTTCCCGTCATCGACCCCCTCGCCAACGGCGCGGCCCTGGGGCTCCTGGCCTCGGTGTCGAAACGGAGGGGCTTCGATGTCCCGCTTCTTTTCCTGAGGAGCGTCGCGCCGCACGCCGTCTTCGAGCTCCCGGCCGTTCTCTACGCGGCTAGCGTCGGAATCTATTTATCTCTGTGCGCCGGCCGATGGCTCCTTTCGGCCATAAGGAAAAGGAAAAAAGCGCGTGCGCGGGGAGGCGAGCCGCCGGCCGCGGGTTTTCTTAAAGACCACGCCGGCCGCACCGAACCCGGCCCCGCGGATTTCGCGGGCGATGCCGCGAGGTCGTTCGTCCTCGTCGTTCTGCCCCTGCTTCTCGTCGCGGCCCTGGTCGAGGCCTTCGTCACCCGGGCGCTCCGCTGAAGGACGCCGGCGGCGCCCGAGCGCCGGAGCCTCGACACGGAGCAGGACTTTCGATTATCCTGGAACGAGGAGACGCCATGACATTCACATTCGCCCACAACAACATCAACGTCCTGGACCTCAAAAAGAGCCTCGCGTTTTACACGTCCGCCCTCGGACTCAAGGAGGTCCGCCGTCACAGCCCGCCGGACGGGAGCTTCGTCCTCGCCTTCCTCGGGGACGGGCGGACGCCGCACCGGCTCGAGCTGACCTGGCTTCGCGACCGCAAGAAGCCCTACGATCTCGGTGACAACGAGATCCATCTGGCCTTCACGGTGGACGACTTCGAGGCCGCGCACGCAAAGCACAAAGAGATGGGCGTCGTCTGCTACGAGAACCCGGGGATGGGGATCTATTTCATCGAGGACCCGGACGGGTACTGGCTGGAGATCCTGCCCGAAAGGCGTTGAGGATAAAGGCCCGCGCACGGCCCTCGGCCGGGCCGGGGCTGCCTCACTTCACCAGAAACCTATAGATTGTTGCGGTTTCGTACTTCTGCCCAGGCTCGAGGATGGTCGAAGGGAAATTCGGGTGGTTCGGGGAATCGGGGAAGTGCTGGGTCTCGAGACAGAATCCGCTGTACTTGGGGCAAGCGACCCCGCCCTTGCCCTTGACCGTGCCGTCAAGGAAATTCCCCGAGTAGAACTGAATGCCGGGCTGGCCCGTGAAGATCTCGAGCACCCGGCCGCTCGACGGTTCATAGACCCGGGCCGCCAGGGCCATCTTCCCTCCGCCGCTCCTCAGGACGAAGTTGTGATCGTAGCCGCCCTCAACCTGGGCGATCCGTTCCCCGATCGCGTAAGGCGCCGTGAAATCAAGCGGCGTGCCTTTGACGTCGGCGAGCTGTCCCGTGGGGATCAGGTTCGCGGCCGAGTCGACGGCCGTATATTTGTCGGCCTCGATCTCGAGCTCATGGCCGAGGATGTCGCCCCGGCCCTGACCGGCCAGGTTCCAGTAGGTGTGATTGGTCAGGTTGACCGGTGTGGCCTTGTCCGTCACGGCCTCATAGCTGATCCTGAGCTCGTCGGCGTCGTTCAGGGTGTAGACGACAGTGACCGCGAGATTGCCGGGGTAGCCCTCCTCCATGTCTTTGCTCAGGTACGTGAACTTGACGCCGACGGCTCGGGGCTCCCGCACCTCTTCGCCCTTCCAGAGGACCTTGTCGAATCCCTTGAGGCCACCGTGGAGGCTGTTGCCGTTGTTGTTCCGGGCGAGATTGTAGGTCACTCCGTCGAGCGTGAACTTTCCCTTCGCGATGCGGTTCGCGTAGCGGCCCACGATGGCGCCGAAATAAGGGTCTGCGCCCAGATAACCGGCCAGGTCGTCGAAGCCGAGGACGACGTCCGCGAACTTCCCCCTCCGGCCGGGCAGGCGGAGCGACACCAGCGTCGCGCCATAGGTCATGATCCTGGCTTCGATGCCGTGCCCGTTCGTGAGCGTATAGATTTCCACGCCGGCGCCGTCGCCGAGATGTCCGAAAAGCGTTTTCTTGACGTCCATGCCTGTAAGTCCTTTCGTCGGGGCTTCGGCGCTCCGGAAGTCCGCCGCCCTCCCCTTTACACGGAGCGCTACCGCCTGGACCTTCTGCCTGACCCCGGGTTGGTCCGGGCTGAGCTCGAGCGATTTTTCGAACGCGGCCAGCGCCTCGGCGGTTTTCCCGAGTCCCAAATAGGACTCTCCGAGGGCGTTCAGCAGGGAAGCGTTGAAACCGTAACGGGCGACGGCCTCGTCAAGCACTTCGACGGCCCGAGCGAAATCGCGCGATTTCCTGTAGGCCTCGCCCGCCAGGAGGTACATCTCGTAGGGAGCGCCCTCCCCGCGCTTCAGGAACGGCGCCAGGACCCCGGCGGCCTTGGGATACTCACCCAGGGCCGCGTAGACCTGGGCCAGGGGCATCGCCGCGTCGGACGAGTCCGGTATCTTCTCGTAGGCCCGCTCGATCCAAGCCCTGGCCTCTTCGGCCCGGCCCAGGTTGAACAGCTGGGACCCGATGATCAGAGAATAGACGGGGTCTCCGGCCTCGGGCAGGACGCGGGACGAATACCAGGGACGGGCCACGGCCGCGGCGAACGTCAGGTCGAATTCCTCCTCAGAGGAGGCGGCCTCCGTCGCCCCGTCGAGGACCGACACGCGGACCTGATAGTGGGCCGGCGGAAAATCGGCCAGGGGGACCTCCTCGAGGACGTCGGGAAGGTCGGGAAGATCGGAGAGCCGGCGCAGGATCTCCCGGAACAGCCGGCCGTCCCGGAAAAAGCCCACGCGGACCCGGCCCTCGCGCGTGAGCGCCGGAGGCAGGTCGTTGACCTGAAACGCCACGGCCAGAGTGTCGCCCGCGGCGAAAATCCGCCCGGGCTGACAGTCGATTTTATAGGGCCCGAGGCGGAAGGCCCGGATCTTCGCTTCCGGGGGATCCAGACGCGAGGCCTTATAGCCGAGGACCGGAGGCGTCAGCTCTACGGCGCCCGTCCTCGGGGCGATGCGGATGACCTTCTCGACGGAAACAAACTCCTTGGAGGCCTCATTCTTGATCAGGACCGAGAGCTTGTAAGTCCCCGGGACGAGCGGGAAGACATCGTGATAATCGAACGGCGCGTGACTGAGCGCCGCCATCTGGGACTCGGGCATGTCCAGGGCCACGCTCTTTTCATATTGGTACACGAGCCGGCCGTCAAGCGTCGTGACCCGGCCGTTGATCCGCAGCGTCGTATAGAACTTCATGCCGTATTGGTTGACGGACAGCCGCTGCGGTTCGACCGCGTAGTGGACGAAGGACAGGCCTGCCGGCCCCCGGAAGACTTTGACCAGGCTGTCGCTCGCGAGATAGTTCGCCGTGTACTCTACACTGACAAAATCCTTGTATTCCAGAAACTTCCGGGCGTATTCGTCCCGGACGGTCCGGGATGGCACAGACTCGATGCGCTGGATCAGGAGATCGGAAGCAGGGGAGGGGCGGCCCGGCGCCCCGGTGTCCTCGCCGGGGACAAGAGACATGGCCAGGGAGGCCAGCGACGGTTCGATATTCTGGAGCGCCTGGTCGGCTTGGAGGTAATCACTAGGATCGCCGTTGTAATCGGTCATCAGTGCCTGGGGACCGTCCTCGAGAGGGCTGTAGAGCTTGTAAGCTCCCTGGCCGTGTTCCCTGAAAAACAGCAGGTTGAAGCCAGCGGGGAGCCCGAGATCGGTCTTCCCTTGGTAAAACCATACCTCGCAATCGCAAAGGCCTTCCCTTCCCACGAACCTCTGGACCTCCCGGGGCTCGCCGAGCAGGATGTACATGCGGCCCCGGTCCGTCCTCCAGCCGGGGAGGGTCGCCTCCCGGCCGAAGTACTGATTGGCGTAGGCCAGCCGGCGGTAATGCTCCGTCTTGAACTCGTTCTCCGACGAATCCGGCGCGGGGTTCCGGTGCTTCCAGAAGGCCTCGATGAAAACGTCCCGTTCCCTGTCGGTCTGGAGCCTCAGGAAGACGTCCTGTTCGGCGGGCGTGATGATGTAAGCGACGTCCTCATCGAGCCATTTCTGATAGCGCTCCGGGAGCCTCGGGACGCCGCTCGCCGCGCCAAGGAGCGCGCACGAGAAAATGAATAAAAGAAAGCCCCTCACGCAGAGGGCCGCCCTCTTCGGCACACTCAAGTCTTTCCCCTCACCGCCATCGGGTCCGGAGACGCGCGAGCTCGGCCCCGGTCGAGCCGTTCGCGATCTGGTGATGGAAAACGGGCTCCGGGCCGGCCGGGGGCACGGACCGGACCCGCGACGTGACCGTGTCCCCGAAAAACGCCTCGGCCCGGTAGGAGACCTCCACCTCGACCGGCCGGCGGCGGGACAGGACCTCTTCGGGAACTGCTTCGATCGCCCACTGGACATAGACGGCGTTGTTGACGTGCTTGTTGAGGTCCAGGTGTCCCATTTCGACCCGGAACGCGACCTCCCGGTCCGCGGCCTCGATGACGGGCAGAGGCTCGAAATCGTCCGGAAGGGCCCGCCGGTCGAGGATGAATTTGGAGGTGAGGATATCGTCGAGCTTGACGGGCTGCCTCCGCTCGGTCTGGAGCACCATCCAGGAAGTCGTTCCGGCAAGCACGGGCTTCCCGTCGCCGTCGGTGACGTCGAAATCCCTCAGGGCGAAAAAACCGTGGCGCCCGGACGGCCAAGTCGCGACGTCGACCCGCTCTCCCCAGGCGGGATAGCGGCGGACGCGGACGTGATAGCGCGACAGGACCCAGGTCATATTTTTTTTGATCAGGTCCATTACGGACCATCCCAGGAGCGAGGCGTGGTCGCCGGCCGCGTCCTGGAGGAAATTGAGGAGCGACACGAGGCGCGCCCGGCCGTCGAAATCGGATTCATAGGTGTGGATGAAGAATTGCTTCCTGTACAGCAGATCGGCCATCGGTCGGACCCTCCGGGAGCGCTCCCCCGGGCCTAGGGCGAGATCACCCAGGTGTATTGGATGGTGTTGGTGAAATCAATAGTCGTCGTGGCCACGACCGTCCCGTTCCATTTGCTCTCGGCCTGATAGACATGGGTCCCGAAGGAGATCTCGTAGAGGGTCTCGCTGATCTGGGAGCCGATGTCGCCGATATAGACCTGGTCCTGATAGATGGACAGGATCTCCATATAGTTGTTGGTTATGAGAAGGCTCGCCGCGCCGTTGATCGTGATACCGTAGACCCCGCCTGCGGTAACATCGATCGTCCGAGAATCGAGCAGGAACCCGTTGTCCGATCTCTTCGCCACGAGTTCGTGCGCCCCCGGGGTCACATTCGAGATCGTGCCCGCGGCCCCGCTGTCGAGGGTGAGCTCGAGGTTCCCGTCGAGGTAGACGAGGATGGTCGTGCCGGAGCTGTTGGTTATATTGATCGTCCCGACGGTCGACGGGCTTGTGCCGCTCTTGCAGCCGGCCGGGAGGAGGCTGGCCAGCCCGACGAGGGCGACAAGAAAGGACGAACGCCACCTCTTCACGGCCGCGCCTCCGGCTTGCGGGTCCCTTCAGGCCGGCTTTTTCTCATCGAACCTCTTCCGCCTTGGGCCATTTTTGCCGCTTATAAGGTAACATAATATCCCGACCACTACAACTCGGCCGGCGGGCGAAACGTTTCTCCGGCCGGCGCTAGGGCCGCGCCTGTCGGCCGGACCGGCAAAATATGCAACTCCTGAGCCGTAAAATATGTTAAAATGGTAGACCGAGAGAAGGACAAGAGCCTGAAAGGTGCACGGCCCATGAACGGTTACAACCGAGGCTTCCGAGCCCGATGCCTCGCCTGGATGCTGCCTTTGACGGCCCTTCTCCTGACCGGGAGCTGCAAATGGGGGGTCCCCAATTACTCGCTGACGGTCATGATCGAGAGCGGCGTCACCGGGACTCCGGAGGCCGGGAAACATGTGTACAAGGAACTGACCACCGTGACCCTGAACTACATCCCGGTCAACACGATCAATACGGTCGAGGTGTTCCTCAACACCACCATCCGGCAGACGGCAACAAGCTCCGTCGTCATGTACGGTGACGGGTATACCTTGTTGGTCCGGCTGGTGGACGTCCGCGGCACGTATTCGGTCTCGCTGACCTATACCGACCCGACCGTCACGGCGCCGGCCCCCTTCCTCATCACCCTTAAGGGAGCGGACCTTCTGTCCGGGACGTTCACCGATGAGCGCGGCTATCACGGGACTTGGACCGCCAACGCCACATCCCTCGTCCTCGCCTATTGGGATTGGCAATTCTATGTTCTGACCACGACCGTGTTCAATATGGGCTACAGCTCGGGAACATTCACGGGCGGCGGCCAGACCGGAGCCTGGATCGCGGCCAAGCAATAGTCCTCGCGCTCCGGAAGACGATTCCGCCGGCCCCGGCATCCTCCCCGACCCCGCTGTCCGCCGTGAGCGGAAACCCGCTATTTCGAAAGCTCGGCGGCCAGCGTCCAGTACGGGTCCACGCCGGGGTGCTTGAGAACCCTGGCCGCGCCGCCCGTGATGATCGTCCGGCCTTCTTTTTCCGGCAGCACCTCGCCGGCCACGGCGCTCGCGATTCCCTTATCCTTGAGAGCCGCCACGAGCCGGTCCGCGTCCTTGGGAGCCACGACGGCGATTAAGGTCCCCTCGCTGATGGCGCAAAACGGGTCGAAGCGGAAAAGCTCCGCCGTCTTCTTGACCACGGGCTGCACAGGGATAAGGTCCTCGCAGACCCGCAGGCCGTAGCGGCCGGCCAGGGCCATTTCGGCGAGCCCCCCCCAGACGCCGCACTCCGTGGCGTCGTGCATGGCGTGCACGCCGGAAAATCCCCGGGCCACGGCGCAGTCGTCCATCACGGACATTTGGCTGAAGACGGCCGCGGCGTCCTTCTGGAAGGCGGCCCCGCCGGCGGCCCTGAACCGCTCGGGGAAGAGGACGGCCAGGAGCCCCGTCGTTTCGATGGCGGGACCCTTGGTGATCACGATCCGGTCGCCAGCCTTCACCCGGAACGGCCCTCGCAGGTCCTTTCCGGCGCCGACGGCGATGGACGTGGCCCCGCCGACCATTGGGTAATTGCAGCCGGTGTAGCGGGCCGTGTGGCCCGTGACGATGCTCACCCCGTACTTCGAGGCTTCCAGGTGAACGGTCTCCCAAACCTCCTCGAGCTCGCGCTCCTTCATCTCGGGAGGCAGGTTCAGGTCGATGGCCAGATACTTGGGCTTGAGGCCGGACACGGCGACGTCGCAGAAGATGATGTGGAAACCGAACCAGGCCGCGCGCGAGAAGCCGAGCGACGGCACGATGAAGAAGGGGTCTGTGGACATCGCCACGTACTGGCGGCCGACCCGGATGACGCCGTAGTCGACCCCATGCCGGGGTCCGATGACGATATGGGGGTCGCGGACCCCGAGCCGCGGATAGATGACGCGGTCGAAAAAGGCCGCGGGGGCCTTCCCCAGCTCGGGAAGTTCCTCCCTCCTCTCCCTCTTCCGGCCTCGCGGCATCAAACCTTTCTCCTCGCGCCGCCGAGACGGGCGGCGGGCTCGTCATTTTATCACAAGAAAATCCGCCGTTCCACCCGCGCGCCCGCAGCGTCCCAAGCTAGAGCCACTTGGTGACGGCGGCGGGGTCGGGGCGACGGCCTTTCGGCGGCTCGGCGGACGGATAGCCGACGGCGCAGCCGTCCAGGACATAATCCCCGAACGGCAGGCCGAGGAGCCTGACGAACTCTTCGTCCCGGGCCATGGTCTCCGTCACGCTGACGAGCTGGAAGGCGAGCCCGAGGGCCGTCGCTTTGAGCCACATGTTCTCGAGCACGTGGGCCAGGGACTGGAGCCCGGACGCGGGAACGCCCTGGTATTCGGCGACGACGATATAATAGGGCGCGACAGCCAGAGAGGGATGACCCTTTTCGGCGAGCGGCCGGATCCTGTCGAAATAAACAAAATCCCGGTCGCCTGCGGCGGGCAGGCCGCCCTGCGCCCGCCGCTCCTCGAGCATCCCCTGCGCCCGGGCCTGAATGAGGCGCGCCGCTTTGAGGATGGCCGCCGTTCCCCGCGAAAAAACGAAAAACCGGCGGAAATCATCCCGGCCGCCCACGGCCAGGGCCGCGTAGGGAGCCCAAAGCCCGGCTTTGATGAGATCTTCGATCGCCTCCCGCGGCGGTGCTTCCTCGGCGAAAGCCCGCATCGTCCGCCGGGCCAAGACGATCTCATCGAGAATCTTATTCGCCTTGCGGCTGAATGCTGGGTTCATCTTCCGGAACCTCCTTTGCTTCTTGATCACGGCCTCCGCAGTTTTCGAGATTCGCGGAGGCGTCCAGTTTCCCCTCCTGTCGTCTAAGGAACCGCCGCCGTTTTCGGGGAAGGCACGGCTCAGAAACGTTTCCTGAGGATCCGGTCGGCCAGCGGCTGGGGCAGGGCCTCCAGAAAGGCCGCGGCCCGGGCCATGTGGCCGATCGAGTAGCGCCGCTTCGGCTTTTCGGCCATGAGAACCCGGGCGACGGCCTCTGCGACCTCCCCCGGGTCCGTCCGCTTCGCATCGAAGGCCTCCATATCTTTCGCCCACCTCCGCAGGGCCCCTTCGTAGAGCGCCACCCGGTCCGGCGCCCCGTCCCGGAGAAGAGCCTCGACATCGGCGACGGTCCTCATCCCGGCGGGCGTCCGGATCCCCCCGCAGCGGATCATGATGCTCGGGATCCGCCACGCCCGGAGCTCGATGTCGAGCGTCCGCGCCAGGCAGTTCGCGGCGAAGTCGCAGGCGTGGATCGACGAAACGTACGGCGTGGGGATCAGGGACGGGGTCATGATCCAGACGATCCGCCCGCCGGCCAGCCGGAGCAGCGGCAGCAGCGCCTGGATGAGCGCGACGGGACCGAGCAGGCGCGTCCGGAGCTCAATGTCGAACCTGGTCGGATCCAGGAGCTCGACGGGAGCCGGCCCGCCGCCGCCCGCGTTGTTCACGAGAGCAAAGAGCCCCTTCAGGCCCTTGCTCTCGAGTTCCCTGGCGACGAATGCGGCTGCCCCCGCGACCTGATCGAGGTCCGATAGGTCAACGGGACAGACGGGCACCAAGTTGGGGAGGCCCAATCCGCGCAGCGATCCGGCGTCGGATTCCTTGCGGACCGTGGCGAAGACCGTAAATCCTCTTCCGGCCAGAGCCGCGGCCGTTTGCCGTCCGATGCCCGACGAGCAGCCGGTGACGAGGACGCCCCGTCCCGCCGGTCTTGGTCGATCGCCGCGGCGCAGAGTCATGTCATGCCCCCGTCATTTGTAGACGTTGTAGACGCGGGCGGCGATCCGGGCGATCATCCTTTTGGCGATGATCGACCCCGTGTCGCCCTCCGTAAAGATCGAGACCAGGACGTCGCCCTTCGGCGTGAAGATAATGCCCGCGTCATGGCAGACCTTGTTCTCCAGACCGGTCTTGTGGGCGACGACGACTTTGCGGGGCAGATACCTCGGGATCCTGTCGTTGACTCTCTGGGCCTTCAATATCTCCAGGCCCCTCGCCGAAATGTCGGCGTTGACGCAGGTTCCGCGGTAGATCTTCTCCAGGAGGTCGGCCATGTCACGCGGCGTCGTGTAATTCTCGATGCCGTTTCTCCGCGAGCGGAAATCCATCATCTTGCGCGACAGGTTCGTGTGCTCCATCCCGAGTTCCTTGAAGGTCATCCCGAGATAGTCGTACCCGAGAAGGTCGATGAGCATGTTGGCCGCGGTGTTGTCGCTCGACGTGATCATGAGCTCGATGAGCTTTTCCACCGTGACCGGGGTGCCGCTCGGCTCGGCCCGGAGACTGCCGGAACCCCGGGCCTTGTCGGCCATCGTCATTTTAATGAGCTCGTTCACAGAAATCCGGCCTTCCTCGGCCGCCTTGAAGCACGCCACCATGACGGGGAGCTTGACCATGCTCGCCGAGGGGAACGGCTTGTCCGCGTCGTGGACCATGGTCAGCCCGCTCGAAAGGTCCTTGACGACGAGCCCCAGGTCGCCGCGGAAATCGCGGAGGCTCCTCAGGATGTCCCTTTCCATGGCCTGCCATTTCGGTTGGAGCGGATTCACGGCCGCTCCGGGAATCACGTACTGGAGCGAGAACCCGGGAAGAGGCCGGACGAGGGCCCCGCCCGTGAGTACGGAAAAAACGACGATGGCGGCCGCCGCGTTCTTCATGCTCGGATCAAGGGTCTCTATATTACCCGCTCAGCCGACCGATTTAAAGTTTTTTCGTTCCCCTAGGAGGAATCCGGGCCGGCCTCGGCGGGGGACGCCGGGGCTGCGGCCTCTCGCCTCTCGAGGGTCCGGATCCCCCAGGCCCAGAGCCCGAGGATGAGAACCGCCGAGAGGAGCCTCAGGGCCAACAGCACGAACGGCAGATACTTGAACGTCTCTTCGATCAGCCCGATGAAGACCACGGAGAAGGAAAAAAACTCCATGCGCGTCGTCCGGCGCACGACGGCCTGGAGGCTCGGCAGGATCCCCGCAGTGTCGAGAAGCCCATAGAACTTGTAGCAGAGGAACCCGAAAACGAATCCCAGCGCGAACGAGGCCGCGAGGTTGAGCAGAGGTTCCGGCCGGTACCGGTCCTTATAGTAAAAATAGCCGATCCAGAAGACGGCAGGGGCCAGGATGGCGGCGGCGACCTTCACAGCGGCCACGGCCATAAGGGTACGGAGGGCGCGGCGTGTTGTCAACACCCGGCCCTTTCCGCGTATAATGAGAGGCGGGCGCATGATGATCGACGGGCACACGGGCCTGTACACGGATATGTATCAGCTCACCATGGCCCAGGCCTATTTCCGGGACGGGACGAGCGAGACCCCGGCCGTCTTCGATTATTTTTTCCGCAGAATCCCCTTTGACGGCGGCTTCGTCGTCTTCGCCGGCCTGGCCGATTTTCTCGACATCGTCGAGCGCTTCCGGTACGGCGCGGAGGACCTCTCCTACCTCAGGTCGCTGGGCTTCGACGCCGGCTTCCTGGAGTATCTTGGCCGTTTCCGGTTCCGGGGGACGATCGCGTCGGTCCGCGAAGGCGAAATCGTCTTTCCCGTGGAGCCCGTGGTCCGCGTCGAAGGACGCCTTCTCGAAGCCCAGCTCGTCGAGACCGTTCTGCTCAATTTCCTCAATTTCGAGAGCCTCGTCGCGACCAAGGCGGCGCGGCTCCGGCTGGCCGCCGGGCCCCGCCTCCTGAGCGAATTCGGACTGCGGCGGTCGCACGGCTTCGGCGGCATCCACGCCAGCCGGGCGGCCGTCATCGGCGGTTGCGACACGACGTCCAACGTCTATTCCTCCCGGCGCTTCGGGCTCCGCCCCGCGGGCACCATGGCCCATTCTTATATAGAGAGCCACGGCGACGAGCTCGAGGCCTTCCTCAGCTATGCGGAATCCCATCCTGACGGCTGCATCTTCCTGCTCGACACCTACGACACCCTCCGGAGCGGAGTCCCGAACGCCGTCCGCGCGGCCAAGGAGATGGAGAGGCGCGGCCGCCGTCTCTACGGCGTGCGCCTGGACAGCGGCGATTTGGCCTACTTGGCCAAGGAAACCCGCCGGATGCTTGACGAGGCGGGATTGGCCTACGTCAAGATCGTCGCCTCGAACCTTCTCGACGAGCACCTGATCCGGAGCCTCCTCGACCAGGGCGCGCCCATCGATCTCTTCGGCGTGGGCACGCGGCTGGCCACCGGGGCTCCCGACGGCGCGCTGGACGGCGTCTACAAGCTGGCGGAGGTCGGGGAGGAGCCGCGCCTCAAGCTTTCCGAAAGCCTGACGAAAACGACCCTCCCGGGCCGGAAGAAGCTCTTCCGCTTTCTCAACGGCCGGGGGCTCTTCGAAGCGGACGCCGTGGCCCTTGAGGGCGAGAGTGAAGTGCCGCGAATGGTCCATCCGTTCGAGCCCGGCAAGTCGATGCGCCTCGCGGAGTTCCGGAAGGAAGAGCTCCTCGTTACGGTCATGGAGCACGGACGGAGGGGGTTCGAGCCTGAACCGGTCGACCGGATCGCCGCTTTCGCCCGGGAGCGTCTGGCACTCCTCCCGGTCGAGCACAAGAGATTTGAAAACCCCCATATCTACAAGGTGGGCTTGAGCGAGCGGCTGGCCGAGCTCCGGAACGGGCTGGCCCGGCTTCACAGGGAGGAGAACTGACATGGACGCGCTGATCCTCATCGATATCCAGAACGACTTTCTGCCCGGAGGTTCGCTGGCCGTGCCGAGGGGCGAGGAGATCATCCTCGTGGCGAACCGCCTCCAGGAACACTTCGGGCTGGTCGTGGCCACGCAGGACTGGCACCCGGCCGGACATGGAAGCTTCGCTTCGAGCCACCCCGGGAAGCAGGTGTTCGAGACCGTCCTCCTCGGCGGGGTCGAGCAGATCCTCTGGCCGGACCACTGCGTCCAGGGGAGCCCGGGCGCCGAATTCTCCAGAGCCCTGGACATGAAACGCGTCGAGGCCATCATCAGGAAAGGGACCGATCCCGGGATCGACAGCTACAGCACGTTCTTCGACAACGCCCGGCGGAAATCGACGGGCCTCGAAGGCTACCTGAAACAGAGGTACGTCGACCGGGTCTTCCTGGTCGGCCTGGCCGCCGACTTCTGCGTCCTGTACAGCCTGCTGGATGCGCTGTCCCTGGGTTTTGCCGCCGTGCTCGTCAAGGACGCCACCCGGGCCATCAGTGAAGAGGGATTCCGGGCGGCTGAGAAGGAGATTCTGGCCAAGGGCGGGGCGATCGTCCGAAGCGAATTCAGCCCTTCCTGAAGTACTTGGCTCCGGGAAGGTCTTTGAAATCCTCGTCCTGAGTCCAGACCATCGCCCCGTGTGTCCTGCCTGTCGCCATCACGATACTGTCCGCCATGGGGAGCTTTTCGTCTAGGCTGGTTTTGGCCGCAAGGACCGCGATCTCGGGCGTCAGGTCGATCACGCGGCCCTGGGACATGATGGCGGCCGCCTGGAAGGCTGCGTCATCTCCCTTTTCCCGAAGGACGACTTTAAAAACTTCATAGAGACAAATTGTCGGGACCAGAATCGTCGCCGGGTCGGCGAGAGGCTTTTCAAACGAAGAGGCGTTCGGCCCGTCCGCAAAATATTCCAGCCACCCCGAAGAATCCACCAGGTTCAATACCGATCCCCTTCCCGTGCAACCCGGGTCGGGATTCCCTTGAGAAATCCACGCATCTCCTTAATCTCCTTGACGGGTATCATCTCAATTCTGTTAGCGAAACGGATGACATGGAGCTTCTGTCCCGGTTTGAGCTCCATGGATTCCCGGACCTCCAGGGGAATGACGACCTGATATTTAGGAGAGATCTTCACTTCTTGCATCCTCAAATCTCCATCGATAGCAATTTGGTATTACGATATGCCTATCGATGGGGAATGTCAAGCCGTTAACAATGGACGTGCAAAGAACTTATTAATCTCGTTGATCTCGCGCCACGATGGGACACGATCCGGAAGAAAGCAGAAATAATCAGTCCTGTTCGCGGGCCGTCCGTGTCAGCATCCTTCTCTGGGCCTTTTTTTCGGCATACGGACGCGGGACGTAGACGTTTTCTCCGGTCTCTGGGTCTTTTCCCGTGTGATACATGCAGGTCGAGCGGGTCATCGGCGTCGGGGTGAAGATCTGGACGCCCTCGACCGGCTTCTCCCCCGATCTCTCCAGCTCCCTGACGTAGGCGGCCAGCTCCTTCGCCTCTTTTTCCGACGTCCCCGGGTGGCCGACCATGAAGTAATACTTGAGATGTTGCGGGCTCGCCCACCGGCCCCGGCCTGTCTTTTTGTTGATTTCGGCGAAAACCCGCCGGAATTCCTCGAGGGCCTTCCGGCCGCCGCCCTTGCCCATCAGCCTGAGGACCGGCTCGGAAACGTGCTCGGGAGCGATCTTCAGCAGCCCGGAAATGTGGTGTTTCGCGAGCTCCTCGATGTATTCCCGGCTCTCCAGGGCTAGGTCGTAGCGGACGCCGCTCCGGACGAAGATCTTCTTGACGCCCGGAAGCTTGCGCGCCTTCCGCATGAGCTCGATAAGCCGCGCGTGGCTCCGGTCGAGCCGGCGGCACGACAGGCAGGCTCCGTCCGGGCATGGAGACGCGCAATCCATGCCGTACATGTTGGCCGTCGGTCCGCCGAGGTCGTCGACGGATCCTTTCCAGTCGGCGCGCATCGTCAGGCGGCGGATCTCCTCGAGGATCGACGCCTCGCTCCGGGAGACGATGCGGTCGCCCTGGTGAAGGGCGAGCGAGCAGAAGGAGCATCGGCCGACG
>Ga0187771_10000595_pt1 | contig 22566 bp, 19 predicted proteins | sample 0116_SJ02_MP15_1_FD_133139 | JGI IMG/M metagenome (GOLD analysis project Ga0187771, IMG submission 133139) | Tropical peat soil microbial communities from peatlands in Department of Meta, Colombia - 0116_SJ02_MP15_10_MG | ecosystem: Environmental > Terrestrial > Soil > Wetlands > Peat | place... | reverse complement strand
GTAGTCGATCCCGACCCGATCATCCGCGTCCGCATCGGAGATGCATACCAGAAACTGAACCAAAAGCCAAATGCAGTTCGTGAATATATGGCGGCAGCGGACCTGTATGCAGTTCAAGGCGCGGTGGTCAAGGCCCTTGCCCAGTATAAGCTGGCTTTGCGCCTCGATCCGATGAATAAACAGGCGCAAGAACGGATCGAAGCGCTCCATTCGAACAAAACGGTAAAGGAAAACCGCATAGAGCCCGTTGAGAAGGAAGCTGTTCTGAAAGAGGCTCCAAAACGCGCAAGCAGCGTCATTCCGCTTTTTGCCGGCTTTTCGCAGGAAGAATTCAACGATTTCACGAAAGTGATGAACGTTCATCCTCTCCCAGGAGGTTTGACGATCGTCGAGCAGGATGATAGCGGGAAATCGGTCTATCTGATAGCGAGCGGGTCAGTCAATGTTTTCACAACGCTCCTCTCCGGAGAACGAGTTGACCTTGCTGTGCTCCGGTCAGGCGATTTCTTCGGAGAAATGTCCTTCCTTACGGGAAAGCCCAGGACCGCCACGGTCGAGACGGCTGAGGACGCAGTCATTCTGGAAATAACGGAAGATAAACTCCGCGAGATAACTTCCCAGCGGCCCCATATCCTGAGCGTACTACAGCAATTTTCCGACATGAGATCAAAAGGCACCACCGAGAAAATTCTCGGTTCGAACAAGTAGATATCCCGTCTACGTTACCTAGGAGGGTTGCATGCTTCGTTCACCGGCGGTCGCAGGGTATTTCTATGAGGCCACTCCGGAAGCTCTTAAAAGACAGGTTGAGGGCTTCATCAGAAGAGGAACTGCCAAGAGGAAGGCCATAGGCATCCTTGTCCCTCACGCTGGATTGATCTATTCAGGGGCAGTAGCCGGGGCGGTTTATTCTTCCGTAGAAATTCCGGATACCGTCGTCCTCGTCGGCCCCAACCATACCGGCCTCGGTGAAGGGATCTCTCTCATGGCAGGAGGCAGCTGGGAAACGCCGCTGGGCACCGTGGAAATAGACGAAGCATTGGCCTCTTCCATCCTCTCGCAATCTCGGCGAATACATGAAGACTCAGTAGCTCATCTTCGTGAACATTCCCTTGAAGTACAGCTGCCGTTCATCCAATATTTTAAGAAGAAGTTCAAAATTGTCCCAATCCAGATGCTCGATACGCGGCTTGAAACTTGCCTTGAGGTAGGCAAGGCAATAGCGGCGGCGATAAAAGTGGGAGGGACAGGACCAGGGGACCGGGCGCAACCGGGTGATCAGTCTGGAATCAGCAATGCGAAAAAAGCTGTCACTAACGTTCTCATCGTAGCAAGTTCGGATATGAGTCATTACGAAAGGGCTGAAAGGGCAAAAGAAAAAGATTCAAAAGCCATCCATTCCATCCTTAATCTTGACCCTGCGGGCCTCTATCGCGTTGTCCGAGATTATGAAATCACCATGTGCGGATACGGCCCGGCAGTCGCAATGCTTTCGGCAGCGAAAATACTCGGGGCCACCAGCGCCGAGTTGATTAAGTACTCCAACTCAGGAGAGACGAGCGGAGACTACGACAAAGTTGTTGGGTATGCAGGAATATTGATTATGTAACATTTTACTTACCTCGGAATTTTACCACCCAATTCCTTCTCTATTGCTGCATAATAATTAATAAAAACAAGTACTTACTCTTGGCATATATATTGCTGTTAAATCAATTATGAGATACCTGAATAGTTCGGTTCGGTGAGTAATTTTACCCTTACCTGTCCGACAGGAATGCTGCTCCTCCTAATGGTTTATATCGGTGACATCAATACCTTAGCGGTGGTGAGAGAGCTGGTCTCGGATTTGGAATTTCCAATCTGAAGCGTTGATTGGAACTTATGACAATTAGGCGGTTTTATGGAATGGACGGACATCATAAGATATGAGAAACGCCAGAAGGGTTATACACTTCTGGAAGTGATCGTGGCGACAAGCATCACCGCAGGCGTGATGCTGGCGATTTTACCTCTTGTTGTGCAATCCTTTAGCGTGGACAAACAGACTGCATACAGGGTCAAGGCGCAGGCGCTCACCGCGCAAAAGCTTGATGACATTGTATCTCTGAGCAGCGTCAGCAACATTGATTCAAATGGGAATCTCGTATGTGATTGGACCTCTCCGAGCGGAGTTTACTATTCCGACGTCACTGATTTAGAAACTGGGCAACCGACGACCCCGTACGTGGTGACTGCCTTAACGAGAACCTGGTACATACAGCAAATTCACCCGACGCCGCCAGCCACGCCGCCGGACCTGTGTTTGGTTACCGTCACCACCTCGTTTACCTATCAGGGACAGACAAGATCCTTTACATTAGTTTCGGAACGGGGAAGATAGCATGCTGAAACTAATTTTCTCAAAAGTCAATAGGACCTCTGGTATGACTCTGATCGAGATGCTGGTAGCTCTATCAATATTCAGCATCATCATGGCCGTCTTTTATACATCATTCAGTTCCACCAGCCAGAGTGTGAACGACCTGACTGTCAAGCAGGAGATGACACAGAAAGGACAGCGGGTGCTGGATTATGTCAGCGAGCAATTGCGTCTGGCGGGACTATTCATTTCAGCGACACCTTCCATCCAATTTTGCAGTACTACGAATACGGTCAATTCGCTGATGCTGAATCCGACCAATCCAGCGATGATCACGTACATAACGCTCGAGACAGAGGCAATTGCCTATCTTACCTCCGAACGGATAACGACGATTGCACCGGGCGTACCGTATCTGCAGACGTTTCTGTCCGCTAATTCGGGCGTTAATCAAATGACAGCCAATGCGGCCAACAGCGTGGTAACGCCTGCGTACCTGTACCCTGACGGTGGCGCCACGACCGCTAATGCCCGCTCTTTCATAACACTGGATACCCTGCAGCCGAATCTCGGGACCCTTGTCTATGAAGTTACTAATTATAGCGGGAATACGCTCACCCTCAAGTCTCCGTTGACTCAGAACGTAAATCAATACAGCAATTTTTACTCGGTGGTCCTGAAGGAAATATCTGTAGATGCGAGCAGGAACCTTATTCTGACCAGGTGGGACAATGGAAATGCACCGTATACGCTCTGCAGCGCCTATTCGATCCCTCTTATCGCATCTCATGGACCGAATAATACGTTGGGCGGCGTTGACGGATTTGTATTAGAGTTTGTCCTGGCAAGCAATGGCACTATCACCCAGCAGGCGACACTCGCCGCAGACGGCAGCGATATCGCGAAAGTGAAAGAAGTTAGTTTCTGGCTCCTGCTCCGTTCCGATTTCCCGGCAAGCACTGGGTATGTGAATAACAATATTTATACGCTGGGGAAAACACATCCGATTACCGTAGGACCGTTTCATGATAACTACAGAAGGCTGCTCTTGAACAAATCCGTGGAGGTAAAGAATGTCGGATATTAAGCGTCGGTCCGGTGAAAGGGGCATCGCGCTGGTGATAGCGTTGCTGCTTACGGCAGTCATCGGGTTAATGGCTGCCGCCCTGTCCTATACCATATCCTCCTACTTGAAAAATCTCGCGACGGCCAGGCAAAAAAACCAGGGCTACTATCTGGCATATGCCGGAAGTGAAGAGATGCGAGACTACCTTTGGAATAACCACTGCGCCCCGCCTTCCTGGTGCGGCAACCTGTTGGCCGCAAATCCCGCGGACTCTTCGTACCAGAATCATACTCAGCTCATGGTTGTGAACCCAACGCTGAACGCCGCATTAAGCGCCAACTGGGGAGCATCATCGTGGAACTTCTATCTGAAGGACAACGATGATGGAGATGGTGATTATAGAAATGACAATGACGGAATTATTCTTGCCTCGGTAATGGCAAAAGACCCGAACAATAACACCACGACGACGATCGAAGCTATGTTTATCTTCAAAGCAAACAACAACATCTACTCGCAAGTTGGTGGGGCCCCTGATAAGTCAGGCAATACCCCACAAACTGGATCAGGACAAAATTCAGGCAATGTTAGGCAAAGCTTTTAGCTGGTTGCTGCTGTCGTATCTTAAAAGAGTGGGGGGAAATACATCGAGGATCTCGGAGGTGTGCTATGCAACGTTCTCTTAAATATATCGTCTGGCTCATGATCATGCTCTGCATCATATGGGGATCAACGCCTGCAAATGCGAATACCATGACCTTTCCCGCAGGCTCCTATATCATTCCCCAGGACTACTGCTGGCAGCCCAACACAGATCCGAAGATGATGACGCAGCCCGCAGGCTGCGATCCGAACAAAAACGATCAGGGCATTTTCCAGAGCACCGGCCTCATCTACGATATCTTGCAGGCAGGTTACCCTGTTTATTGGATCATCAACCCGAACAAAGTAACGCTGATGGACGTCGACGTGGCGCTGACAAAATCCGGCAGTGCGCCAGCCGCTACCATCATGCATAGCGCAATGCTTAATACCGGCGCCCTGACATCAGTCCAGTATATAGGCGGCCCTTTTGTCATAGATGCCAATACCGTTGATGCCACGGTAAAGGCATTATTCAACAAGTACGCGAACGTAAAGATCCACCAGGCCAATTACGACTTCTCAGCCCAAGTGGACAAGGTGCTGAGCGGAACGCCTCCGACGGTCGCGGTCCTCGGACAGGGTGCAACCCAGATTCTTACGAATTATCTCTTTGCATCAGGCCTTGCGAACGACCTGTACAGCATATTCAATTACGTGTCTGACAATGATATCGCAGGGGCTCCGTACAGTACGACGCATCCGAATGGCGTCCTCGGTGACTACCAGCTTCTCTGGGCGCCACATTGGCAGATCGATCTAGACGGTATTTCTGTCGCGGAAGAGCATGCAGTGATCAATAATATTTATAATTTCCTCACGGCAGGCAATGCAGGGTTTTTTGAGTGCGCATCGATCCAGACCTTGGAACGGTCGTATGATATAGGCGGGACAACCTGTCCAGGCAGCAGTTCAAGGACCTGTCCCAATGAGGATCTTACAGGCCCCACATCCGTTCCAAACTATCTCACAGGGGAGGGGCTCCTTACAAGTCCGACGTTCAGCAGCTCAAAAGGCAGGATCGAGGAAAACGGAGGCAACTTGCCTTCAAGCGTGCCGAACAATCTGGTTTTTGAACACGTAACTGACCCTCTTACGCAGTGCGGTGGCTGGAATTACATACCCGTGACCGGCCTTACCGAGGACATACGTGCCAGTCAGCAGCAGACCCCTTATTACACCTTTAACTCGACCGTTGAGAGGTATATTCACGACCCGGATTCCAGGACAATTACTGGTTATTCTCCCCAGGGGTATAATTATTTTCTTGGTGGCAGGGTAAACGGCAGCCCCACGCAAGGGTTCGTCGCCTATCTTGGCGGACACCAGTACGCCGCCTGTTCGAACAACACCACTGCGACACCAGTTGCAAGAAGTTTCGAGTTCGACTTCAACGCAAGCCTGGTCCCATCTACCGTCGTTACAGTGGAAGCAGTCTATGCAGGCTGCACAGCCGGAAGCACCTGCCCCAAGGCAAACTATAGTATGATCACCATGCAAGGGTCGTACGGTAGTGACAACACGGTATACGTTGATACGGATTCCGTACAATACGGCCCCCTCTACGGATCGGACGGTGTCACCGTCGTAGGGTATGCTCTTACCAATATCATTATAGGGAACAGTAGCACGTCAAATGGACAGACCATAACTGCCATCCATGTAACCTTTACCAACAATCCCTCCACGACGATCCTTACGACTATGTGGGACACCTCCGACATGATAAGTCCTCCGGATACCACGGTCTGTACTCCCAACGAGCCGAGCACTGCTTCCTGTAATCCAGTACAATTAAAATATTTTAACTTTAATTTCAGTGCACCGCTCGTCAGCACTACCACGGTGACCGTGGAGGCCGTATACGGTTCATGCACAGCCGGGTCATCCGGCAACTGCCCGAAAGCTTCATATAACATAGGCACAGGTTATGGGACAATCGGGCAGGACAGTAATGTCCAGATCAATATGTCGAACGTTACCTATGCCAGTAACTCGCTTCAGGGCGTGGCGCTCACCAACCTGAACACCTCGTCTGCTGAAACGCTCAATTACTTCAATGTTTATTTCCCCGGCAATGGAGTAACACAACTTACGACGGTGCAAAATGTAACGTCGTCGCCAACAACGGTCTGTACGTCGAATTCCTCTTACACGACTTCGCCGGTTGCTTGTCCTCCGCAAACTACTACGCCGGTAATTTCAATCAACCAATTCTATTTTAGTAGTAACATCTCAGGGGGCACGGTAACCGTGGAAGCTGATTACAGCGGATGTACACACAATTCAACCTGTCCTACGGCTAGTTTTAGTGTGGCAGCGGGAATTGGGACATCTAAGTCGGACGGCAATATTACTCTTGACCTGACGAGCTCAATTTTTCACACGGTTAGTGGAAACTATATTTTTGATAATGTAAAACTTTCCGATTTGACATCAGGCAGTTTAAAAATTACAGGCTTCTATGTCGCTTTTCCGGGAAGTACTAATAAATTGAAGAAAATTTATGATAATGGCAGTAGTATCTGGAGCAGTGGGAGTGGTCTAAGCAGTATTGCCCATGCAAGCCTATCCCCTAATGAGACCCTTACTGTTAACCCCGCTCCTACTCTTGGCATATCGCTTGCCCTGGCTCCATCGAATCTGAGCATTGCCCTCGGCCCAGCGGTCAGCCAATGTACAATCCAGTGGGCGAACACCAACACCTGCGGGATGAAATTCGTTTTGAATACCCTTATCGGCCTCCAGTTTCAGCTTATCCCGTACGAGTATGACAAGGCAGGAAGTATTACGAACAATAACACCCTTTACCGAGCCGACTTTGAGTATCCGGGATATAAGGGGCATGTCTATTCCATCAATGTGCTGGCTGAACCATCAATCCAAAACTGGGACGCCAGCAAAACGAGTACCATGCCGGTCGCAGGGTCTCAGAACCCTCCGTCCCCGTCCAGCAACGACGTCTCAAGGTTTATTTTTACGAATTTAACCAGCACCAATATTGTCAACTTTGACATTACGAACGTCGGCTCGGTACAGTCGGATCAAACCAAGCTCTGGTATTATCTCGATCCTGCAAACAAAATGACCTTGCCGGCGGTTGAGGCACTGATCAACTCTGCGAGGGGCCGGAATAACGCTAGTGCGACGAATATTGTAGGGACAGGGGAAATGACCAAGAGACTCGGTGGTATCGAGCATTCCACACCGGCCTTGATGGTAGAAAGCCCGCTGGTTTCAGGTGTCAATGAGGGTATTCCTGTTGATTCGAATGGGAATAAGTTGCTCACTAGCAAGAGAGACCAAGTGCTCTTTGTCGGGGCTGATGACGGGATGCTGCACGCTTTTTACGCAGGGTCATGGGATCCAACCTTGAATGGAGGCGCCGGAGGTTATAACACGGGATCGGGCAAGGAAATTTGGGCATACATCCCGTCGGGGCTCCTCGGGGCGCTCCAAAACGAGACGTTCACGAACTGCAGCCCCGGCGGCACTACGCCCTGTCCGGTATTTTCTGTTGCGGTATCCGTAGATGGCTCGCCGGCACTTGGTGATTTCTTCGTTTCTCCGGACGGTAAACCGACAACCCCGAAACAGTGGAGGACAATCCTCACGGGGACCGCTAAGGTCATGATACCGGGCAGCACCAATCAAGCCGTGAACCAGGGTATCGTCTTCGCTCTGGATGTGTCCAATCCGTATAATCCGCAGGTATTATGGGAGAAGAGCTATCAAAACATCATGAGCGCTTCCAGTAACACGGCGCCGGTTAATTACTATCCAACGGGCGAGTTCCCTTCCAGCTATATATCGACTGATACCACTGTCACATTCGACCCAAACATGGGGAACGCGCAGAGTACGGCTATTGGTCGAGTTCAGGTCGGCACCACGCTTGACACTTATGTATTTCTTACCTCACAATGGATCCGCCAAGTGAATATCGGCACGACCACCACGCCGCAAAATGTCTGGGGATTAAGCGTGTTCGCTCTGGACTTTTTCGATGGCAGTCTGAAGTGGGAAACGAAAATACTGTACGATGGTAATGCTGAAGGGGTCAATGAGACGCCGCCGGTTCCGGCTTTAATGGATTACGGTAATAACGGCACGTATAACTACGTTATTTTTGGAGATATGGAGGGAAGGCTCTGGGTGCTTAATGCGCTGACCGGTACGAGCCTGATTTCAGGAGGTCAGCCGGCGTTTGTCGTTGGAAATGGAGCGAATGAACCGATCGGCGTTCCGGTGGCGCTTTCCGGTCATGACATCGTATTCGGTACGGGTGGCAGGGACAGCCTGACAGGGGAGAGCACGGCTGTCTATCACCTTTTCGCCATCAGCATTGATAGCACAGGAAAAGTCACGGACCTCTGGAATCCACCTTATTCCCTGAATCCCGGGGAGAAGGTGTGGAGTTCTCCGGTGATTGACGCGAGCGGTTATGTTTATGTCGGCACAGCCAGCGGTTTCACCGATGTAGGAGCACCCAACACGGTAGTGTCGAGCAGCACGGGGAGGTTTGTGGTCCTGAGTTTATCGACTGGAAATCTCGCCACGGATTCCTCGGGTCATGCCATTACTCCTATTTCTCTGAGCAGTGCCGTCTTGGGCAATATCGCGGTAGAAAACAATCACGTGACGCTCCAACTTTTTAATGGCCAGGTGAATCAGATCGGTTCGAACGCAAGTACAAGCTTTACCTCGAACATTGTACCGCAAAACCCGGTGAGGACGCTTTGGTGGAGGAAGCTGTAGGCATGGCAAGAAATCCAGAGTATGCAGGTTTTTCACTTATAGAGTTGCTCGTCGTGATCGTGGTAATGGGTATTCTTACCTCAATAGCATTCCCGATAATATATAAAACCTTCCTGTCAGGCAATGTTGTGCAACGGGCGGCAAAGCAACTGGAAGCGGACTTCAAAACGGCACAGAATATCTCGGTCAGTATGGGTGGGGGTGATATGAGCAACGGCGTGCTGGTACGGAGAAGCGTCTTCGTCGTATTCAGCAACGCAGCCAACTCATACCAAACATACACCTATGAGGACACGAACGGCAATGGAGTGAGGGACGCCAATGAGGCCACACAGGTCGGCAACACCATGGTGCTGCCGAATTCCGTGATATTCGGCACTGCAGCCGGGGTAACGACGAACGCATGCTGGAACAACAGCACATCAGGAGCCACCTTCGGTGCAAATGGCGGACAGCCAGGAGGAAGTGTTCCGCAAGGCTGCGGCGGTTCATCGCCCTGTGTGGAAATAGATTCCAATGGGTTTCCGCTGCCTGATAATAGCAACGCGCTGCAGGTCGGAGGAACAGTATATCTCACGAACAACATTGATACGTTTGCTGTTAATATGAACGCAGCTGGCCTTTTAACTGTATGCAAATGGCCACAAGGAGCTGGGGTATGGGAGATCGTTCGTTAACAATCTTGGTAGTTACCGTTATTGCCGGCGTCGTTTTTCTTCATGCCTGTGAACGTTCCGATAAAGCCGCGAGTACCCCCGCTCCCCAACCGCCGGTTTCAACGCAGGTGGCACCGTCTCAAATCGTCGAAAACAAGTCAAGTGAGGCCGTAAAACCACCACGGATCGTGAGTCTCAAGTTACTGCCGACTGCGCCACGAAAGGGAGACGAGCTCCATGTGGAAGTTGAAGCAGACAATAACGGTGATGCATCGGTTACTTTTCGCTATCAATGGAGCGTGAATGGGAATATTTTGTATGCGGAAGATGGGCCGAACTTGAAAGCGCCGCTCGTGAAAGGTGACAAGATCGTCGTTGCTATAACCCCAGAAGCAGGGGGAGTCCAGGGTACAGCATTAACCCAGACAACAGTCATCGGTAATTCCCCACCAATTGTGAACCCTACGCTCACTGAGGTAGCCATCGTCGGCAACCATTATTCCGGGAAGATCCAGGCCCGAGACCCGGACGGAGACCCTCTTACCTATGCGCTACTAGATGGTCCTAAGGGAATGACCGTAAACCCAAGTACGGGTGAGATAGCTTGGGATTTCAAACAGGAAGACGCGGGTATGCACACCGTAACGATATCTGTCAAAGACAGTGATAATGCGGAAATGATCCTGTCGCTGCCGCTGAGGCTTGAATTTGGCAGTAACGCGAAGGAAACGGAAAAACAATGAGCCGGATGACGCAAAAAAGATCGGGGTTCCTTCTGAATAGCAAAATGCTGTATATTATTTGTTTGTTAGGCATGATCAGTGCTATCAGCTTCGTCAGGGTAGGAAGCTCGTATGCAGCTACGGAAGATAATGACAGAACAGATTTCGGACTCCTTATGCCTGCAAAGGAGGTCGTAGAGACCACTCTTGTAGACATTTTGAAAAATCAAACTGCCCTTGGTATCACCAGATGGGTCGCAGGTGATGGAGAGCTCTGGTGCCTAGTCACTGATGGCCGCAAATTTTTTAGCGGCCGCTGGCTGCCGAGCAGACGTCTTCTTTTTTACAAGAAAGCTGGAGATAAGTTAATTCTGAACTACGAATATGAGACGATGGATCGGTTTTCATCATGTTATGTAATGGAGGAATCTGGAGGACGGCTCCTAACCGTTTGGGATAGCGGTGGTACCCATCATATCGTCATTTTTGCAGTTGTCGAAAAGACGCTGAAAGTTGTCCTCATGACGGGCTCGAAAGCGTTTCCCGAGATTGCCGATCTGGATAACGACGGCGTCGCAGAGATTTTAATCTGGGGCCGCAGTTATGAGGTTGGTACGAGTGCGGAAGGCAATATTCAAGGCTACAAATGGCAGTCAGCATATATCTACAAGTGGGATGGCAGTTCCTATACAATGGTAAGAACAGTGCCTTGGCAAACTAGATTGAATGCATTACAAAAGACATCACCGTAGTTAAATGAACGCCATCTCCAGAGATAAACGATACCAGACCGTGGTTGGCCCTTTGACAGAATATGAAATTATGAGCCATCACGGTAACATCTACTTTCCAGAAAAGGCGCACCGTAAGAAATGTCGATGAGTTAAGCATAATCCCCCCTACCTTCATCGTGCAAGCTACCTGCCTACTCAAAATACCGATTTTTATTACAGGTGCAGAGAAAAAAATAGAATGCAATAAGTAATAGATCAAAATTATGACGGGCGCTTGCAGTCTCTCTAGGTTAGCAAGATTGGTGACGGTGCAATCTGGCTCTCCATCTGGTCATGTGGTCAATATTGGTTATTGCCAATCACGGTCAACCTTTTCCACCTCCCATCGAGTAAGATTTCCAGAGAGGGGCTGCTCGTTATGTAGTAAACCGGAAGTTAGAAATGCTTGAAACCAAGGAACAGACATGCTTTTCCCTCCCGAGTAGGAAGGGGAGCGAACTGGCGAACTTATGTGGGAGAAATCCTGCAATCTTCTTGTTTCGCTCTCCTTTTTAGGAGTGTTGGGAGAGGATGCTTCTTGTACATTCAAGTCCTAGGGGCGCGGGCCGTAGTAGCTGCTGATCTTCAAGAGCATTTACTTCTCTGCCCATGGCATGCTATGATAGGTCAAAATATTATCAAGTTCTTCGATCAGTATCCCAGGAAACAAAATGCAGAGACCGTTTATTGACTCACTAACAATGTATTTATTTTTTATTGTCCTGGTCGCTCTTTCCTCTCCGGCTTTCGGAGCTGATATCAATCTCTCGCTGCAGCAACACAGCGATGGCAACCGCGTAATCGTTACGGTTCAGAATACCTCTGCTTCGGCAGCGGAGGTAACGGCTATCGAGATTCTGCTTGATGACAAAATATATACAGCACCGGGCTTCCCCCTCCAGATCAGCCCCTATACTGAGAAAAATATAGCCTTTACCGTAGCCTTGCCGAAACTTCCCGGATCCTATCCTTTGGTCGTTACGCTCAGATATCTCAACGACGGTACGCAGTTGTCACTGCACGATGTCGGCTTGATTCATTTCCAGCGGCAGGCGCTCTTGCCAGAATCTTGTACCGCGGAGGACGCAGACATAACTAAAGAAGGGGAGATCATCATACGCTCATCGAATCCTGCCATTTGGATGCCTGTGCTGCCCGAGGAAGTGCCAAGCACCGCCGAATCAGTGCAGCAAGACCGCATAATAGTGCATGTCAGGAACCAGCTGAGCGGATTCAATAACAACTATCCCTACTTCGCAGTTGCCAGCCAGTCACGAGGAGGAATCCATTATGCGGGTTTCTGCACGGGAGCACTGCGGATAGGAACAGGGAGCCCGGCCGATGCATTAGGAAACGGAAGAATATCGAAATTGATCCTCCTCATAGCGGCAGCTATCTTTCTCATTACCTTCATCGTAACCAATAAACAAGCACCGGCGGAGGGAAAGATTGTTACCGCGGTCAATAAATATGCGAGCAGGCTGCTCCTGATCGTGATATGCTATCTCCTATTAAAGACCATCGACGACTGGCTGACGTATGCGGCTCTCTTGAAGGATGGAGGGATGCTGTCCGCGATTGCTGCGCAATACCGTGCATATAAAAGGAGCAACTTCAGCTACTTTTTTTATTATTTCGTCGATGCGTATTGCATCGTTAATGTCGTGCTGGTTTTGCCTTTTCTGTATTTCTTCGATGCTCGGAAGACTGCTGAACACGACAAGTATTCGAGCCTGGTCAAAAGCATCGTTTCGCTCGCTACCCTATTGACCGGACGTCTCCATTGGGACAAAACCTCCAGATTGGGAATGCTCACGGTATTCGTGAAATTTTTTTATATCCCCCTCCTGGTGACGTGGGTTATCAATAATACGTTGTACCAGATCCATCTGACACAAACCTTTCATGGTGACCTCCTCTCGGTCAACGCATATTTGGTTGCACTGTTTATCTATATTGATACGGCGATTTACTGTTTAGGTTATCTATTTGAATTCAATTTTCTGAAAAATACGATTAAATCCGTTGAACCGACCGTGCTCGGATGGATTGTTTGTCTTTGGTGTTACCCCCCTTTTAACAATTTTTCGTTCAGAATATTCGATTTTGAACTGATTTCCATAGCGCGCAGTTATCCACAATGGATCAATGCCGTCATGTTGTGCCTTATTACAATCTTATGGGGAATATTCGCATGGGCTTCCCTGTCGCTTGGATGGAAAGCCTCGAACCTCACCAATAGAGGCATCGTTCAGCATGGTCCCTATCGCTTTGTACGGCATCCTGCCTATGCCTCTAAACTGCTTATATGGTATATTCAGGCTGTATTTTTTGGCCAATACTTTGTCGGAATATTATTCGGTTTCACCTTGATCTATATCTTAAGAGCGTGGACCGAGGAAAGGCATCTGTCGAACGATCCCGATTATGTGGCGTACCAGAAGGCCGTGAAATGGTATTTTATCCCCGGCCTGATCTAGTATCGATGGGTCCGCGTGTTGAGGAAAGAATATGCATTTGATGCTTGATGGATTCGCAAAAGCCTTTTCCCTTATCCTTCATCTTGATACCGAGCTGTTTGGCATTATTTTGTTGTCCCTGAAAATATCCTGTCTCGCACTTTGTGTCGCAGCGATTGTAGGTATCCCCGTTGGCGCGGTCCTCGGTCTGAAACGGCTGCCTGCTCAAAGCGCACTCATCAGTCTTTTGAACACGTTCATGGGGCTCCCTCCCGTAGTCGTCGGCTTGTTCCTCTATCTCCTGCTTTCCCGAAGCGGTCCTTTCGGCGTCCTCGGTCTGCTGTATACACCAGGAGCCATGGTTATTGCCCAGATCATCCTTGCGCTTCCCATTGTTGCATCGCTCTCGCATTCTGCAATTATCAGCATCGATCCCATCATTCGTCAGGCAGCCATGACGCTAGGCGCATCTCCGTTGCAGGTCACATGGACCGTGATCAGGGAAGCGCGGTATGGTATTCTATCCGGTGTTATTGCAGCATTGGGAAGGGTCATGGCGGAGGTAGGGGCGATCCTGATCGTTGGCGGGAACATCGCTGGATTCACGCGGGTAATGACAACGGCGATTGCACTCGAGACCGATAAAGGAAATTTCGAACTAGCCCTGTCCCTCGGCATTATTCTTCTGCTCCTGTCGTTACTCATAAACTCGCTGCTTCATTTAGTTCAGAGAAAGGGTCTCTTACAGGCGGAACGATGGGTCTGAACCTAACTGTTTCTCATCTCGTTCAATGGTATAATGGCAAGGCTGCGCTTGACGATTGTTCCGTCGCCTTCACACACAGTGCCGTTTACGCACTTATGGGACCGAACGGGAGCGGGAAGTCAACGCTCTTGCGGGCCTGCGCTCTTCTGGAAACTGTTGATCGTGGAGAGATCAAATATTATAACAGTGATAATGCCGTCAGCCTGCCACATGATCTTTCCCTCAGACGGAGAATATGTCTGGTGCTACCCAAAATCGGCGTTTTCAATACGTCGGTCTTTAAGAACGTAGCATACGGCCTTTCTGTGCGGGGTCTTGGCAAGAAGAGCATTTCCCAACAGGTATACGAAGCTCTCGACGCTGTTGGTTTGACCCATAAGAGCAAACAGAACGCCTTGACACTTTCTAGTGGTGAGACACAGCGGCTCGGTATTGCGAGGGCCATGGTCATTAAGCCGGAAATTCTCTTTCTCGATGAGCCTACGGCATCAATTGACGAGGAAAATACGCGCATCGTCGAAGCGATCATCAAAAGGCTGAGAAGTTCCGGCCGAACAATGATCATCTTGACAACCCATGACCGCGAGCAGGCTCTGCGCTTGGCGGACAGCATAGTCTCAATGCGAAACGGCAGAATCCTGAGCCAACAGCAAGATGGACCTTTTTAATATCCGCTTCACCATGAAGAGCATTGCTTCCGTTCAATGACCTTTGCGTCACATGCCTATGCCTGAAAAACCTGAACCCATCATAATTCTTGCGTCAAATTCGCCGAGGCGAGGCGAACTCCTGCGCCAGATAGGACTTTCATTTGTTACTGCTCCTTCAGCCGTCGATGAGCAAGTGCAGGCAGGGGAGTCGCCGGAAAGCTATGCAGTCAGAGTCGCCCTCGATAAAGCACGGGCTGCGGCTGCAAGGGCTGGAAGCGGCGTAATCATCGCGGCTGATACAATCGTCGTGCTGGGCGACCGTATATTGGGAAAGCCCGCGGACAGGCATGACGCTGAGCTCATGCTTTCGCTCTTGTCAGGCAGGATGCACGTTGTCATTACCGGGCTAGCTGTTATTGATGCCTCTCAAGGAAAAACGGTGACCGGAACATCGCTTACCCGCGTATGGTTTAGGAACCTTTCGCAGGATGAAATAGCGTCTTACGTGATGAGTGGCGAGCCGCTTGATAAAGCCGGTGCATATGGGATACAGGGAAAAGGCGCCCTCTTTGTGGACAAGATTGAGGGATGCTATTTCAATGTCGTAGGTCTTCCGCTGTCCCTCCTCGGAGAACTGCTTGGGAGTTTCAACATCAGGCTCTTTTGACCGAAACTTAACCCCCTGATTGCGGTTTGCCCAGTCGTAAGGTTATCCAATCTGGCAAAAAAAAACATGGTATCCTTGACATAACGTATAGTACCTCCTAAAATATAAGTATTAGGGAGTATAGTGCAAAAAGTTGAATATGGAGGTATAAACGTGCCAACAATTCAAATAATGATAGCTGATAATGATCAAGCACAAATTGATGCCGTTTCCGCCTCACTGACAAAATTGGGAAGTTTCGAAGTAATTTCGACCGCTACCGGGAGGGAAACTGCAATTAAGCAGTTGTCGATAGCCCCTGACATTATGCTTTTAAATCCTGATGTCTTAAAAGGGCACACACTTTCGCGGTTTATCCATTCGGTACAGGCAAAATCTCCGCATACGAGGATTATTTATCTCTTGAGAAATCCATTGCCCGATGATGAAATCATAGCAGACATGAAAACGGGCATCCGGGGGTATGTAAAAACTACCGATTCACCGGCGACCCTTGCCAGGGCCATCCAATCGGTGCAGAGCGGTGAAATATGGGCTGAACGTAGGATCCTCGAAAAAGCTATAGCCAATCCAATGCTTTTGCCGGAAACGATTCAATCCCATATCCCGGGACTTCCTCCACTCACGAATAGGGAGATGGAGGTACTTACAATGGTGCTCCAGGGGGCTTCCAACAGGGAAATAGCAGACAGGAGCAGCATCAGCGAACGTACGGTAAAGACACATCTTTATCGGGTATACCGAAAACTGAATGTGAAAAGCAGGACTAAAGCCATTGCACTGTTGTCACATTCATAAACCATATGCAGGTCCAGCAAATAAGACTTTAGGTTGATTGACAATCTCTTAATTGCTGATAAGCTAAAGGTAGTAGTGCGCTGTTTGTCACTTCCGGTAAGACATGGTGGCGATTCAACGCGACTTTTACTTCTTCCCCCCCAGGAAACACAGTTTAGTCGCATGTGATTATCAACACGAAGCCTCTGGTCTTAACGGAGCGGCTTGAGACATCTGAGTCAATACATACGACGAACAGCGCAGTTTTTAAGGCGTTTCGATGATGAAGAGATGATGGATTTCCTCTCTGGCATCGAGACGCCATTTTTTTACCCATCCCGTTCCTGATTCCATGGCAACTCCTTGACGGGCCTCAGGAATACCGGTATGATGAAATTATGTTTATACTGCTCATCGTATATCTTGCAATTCTCGGCATGCGCTACTGGCTTAGCTGGCTGAATAGGGCATACCTGAAAGTGCACGGCCAGACCGTACCACCCGAATTTAAGGGCGTAATAGATCCAGAACTCCTGAAAAAAATTACCAAGTATACATTGGAAAATAGCAGATTCGGAATAATCGAGTCCGTTATATCCAACGTCCTCTTGGCTTCTTTTCTCTTTGGGGGAATACTCGGCTACTATGACCGTTGGGTAAACTCTCTAACAGGCTCTTTTATCGGACAGGGAATCATTTTTGCGCTGCTCCTTTTCTACATCGAGATGATTGTCGGTATCCCTTTCAGTTTGTACCGGAACTTTAGGATAGAAAACCGCTACGGCTTTAATACCTTGACTATGCGTCTCTGGGCCGCGGACCTTCTCAAATCGGTTGCCATCGCAACGGTGCTGTGCTGCGCTGTCGTCTTCGTTGCACTCGCCATTGTTCAAGCGAGCCCGCACTGGTGGTGGTTCTGGGTATGGTTATTTCTCCTGGCCTTCGGTATTTTTGTCATGTATATCTCGCCGACCATCATCGAACCGCTCTTTTTTAAATTCGAGCCCGTAAAAGCAGAAGGCCTGGAAGAGAGGATCCGAACGTTAATGGATAAGGCGGGGCTTAAAGTCAGCCGTGTTTTTCAAGTTGACGCTTCGCGGAGAAGCCGCCATTCGAACGCCTATTTTACCGGCATTGGCCGAGTGAAGCGTATTGTTCTCTTCGATACCCTCATCGAGCAGATGTCGCAGGACGAAATCCTGGCCGTCCTGGCCCATGAAGTCGGCCACTGGAAAAAGCGTCATGTGCAGAAGAGCATAGTGCTGAGCGAAACCATGGCGTTCTGTGGCCTGTTTCTGGCATTTCATCTTATTTCGTGGAACGGCCTTCCCGCCCTGATTAACCTTCCACAGTCTTCTTTTTATGCACGGGTGATCATCCTTGGATTCATCGGTTCTCTTGTTATGTTCCCTCTAACTCCTTTTTTCAGCTACTTGTCCCGAAGAAATGAACGTGAGGCGGATCGTTTTGCCACCGAACTCACGCATCATCCGGAACATCTCGCATCTTCACTCGTAAAACTTTCACAGGAGAATCTGTCAAACCTTCATCCTCACCCGCTCTATGCCAAGATTTACTACTCCCATCCTCCAGTCGTAGAGAGAATCAGGCAACTGCAGAAAACCGGTGAAAGAGGAAAGTAAGCAGTGAACATGGAGAGCGGAAGACGTTTTCTGTTATATTTTACTCAGTAGGATCTGCCTCCTGCTTCGGGATCCTTTCGCACTTTCCCATTGACCGCTGTTGTATTCTTGTGCTATTTTTATCCTATGAAGACGCTTTCTGAAAAAGCGCGGCTGGAGCAGAAAGTTAAACGGCTATCCACGCTCATCGAAGTGAACGCCCTGATAAGTTCATCACTCAACCTTGACCAGATCCTTGAAAACGTAATGACAATTTCAAAAAAGGTGATGAATGCCGATGCATCGAGCCTCATGTTGATCGACGAGAAGACGGATGAACTCGTCTATGAAGTGGCCCTCGGGAAAGTAGGCGAAAAGCTCAAGCAACAGTTTAGACTGAAGATGGGCCAGGGAATCGCTGGTACAGTCGCTCAGGAAGGAAAACCTCTCCTGCTGGAGGATGCCTATAAGCACCCGAAATTCCATCGAGCCCATGACGACGCCACCGGGTATCGAACAAAGTCGATGATCACCGTTCCGCTCAAGGTAGGAGAACGCATTACAGGGGTGGCACAGGTAATTAACAGACTTGATAACAGTCCCTTTGATGCCGATGATCTTGAGCTCTTTGTTGCGCTCTGCAGTCTGGCAGCCATTGCAATCGAGAACGCCAAGATGCATAAGAGCTTGATGGAGAAGCAGCGTCTTGTGAAAGACATGGAGTTCGCCCGGACGGTGCAGGAAAGTTTCCTTCCGCAGAAAACACCGGAAATAAGCAACTACAAATTCAGCGCCCACTATACACCTGCCCAGGAAGTGGGCGGTGATTTTTATGATTTTATCAATTTCGACCGGGGACGCGCGGGTGTCGTGATAGGAGATGTTTCAGGCAAGGGGGTGCCCGCGGCGCTCTATATGGCGAAGCTGGGGAGCGATCTTCGTACGCTCGCTTTTACGGAAAAAAACCCGTCAGCAGCGCTTGAGAAGTTGAATTATCTTCTTGCCGAGCGGAGCAGGCGCGGTATGTTCGCCACGCTTCTCTATATGGAACTTGCATCCGAGAGCGGCATGCTTACAATCTCGAACGCCGGCCATCTTCCTCCGCTTATCAAAAAATCGGACAATACGGTAACAAAACTCTCTACGGCAGGCGGGTCTCCTCTTGGCATTCTGCCAGGCATGAAGTTTGGACAGGAAACAGCAGTTCTTGATCCTGGCGATACCGTGGTTCTGTATACCGACGGCATCATCGAAGCGATGAACGCAAAAGAGGAGCTGTATGGATACGAACGTTTTGAAGCACTGATCAGAAAAAGCTCCTCTGATCCAGATTCTCTCAAGTTGGCCATCATCGATGATGTAAACCGGTTTACCGGCCTGAGTCCCCAGCACGACGATATGACACTGGTCTGTTTTGGTGCCGTGAAGTAGTAGAAGATGACTGAAGATAGATGACGGAAGACAGAGCAAAGACGACAACTGAGACAGGACAGGCGGCAGAAGTGGTGTCGCTCGTCGTGCCGAGTCATCCGAAATATCTCTACGTTATCCGCAGTGCGATCTATCCTCTGGTGATGGAAGCGGGATTTCCCAAACGGGATGCGCAAAGAGTTGTCTTAGCCATAGACGAGGCCTGTTCGAATGTCATTAAATACGCCTATGAAGGTGATCATACAAAGTCCTATTCAGTGGATATTACCATAGGGCAGGGAAGGCTTGTTGTCGAACTAAAAGACTTTGGTAAAAAACCAGACGTTTCGAAGATATCTCCCAGGAAACTCGATGACGTGAGGCCGGGAGGGCTCGGCACGCACTTCATTGCCTCCGTGTTTGATTCAGTGAAGTATGATACAAGCCGCGAGGGCTGTACCGTGCTAACCCTGGTGAAAGAGAAACCATAGACTTCTTATGAGGTTCCTATGAAGGTAGAGGTCATAGTAGAAAAGATCAGCGCCGGCTTTCTGCTGAAGTTGAAAGGCGACGTGGATATGAACACTTCTTCGGACGTGAGAAGTGCTCTGGCTCAAGTATTTAACCAGCAATCGTCAAGTATGAAAGCTCTCCTCATTGATCTCTCGCAGGTGCGGTATATGGACAGCTCCGGCATCGCGACCCTCATCGAAGGCATGCAGAATTGCATGAAAAAGGGGGCGCGGCTCAGATTGTGCGAGTTGAGCCCCTCGGTCCGTGATGTCTTTGAATTGGCCCGGCTAGCGAGTGTGTTCGAAATATATCCGACGATTTCCGAGGCATCAGCAGGGTTATGATTGAGCGCGGAATGCGTAGTATTAACTTATTTAACAGGCGGAGCATTGAAGAAGGGTGTCATTTACACCGACCTCTGATCGTTAAACTCCGGAACGATAGTCGGGGCATGGCGTGAAAAAATTTGTCGGCTATCTTGGCAGGACGTTCATTCAGTTCCTTCAGGACCTTTCAAGTGTTTATTACCTTTTTCAAGAGACGGTCGTTCAAGCCCTCATACTCTTTACAAACCGCAAAAAACTTGAAGAGGCGAGACTGCTGACGCACGTTTATGAAATCGGAACGCAGTCGCTGCTGCTCGTCATTACCGTTGCTTCCCTCCTGGGCATTGCAATGACGGTGTTGATCTCATTTCAACTCAAGGAGGTAGGCGGTTACAGCTACATCCCTGGATTGGTCGCGGTGGCAATTTTCCGGGAAATGGGCCCGCTTATCACGGCGCTCATCGTCACAGGACGGGTAGGTGCGGCATTCACGGCACGGATTGGAACCATGAAGGTCTCAGAAGAGATCCTTGCGCTTGAGACCATGGCGATCAACCCGGTCCGGTTCCTTGTCGTACAGCGTTTTATCGGACTTCTGCTTTCTCTCCCGGCGCTGACCATGCTCGCAAACTTCGCCGCGGTGTTTGGTGGATTTCTCTTTGGATCAACGCGACTGGGTATCCGGCCTGACACGTACGTACGTGAAACTCTCGAAGTGCTTACCTTTACGGACGTTTTCTCAGGGATGATGAAAGCGCTGGTCTTTGCGGTGATAATTGTGATGATAGGCTGCTATCGGGGTTTCATCGTAGAAGGAGGGGCCGAAGAAGTTGGAAAGGCGACAATGGTCTCCGTGGTCTCATCGACTCTCTCGATCATTGTGTTCGACACCTTCATGACTGGTGCGTTCTACGGATAACGATAATATGATCAAGGCGCATGGCATTAAAAAGAACTACGGCAGCCATACCGTGCTGAACGGTACGGATTTCACAGCCGAACGAAAGAAAATCACCTATATACTGGGCACCAGCGGCGGGGGGAAAAGTACGTTACTGAAAATTCTCATCGGCGCTCTAAAGCCGGATGCGGGAAACGTGATCTTTGAAGAGACGGACATTACACAACTCGAGGGGAGCAAACTGGATCCTTTCCGAAAAAAGATTGGTATGCTGTTTCAGCACGGCGCGCTTCTGAACTCGCTCACAGTGGGAGAGAACATATCGCTCCCGATCCGGGAACATACGCATCTGGATGAAAACATCATTAAGATCATGGTGAAGATGAAGCTGGAGCTGGTGGGGCTTCGGGATTTTGAAGATCTCTATCCGGGCCAGCTTTCAGGAGGCATGCAAAAACGCGTCGCTCTCGCACGGGCGCTTGCCCTCGATCCTGAGGTGGTATTTTTTGATGAACCAACTTCAGGCCTCGACCCTATCGTTGCAGCTGTGATTACAAAACTCATAGCGGACTTGAACAGGGTACAGGGTATCACATGCATTGTCGTGTCACATGCTGTTGAAGAAGCAATGAGAATAGCTGACAAGATTGTCATATTGTATTTAGGCAAAGTGCTCGCCCAGGGGACGCCGCAGGAGATAAAGTCAAGCGTAGATCCACTCGTGCAGCAGTTCATAACTGGCAGCCCCGACGGACCGATTGCGTTTCATACTTCACGCAAGGATTTCCGGGAAGACCTTCTCGTGGAATGAGATTCATGCGGATTACAGAATAAAATACTGATCGCAATTATGAGGACTGTACGATGGATTACCGTCGCAATGAAATTAAGGCAGGCGTTTTCCTCCTGATCTCGTTCACGATCCTGGCGGTGATGATCTTTGCAGTGAGCGATGTCCAGAGCCTTTTCAAAAAAAAGAAAGAAATTAAAGTGCTGTTTTTGGCCAGCGATGGCATTGAAAAGAATGCGCCGGTCCGTCTTTCCGGTCTCAAGGTCGGCAAGGTAACGAACGTACGCGTTGCTCCCGAACGAGGCGATAAAATTGAGCTTACCCTCAGCGTGTTCAGCGATACGGTCATTAAGCGTGACACGAAGGCTTCAATCAAGACGCAAGGACTCATCGGGGGGAAATACGTAGAATTGTCCGGAGGCTCACCGCTGTCGCCAGCGGTGGAACCGGGCGGTATGATCATCGGAGAAGAATCCTTTAAGGTTGATGATCTGACAAAGATGGCACTTGACGTGGTTGTCAAACTCAAACATATTGCAAACAATATCGACACGATGCTCGGGGACCCGGCCCTTGCGAAGTCCCTCAAGACAACAATCGCGAATCTTCAGGATGTATCGTCAAATATCAAGGATATGACGTCGAGCAAAGAGGAAGTGGCGCAAGTCCTCAAGAACCTGCCCGAAATCATGAAAAAATTAGATGC
>Ga0187771_10000594_pt1 | contig 22601 bp, 17 predicted proteins | sample 0116_SJ02_MP15_1_FD_133139 | JGI IMG/M metagenome (GOLD analysis project Ga0187771, IMG submission 133139) | Tropical peat soil microbial communities from peatlands in Department of Meta, Colombia - 0116_SJ02_MP15_10_MG | ecosystem: Environmental > Terrestrial > Soil > Wetlands > Peat | place... | reverse complement strand
GCTGCTGGCCGCCCTCAATCCGGTCCAGCGCGAGGCGGTTGAGGCCCCGGACGGGCCGTTGCTCATCTTCGCGGGCGCGGGGAGCGGCAAGACCAGGGCGCTGACCCACCGCATCGCCTACGTCATCGGGGCTCGCGGCGTCCGGCCTCACGAGATCCTGGCCGTCACCTTCACCAACAAGGCGGCCAAGGAGATGCGGGCTCGGGTCGAGAAGCTCCTGGGCAAGGGCGTGACCGGGATGTGGCTGGGCACCTTCCACGGCATCGGTGCCCGCATCCTCAGGCGCGATGGCGACGTCATCGGCGTCCCCGCCAACTTCACCATCTACGACGAGGCGGACCGGCTCGCCGCGATGCGGCGGGCGCTGCAGTCCGTGGGCCTGGACGACAAGCGGTTCGCCCCGGCCAAGCTCGTCCACGCCATCAGCAACGCCAAGAACGAGCTGCTCGACGCGACGGCCTACGCGCCCCGCGCCCGCGGCTACTGGGAGGGGGAGGTCGCCCGGGTCTATCGGGCCTACGAGGCGGAGCTGGCCCGGGCCAGCGCCCTCGACTTCGATGACCTGCTGATGCGCACCGTGCGGCTGCTCCAGGACGTGCCGCCGGTGCTCGAGCACTACCAGGAGCGCTGGCGTCACATCTTCGTCGACGAGTACCAGGACACCAACCACGCCCAGTACGTGATGGTGTCGCTGCTGGCCGCTCGCCACCGCAACCTCACCGTGGTCGGTGACGATGATCAGTGCCTGGCCGCTGGGACGCTGATCAGCATGGCTGATGGATCCCGGAAGCCGATCGAGGCGGTCGACGAGGGCGACATGGTCCTCTCGGCCGCCGGCAGCGGGACGCTCAGGCCAGCGCGCGTGCTCCGCGTGGCCCGCCGCAATGCCGAGGAGACGGTCCGAATCCAAACCGCGGCCGGCCGGGAGCTGGTCAGCACCCCGGAGCATGTCCACTTCGCCGGCTACCGCCTCGGGCTCGCCCCGAACTGCCACTTCCTCTACCTGATGGGCAGGAAGGGCTACGGCTACCGCCTGGGCACCACCCAGGTGCGCACCCGTGGTCAGGAGAAGCCGATCGTGGGATTCCGCCAGCGCGCCGCCCAGGAGGGTGCTGACGCACTCTGGATTCTCGCGGTTCACCGCTCGGAGAACGATGCTCGCGAGGACGAGTGCATCACCTCGCTGCGTTACCAGATCCCGACACTTCCCTTCGTGCCGCGGAGGGGAGGGAGCAGCAACGGGCTGGTTCACGACCCTGACCGCCCGCGTGCCGTGTTCGCGGCCTTCGACACGGAGGCGGCGGCTCTTCGTCTTCTTCATGACCGAGGCTTGTCTTCTGGCCACCCTCACCATCACCCGCGTTCGCGAAACAGCAGCAGACGCAACATCGTCCTGACCCTGTGCGGCGACCGGCGAGGCGCGACGCCCACGCACCAGATAGCGGTGGGCGGCAACGATGCGGCGGGGGCGGCCACGATCAGCGGGCTGGGGCTCAGTGTCCGCCCCGCCCACCCGGGCTCAAGGAGCTGGCGCTACCAGACAGCCGGCAAGGACATGGCGAGCTTGTTGCGCTCCGCCGCGGTGCTCCGCGACGCGCTGAACGGCACGCTGGTCATGAGGGCCCGGCTGGGAAGTCCCAACCCCAGACTCCGCGAATCCAACTCTCTGCCCTTCCTGCCGGCGCACTCCGTCCATCCGGGGATGGTGATGTTCGACGAAGCCTGCGGCTACGATGCCGTGGTCAGTGTCGAACGCCGAAGGGAATGCGAGGTCGTGTACGACCTGGACGTTGAGCACACCCACAACTTCATCGCCAACGGGCTGGTCACCCACAACTCCATCTACCGCTTCCGGGGCGCGGACATCCGCAACATCCTGGAGTTCCGCAAGGACTTCCCGGACGCCCGGGTGGTCACCCTGGAGCAGAACTACCGCTCCAGCCAGCCCATCCTGGACGCCGCCCATGCCGTGATCCGGGTCAACCAGGATCGCGCTGCCAAGCGGCTCTGGACCGACCGCTCCGGCGGCGATCCGGTTCGCCTCATCCCGGTCTACGACGAGCAGGAGGAGGCGCTCACCGTCGCCGCCGAGATCGAGAGGCTGATCGGCAGCGGCGATTACTCGCTGTCGGACTTCGCGGTGCTCTACCGCACCAATGCCCAGTCGCGGGCGTTCGAGGAGGCCTTCATCCGCCGGGGCATCGCCTACAAGCTGATCGGCGGGCCCCGCTTCTACGAGCGCAAGGAGGTCAAGGACGTCCTGGCCTACCTGCGGCTGGTGGTCAACCCTCGCGACCCAGTCGCCTTCACGCGGGTGGTCAACGTTCCCCGACGCAAGATCGGGGACAAGAGCGTCACCGAGCTGGAGCGGATCGCGCGGCGGCGGAGCATCTCGCCCTTCGATGCGGTATCCCATCTCAGCGAGGAGTCCCAGCTGGGCGCGGCGGCGGTCGAGGCGCTCTCCGGCTTCGCCCGGCTGCTGGACAGGCTCGGCGACCTCAGCTCCCGGCTGCCGGTCCCCCGGCTCATCGAGCGGATCGTCGAGGAGACCGGCTATGCGCAGATGCTCCGGGACGGGACCCCCGAGGGAGAGGAGCGCTGGGCCAACGTCAGTGAGCTGATCGGCTACTCGGAGGAGTACGCCGACGTGCCCTCGCCGGACGGCGTCCACCAGTTCCTCGAGAACGTGGCCCTGGTCAGCGACGTGGACAGCCTCGACGAGGCGCGCGGCGGGGTCACCCTGATCACCCTCCACCAGGTCAAGGGGCTGGAGTTCCCGGTGGTCTTCATGGCCGGGCTGGAGGAGGGGATCCTGCCCCACCTGCGGGCGATCGAGGAGGGGGATGAGGGGATCGCCGAGGAGAGGCGGCTGGCTTACGTAGGGGCCACCCGGGCCCAGCAGCGGCTCTACCTCCTCCATGCCTTTCGCCGCCACCTCTACGGCACCGGCCAGCTCGCCCAGGCATCTCGCTTCCTGGCCGACATCCCCGAGGAGATGCTGGAGATGGCGCGGCGCCCGGGTGGGCCTCCGGTGGTGACCCCCCGAGCCCCTGGGGCGGTGCGCCAGGCGGTGCACGCCCACGCCATCCGGGAGAACCCGGTCGAGCTCGCTCCCCAGCGCTACTCCGAGGGCATGCGGGTGACCCATCCCAAGTACGGGTCCGGCACCATCCTCAAGAGCACCATGACCCGGGCCGGTGAGGAGGTGGTGATCCGCTTCGACGAGGCCGGTCTCCGGATCTTCGCGGTGGGAGACGCGAAGCTCTACCCGGCGGGGGATTGAAGCGATCGGGTAAGGTCCCCTGCGGTGGACGCCGCCGAGCTGATCGCGGAGCTTCGCAGCCTGGGAAACCCCGCCAACCTCGCCGGCATGTCCCGGTACGGGATCCGCACCGATCGGGCGCTGGGCGTCGGCATCCCGGCACTTCGAGGCCTGGCCCGGCGAGCTGGACGTGATCACGCGCTCGCCGCCTGGCTCTGGGAGACAGGCATCCACGAGGCGCGGATCCTGGCCTCGATGGTCGACGTGCCCGGCATGGTGACGGGCGAGCAGATGGACGCCTGGGTGCTCGGCTTCGATTCCTGGGACCTCTGCGACCAGGTCTGCTCGAACCTCTTCTCCCGAACCTCGCACGCGTGGGCAAGGGCGCTGGCCTGGAGCACCCGCAGCGAGGAGTTCGTCAAGCGGGCGGGATTTGCCCTGATGGCGGCGCTGACCGTCCACGACCGAGCTGCATCCGACGATGCCTTCCAGCCCTTCCTCGCCGCCATCGAGCGAGGATCGGATGACAACCGCAACTACGTGCGCAAGGCGGTCAGCTGGGCGCTTCGGCAGATCGGAAAGCGCGGCCCGAAGCTCCGCGCCCGGGCGGTGGACACCGCCTTTCGCATCCGGGCCCGAGGCACCCCCGCGGCGCGGTGGATAGCCGGCGACGCCCTGCGCGAGTTGACCCGGGCCCGCCCCGCGCCGCGCGACCGCGACCCCGAGCCGGACGGCCAGCCTGGCCGGAGGCCCTCGGGTTCTGGTCACTCGCGTCCATAAGTACTCTCCGGAGGGACAGGTCTTCCCCGGCCACCTGCCTGGGAGCTTCGGCGCGCTGCCCAGCGCCGCCGGCCGCCTCGACCGGCCCGCCTCGACCCGAAGTGACCCTCAGCCCAGCACCGTGATCAGGCTCAGGCCGTCGGCGATGGGGACGATCAGGGACTCCACGCGGGGATCGGCGGCCACGTGCTGGTTGAATGACCGCATCAGCACGGTGCGCTCGTCGGGGGGCGTGGGATCCGCGATGCGGCCGTGGCGGAGGGTGTTGTCGACGGCGATCAGCCCGCCTGCGGTCATCCGCGGCACCAGCTCCTCGTAGCAGTCGATGTACTCGGTCTTCTCGGCGTCCATGAAGGCGAAGTCGAAGCTGGGCGCAGGGGGCAGGGCCCTGAGGGTGTCGAGCTGCGGGCCCAGGCGCAGCTCGATGCGGTCGGCGAGCCCGGCTCGCTCCCAATAGCGGCGGGCCACCGCGGTCCAGTCGGCGCTGATGTCACAGCAGAGCAGGGTGCCGCCGGGGGCGAGCCCGCGGGCGATGCAGATCGAGGAGTAGCCGGTGAAGGTGCCCAGCTCGATGGCCCGGCGAGCCGCGCGGAGGCGCACCAGGACGCGGAGGAGGGCGCCCTCGTCCGGGCTGATCTGGAGGTCGTGTCCCGGTGCGACCTGGTAGGTCTCCTCGACCAGCTCGTCGAGGAGAGGGTCCCGCGGCCGGATCTGGGCCACGAGGTACTCGCTGAGACGAGGGTCCAGGAAGTAGGAGACGCGGGCCACGGCGACGACCTTAGCAGCGAGGCCCCCCGGTCCCGGCACGCCCCGCCTTGCCCACCAGCGCCTTTGGCGATAATCGATCCTCGGTTGCTGAACCCCGCCCGGCCCGGCCGCCGGCGGAGAGCATGCCACCCACCCATCGCAAGGCGGTTCCATGGCCACCCCCACCGAGACCATCCCCGAGCCGGCCCGGCGCCGTGCCGCGGAGCTTCGCGCCCAGTTGGAGCACCACTCCCACCTCTACTACGTGCTCGACCGGCCGGAGATCACCGACGCCGATTACGACCGGCTCTTCCGCGAGCTGGTCGACCTGGAGACCCGCTACCCGGGGCTGCAGACGCCCGATTCGCCCACCCAGCGGGTCGGGGGGGCCCCGTCGGAGGCGTTCACCAAATACCAGCACCGCACCCCCATGCTCTCCCTGGGCAATGCCTTCTCGACCGAGGAGGTCGAGGCCTTCCGAAAGCGGATCCAGCGGCTCGTGGGCGGTGCCGACCGCTTCGTCTGCGAGCTGAAGATCGACGGGCTGGCCATGTCCTGCGCCTACCGGGGCGGCGAGCTGGTGCAGGCCGCCACCCGGGGCAACGGGGTCGAGGGCGAGGACGTCACCAGCAACGTGCGCACCATCCGCTCGGTGCCCGTCCGGCTCCGCGCCGTCGATGAGCAGCTCCCCCCGGAGTTCGAGGTGAGGGGCGAGGTGTACATGCCCAAGCGCAGCTTCGCCGCCCTCAACCAGCAGCTCGAGGAGCAGGGCAAACCCGAGTATGCGAATCCCCGCAACGCCGCAGCCGGAGCGGTGCGCCAGCTGGACCCCTCGATCACCGCCAGCCGGGGCCTGCAGACCTTCATGTATCAATTGGACCCGCCCGGCCCGGCCCATTCCCAGAGCGAGGTCCTGGACCTGCTCGGCCGGCTCGGCTTCCGCGTCAATCCCGAGCACCGGGTGGTGACCGGCGATGAGATCGCCGGCTACCTGGAGGAGTGGCAGGAGGCCCGCCACGGGCTGGACTACGAGACCGACGGGGTGGTCATCAAGGTCGACTCCCTGGCCATCCAAGCGGAGCTCGGGGCGGTGTCGCGCTCACCGCGCTGGGCCATCGCCTACAAGTTCCCGCCCGAGGAGCGGGAGACCGAAGTGCTCGACATCGCCGTCTACGTGGGGAGAACCGGCACCTGCACCCCGGTGGCCCACCTCGAGCCGGTGAAGGTCGCCGGCTCGACGGTGCAGCGCTGCACCCTGCACAACGAGGACGAGGTTGCCCGCAAGGACGTGCGGGTCGGCGACACCGTCGTGCTCCACAAGGCCGGCGACGTCATCCCCGAGATCGTCCGCGTGGTGCTCGAGAAGCGCCCCCGCGACTCCCGGGCGTGGGTGTTTCCTGGCCGATGCCCGACCTGCGGCTCCGAGCTGATCCGCGAGGAGGGGGAGGTGGCCCGCCGCTGCCTCAATCCGCTCTGCCCGGCCCAGCGCCGCGAGCGCATCCTCCATTTCGCCAGCCGCAGTGCCCTCAACGTCGAGGGTCTGGGGCCGGCGATCGTGGACGCTCTCCTGGAGGAGGGGATGATCGAGGACGCCGCGGATCTCTTCACCCTGACCCAGCCCCAGCTCGCCGAGCTGAGGCTGGAGGGCAAGCGGGTCGGCGACAGCTCCGCTCAGCGCCTGGTCGGGATCCTCGAGGATCGCAGGAGGGCGCCCCTCCACCGGCTGATCAACGCCCTGGGCATCCCCCACGTCGGTGAGCACAACGCCACCGCCCTGGCTGCTCACTTCGGTTCGCTGGAGCGGCTCAGCGGGGCTTCAGACCAGGACCTGCTCGAGGTCGAGGGGATCGGGCCCACGGTGGCCCCCGCCATCGCCCGCTGGTTCCGCGACGATGACGCCGGGAAGCTGCTCCGCAAGCTCGCCGGCGTGGGTGTCCGCGCTGAGGAGACGCGGCTGGCCGAGGGCCCATGGGTGGGCCAGACCTGGGTGCTCACGGGTTCCATGGACTCCATGACCCGGCCCGACGCCGAAGAGCGGATCCGCCGCCTGGGGGGCAACCCCGGCTCGAGCGTGAGCCGCAAGACACACACCGTGGTCGCGGGCCCGGGCGCCGGCAGCAAGCTGGAGAAGGCCCGGCGGCTCGGGGTGCGGGTGCTCGAGGAAGCGGCGTTCCTCGAGGAGCTGGAGGCGGCGGAGCGGGAAGCCGGATCCGGGGCTGCGGCTCTCGATCATAAGCCCTGAAACGCGCGCCCGGGCCTGGACTTACGCTCCAAACGCTCCGGCTGCCCGTTGCGGGCCGGGTCGGTGCAGCTGTCGGCGATAGAGTGGCCCGGTGACGACCGCGACACGGCAGGCACGCCTCATCGACAACCCCGATCTGCTCCGTGAGCGGCTCCGCGCCGCGCCCCAGGGGCCGGGCGTCTACGTCATGCGCGACCTCGCCGGCAGCGTCGCCTACGTTGGCAAGGCGGCGGTGCTGCAGAGCCGGCTGCGCTCCTACTTCACCGGCCTGCCCAGCCTGCCGGAGCGGACCCGGCAGCTGGTGGAGCGGGTCTTCGACTTCGAGGTGGTGGCCTGCGCCAGCCCTCGCGAGGCTCTGATCCTCGAGAACACCCTGATCAAGCGCTATCGCCCGCGCTTCAACATTCGGCTCAAGGATGACAAGAACTACCTTTACCTCAAGATCCCCCTGCCCGGCACACCCGACACCCACGCTCCCGGGACGGCCAGGGAGAAGCTGAGGGCGCCGCGGGGCGAGGCGGGACGGCGGGCGACCCTCTTCCCGCGGCCCTACTACACCCGCAAGGTGCAGCGCGACGGGGCCCGCTACTTCGGCCCCTACACCAGCGCTCAGTCGCTGCGCACCACGGTGCGGTCGCTGCGCACCATCTTTCCCTTCCGGACCTGCAGCGACGAGATCTTCCGGCGGGGCCGGGTCTGCCTCGACTACCACATCCGGCGCTGCAGCGGCCCCTGCGAGGGCCGCATCGGCGAAGCCGACTATGCCCGCCTGCTGGAGCAGGTCGAGACCTTCATGGAGGGGCACAGCTCGGTGCTCGCCGACGACCTCCGACGCCAGATGGAGGCAGCCGCGGTCAGCCTGGATTACGAGCTGGCCGCCCGCTTCCGGGACCGGCTCCGAGCCATCGACCGGATCGCCGAGCGACAGGACGTCCTCAGCGGCCGTCGCGGCGATCGCGACGCGGTGGGCCTGGCCGTGGAGGGGGGGCGGGGCATGGCCGCGGTCCTCAGCGTGCGGGGTGGCCGGGTGATCGGCATCGAGACCCATGAGGTCGAGGGTGTCGCCGAGCGCTCACCCGCCGAGTGCATGGCCGCCTTCCTCCCCCAGTACTACAGCGGGGCTCCCCAGGTGCCGCGCACGATCCTGCTCTCCGACGCCGCCGACGAGGAAACCGAGGAGATCGCGGACTTCCTGTCTGGCGAGCGCGGCGGGCCGGTGACGATCCGCGCTCCCCAGAGAGGTGAGCTCCGGCACCTGGTGGACCGGGCGCGAGAGACCGCCCTGGCCGCGCTCCGGCAGCGCCGGATCGTCGAGGACTTCGACAGCGAGCGGGCCGAGACCCTGCTCATCGACCTGGCGGCGCAGCTCGATCTGCCCATGGCTCCCCGCCGCATCGAGTGCTACGACGTGAGCAACACCATGGGGACCAACTCGGTGAGCTCCATGGTGGTGTTCGAGGACGGGCGGCCGCGCCGGGAGCACTACCGGCATTTCGGCATCAAGACCGTCGAGGGCGCCGACGACTTCGCCTCCATGGCGGAGACGCTGCGGCGGCGTTTCGCCCGCTACCTCAGGGTCGCGCGGGACCAGGGCGCGGTCGAGGACATCCCGATCGACGACCCTGACGGCGCCAACGGCGGGGAGCGTCGTTCCCCAGCCGGGGACGGCGGGCGCGGCCGGGCCGCCGCCGAGGAAAGCTTCACCGCTCTCCCCGACCTGGTGCTCATCGACGGTGGCAGGGGCCAGCTCGCAGCGGCCCGGGACGTGCTCGTCGAGGCGGGGCTCGAGGAGGTTCCCGTCTTCGGCCTGGCCAAGCGCAACGAGGAGCTGTTCCGGCCCGACAGCCCCGATCCCATCGTCATCCCCCGTGACTCTCCGACCCTGTTCCTGGTCCAGCGAGTGCGTGACGAGGCGCATCGCTTCGCCATCACCCAGCACCGGGCGAAGCGGGCGAGGTCGGCGCTGCGCTCGCGGCTGGACATCGTTCCCGGCCTTGGCCCCGTCCGCAAGCGCGCCCTGCTCCGCCGCTTCGGGAGCGTCGAGGCGATCGGTCAGGCGAGCCTCGAGGAGCTCTCCGCCGTGGTCCCGGAGGTGGTCGCGATGAGGATCAAGGAGCTGGTGTAGCCGGCCGTCACCGCATTGCGGTCGCCGGGGCGCGCGGCTATCGTTTCGCGCGATGCTGCACCTGCCGCGGCGGCCGGGCGGTGAGCCGGGCCCCGACCTGCCGCCGGACCGAGGCTGGGGACCGGGACAGGTGACCGTCTCCGTCAGGGACTTCATGGAGGGCCGCTTTCCCGCACTCTGCGTGCTCACCGGTCGCCCGGCGACGACCAACCTCCGGCACCGGGTGTGGATGCGGCCGGGGTGGGTCAGCGTGCTCGCGGTGGTGGTCTGGGCAGGCGTCGAAGAGGTCATGTCGTTGACCCTTCCCCTCGGTGTGCTTCCTGTCCTCGTGCTCGTGGCCCTTTTCTCGATCGCCGGCTGGGCGATCCTGTTGGCGGCGATCTGGGCCAACAAGCCCAGCGCCATCGGCATGCTGCCGCTCAGCACAGCCGTCGCCGAGAGGGTGCGCGCGCGCCACCTTCTGGCCATTCAGCTGGCGGTCGGGGGGGCGATGGCGCTGGTCGCCGCGACTGCGGTGGCTCTGATCATGAGCCCGACCTCCGACAGCTTCCGGGTCGCCCTGGCGCTGGCGGTGACCGCGGCCGCGTTGCTGGCGGCCTCGGCGGTGTCGCTCCTCCTGGAGTCCCGGGCGCTAGGGGTGCGGACGCGCCTCATCCGGGACAGCTTCGGCGATCGCTGGGTGCAGCTGCGTCGCGTCCATCCGGGGTTCTCCGCGGCGCTGGCAGCGCAGCTGCGGGCTCGTCGCTCGGCCTGATCCGACGGAGACTGGCCGGCCGCGCCCTCAGGCCGTCGAGGGCTTGAGCGGCCAGCCGGGAAGATTGCGCAACACCGTCCACGCGACGGCCATCGCAGCGACCGTGAACGCCACCCGGGGCGGGAGGTCTCGGCGCATCGCCAGCCCTCTGGCGCCGGTGGAAGGGCGCAGCAGCGACAGGCCCAGGATCGGCCCCGCGGCCAGCAGGAATGGGTTGTCCCGAGCCGCGGCACGGAGGTCGCCGTGGAGGAGGTCGTGCGCCATTCTCAGACCCCCGCATCCCGGGCAGTCCAGGCCGGTCACCAGCTTCACGGGACAGCGCAGCGGACCGATGGGGCGATGCGGATCGCGCAGCGCAATGAAGGCGGCGGCGGCGACACCGGCGGCGAGGCCGGGATGAGCGCGCCGAGCCGGCGGGAGGCTGTCCATCACGCAGGGGACGCCCATAGCGGTCCCGCACGTTGCCGGTGAGCATCATGATCGCGTCGATCAGGGCCCAGATCCCGAGGCCGCCGCAGGTGAACAGCAACGTGCCTGCCAGCCGGCGGCGAGGCCCCCGCGAGCGGGTGGTGGGACGCCTGGGAAGCCGGCCCGTGCCCTGGTCCGGACGGTGGACCGGCTTCGTTCGCCGGACGGCGCGGGGCCCTGCGGTACCGCCCCGTACAATCGCCGCGCATGACCGGTGAGGCCCCCACCGCCAGCTGGATCCTGACCGGGATGAGCGGCGCCGGCAAGGCGACCGCGGCGAGGGCGCTGGAGCTGGCCGGCGCCGAGGTGACCGACAACCTCAGCCCCGAGCTGCTCGACGCCTGGGCTGGACGTGCCGGCCGGCGCCCGGCGGTGGCCGTCATCGATTCGCGGCAGGGAGAAGCGGTCAGGGCCGTGCTCCCGCCGCCGGGGATCCGGGTGCTCTTCCTCACCGCCCCTGACCCGGTGCTGGTGAGACGCCTCGCCGAGAGCACCCGGCCCCATCCGTGCGCCGCTGCGGGGACGCTCGAGGCGATCGCCGCCGAGAGGGCGCTCCTCACCGCGCTGCGGGCTGGCGCCGACGCCGTGATCGACACCGGCGAGATCGACCCCGCCGAGCTGGGCCGGCGCGTCACCGAGCTGATCGCCCCGCAGGCTGAGGAGGCCCCGCTTCGGATCACGGTCTCGTCGTTCGGCTACAAGTTCGGGCCGCAGCCGGAGGCGGACTGGGTGATCGACGTCCGCTTCCTCCGCAACCCGTTCTGGGAGGCGGAGCTGAGGCCGCTGAGCGGCCTCGACGAGGCAGTGCGCGCCTACGTCCTCGCCGACCCGCGGGCGGAGGAGCTGCAGAGGCGGCTGGTGGAGCTTCTCGGTTGGGTGGCCGCGCAGTACGCCGGCCACCGGCGCCGCCTCCTCCACGTGGCCGTGGGCTGCACCGGCGGGCGTCATCGCTCGGTGGTGATGGCCGAGGAGTTGGGCCGCCGCCTGCGCAGCGAGCGGGTCGAGGTGGTGGTCCGCCACCGCGACGCCGCCAAGATCGACCCGCGGTGAGCCGGTTCGCATGACCACCCGGCCGGAGGCCGGCACCGCTCGCCGGGTCCACATGGCGCGGCCGGCCGGCGGCTCCTTCACCGGGCGGATCCTGGCCGAGCTGGCCCAGGAGCCCCCCGCCCGTCCCTGCTGCCGTCGGTCCCTGGTCGAGGGCATGCGCCTGGCCGGCGAGGAGGGTGACCTGGTGACCACCCGCCTGGTGGCCGCCCGCGCCGCCCTGGCGGCGCTTCATGCGGATGGGGTGCCGGCGTCCGTCGAGCGGCTGGCCACCCCGCGCCGCCACCGCTACCGGGTCACCGTCAGGCCAGCGGGAGCCACCGTCGCGCCGTCCCCTCGGCCCTTCTCCGCGTTGGCGGCGACTGGTCCGCCGGCACCGACCGCCGGGCTGACGTCGGCCCCGCCGGCGGTCCGAGCCGCAGCGCGCGGCGTCCCGGCATCAGAGCCGCGGTTGAGCGACCCAGGAGCCCCGACCCACGGTCCGTGCTGCGTCCGCTCCAGGCTCCGCGGCCTCCTCCTCGCCGGCGGCAGCCTGGGCCGAGGGGACGGCCCGGCGCAGCTTGAGCTCCGGCTGGGGTCCCAGGCCTCGGCCGCGGCGGCCATCAGCGACCTGGCCAGGCTGGGTGTCTCGGCGGCGCTGGTGCGCCGGGGGAACCGCCTGGCGGTCGTGGTCCGATCGGCGCCCGGGGTGGCCACCCTGCTCAGCTCCCTGGGCGCGCACCGCGGCCGCCTGGAGTTCGAGGCGGGACGAGTGGTCGGCGAGGTCCGATCCGCGGTGAACCGCCGGCTCAACGCGGAGACCGCCAACCTCCGGCGCACCGTGGCCGCCGCCGTCGCCCAGATGGAGGCCATCGAACGCCTGCGTCGTGAGCCCCGGCGCTGGGACGCCCTGCCTCCCGCCCTCCGCGAGGCTGCTTCCCTGCGCGCTCGCCGGCCCCGCGCCAGCCTCCAGGTGCTGGCGGCGGCCGCCGGATGCAGCCGCCCCGCCATGGCGGGCAGGCTGCACCGCCTCGTCGCCGCGGCACGAGCCGTCGACGAGGTCTGGGCCTGAACCGAATCGGGACCCAAGGATCGCTGATCGAGGACCGATTGCCCTGGTGGATCAAGGGCCGATTGGGGCAGCATGGTCGGCGGGAGTCACGCGGGCCCCTCCGCTTGCTACCCTCCGGTCGGCGATTCGGCGCCGGCAACCCTGAGGAGTGCTCATGACTGTCAAGGTCGGTATCAACGGCTTCGGCCGGATAGGACGCAACGTCCTGCGCGCGGCCGCTCAGCAGGGCGCGGACATCGAGTTCGTGGCCGTCAACGACATCACCACCCCGGCGACGCTCGCGCACCTGCTCAAGTACGACACCATCCTCGGGAGATTCCCCGGCACCGTCTCGGTTGACGCTGACTCCTTAGTCGTGAACGGCAAGGCGGTGGGGGTGCTCAGCGAGCGCGAGCCGGCCAACCTTCCCTGGGGAGACCTGGGGGCGGAGATCGTCATCGAGTCCACCGGCAAGTTCACCGACGCCACCAAGGCCCGGGCCCACCTCGACGCCGGCGCCCGCAAGGTGATCATCACCGCACCCGCGAAGAACGAGGACGTCACCCTGGTGATGGGCGTCAACCAGCAGGCCTACAAGCCCGCCGAGCACCGCATCATCTCCAATGCTTCGTGCACCACCAACTGCCTGGCGCCGGTGGCCAAGGTGCTCAGCGACTCCTTCGGCATCGAGTCCGGGTTCATGACCACGGTGCACTCCTACACCAACGACCAGATGATCCTGGACGCCCCCCACAAGGACCTGCGCCGGGCGCGGGCCGCCGCCCAGGTCATCCTCCCCACCTCCACGGGCGCCGCCAAGGCGCTTCACCTGGTGCTGCCCGAGCTCAAGGGCAAGCTCAACGGCATCGCGCTCCGGGTTCCCACTCCGGACGTCTCCCTGGTGGACCTGGTCGTGCTGCTCAGCCGGGCAGCCACCGCCGACCAGATCAACGATGCTTTCCGCGCCGCCGCCGCCGAGGGGCCGCTGGCGGGCTTCCTCGGGGTCACCGACGAGCCCCTGGTCTCGGCCGACTTCATGCAGGATCCCCATTCCGGGATCGTCGACCTGCTCTCCACCATGGTGATCGGCGACCGCCATGCGAAGGTGCTCGCCTGGTACGACAACGAGTGGGGCTACAGCTGCCGGACGGTGGACCTGGTCAACTACATCGCCGCCCGCCTCTAGGGCGGACGCCTCGGGAGAGTGCGATGAAAGCGACCATCGACGACATCCATCCCCACGGCAAGCGGGTCCTGGTCCGCGTCGACTTCAACGTCCCGATGAGGGATGGGAAGATCGTCGACGACCGCCGCATCCGGGCGGCGCTTCCCACCATCCAGGCGCTGCGAGAGCGGGGTGCGCGGGTCATCGTCGCCACTCACCTGGGCCGGCCCAAGGGCAAGGTGAGCCCCGAGTTCAGCACGGCGCCGCTGGCCGCGCGCCTCTCCGAGCTGCTCGGGGCAGCGGTCGCGGTGCTGCCGGGCGTGGTGGGACCCGAGGTCGAGCGCGAGGTCAACCGCCTCGAGGACGGCGACGTGGCGATGCTCGAGAACGTCCGCTTCGAGCCGGGCGAGGAGAAGAACGACGAGGCCTTCGTCGAGAAGCTCGCCGCACTCGCTGACCTCTACGTGAACGATGCCTTCGGCAGCGCTCACCGGGCCCACGCCTCGACCGAGGGTGTCGCCCACCACCTCTCGGCGGTCGGCGGCTACCTGATGGCCAAGGAGCTGGAGGCCCTCAGCGCCGTCCTCGAGAATCCCCGCCGCCCGCTGCTTGCGATCATCGGCGGGGCCAAGATATCCACCAAGATCGGGGTGGTCGAGAACCTGCTCAAGCGGGTCGACACCCTCTGGATCGGTGGCGCCATGGCCTGCACCTTCTTCCGGGCCATGGGCCGGGAGACCGGGAAGTCGCTGGTGGAGGAGGACTGGGTGGAGACGGCGTCACGGCTGATCGCCGGTGGCGGCAGCGCGGGTCAGATCCGGCTGCCCGTCGACCTCGTGGTGGCCACCGAAGCCGTCGCCGGGGCTGCGACCGAGGTGGTGCCGGCCACCGCCATCCCCGCCGACCGGATGGTGGTCGACGTGGGACCCGAGACCTGCAAGCTGATTGCCGGGGCCTGCGAGGCGGCGGGCACGGTGGTCTGGAACGGGCCGCTCGGGATCTACGAGGTCGAGGAGTTCTCGCGCGGCACCCGTCAGGTGGCCGAGGCCCTGGGCCGCTCCCGCGCCACCAGCGTGGTGGGCGGAGGCGACCTGGCCGCGGCTCTCGAGCAGGCCGGGGTTGCGGACAGCATCAGCCACATCTCGACGGGTGGCGGGGCCACCCTCGAGTACCTGGAGGGCAAGGAGCTTCCCGGCGTTGCCGCCCTCGAGGAGAAGGTGGCGCTGTGAGCCTGCGCCGTCCGCTGCCCCTGGTGGCGGGCAACTGGAAGATGAACACGACCGTGGATGAGGGGGTGGCGCTGGCTCGCCGCCTGCGCACCGAGCTCGACACCTGCCGGGTCGAGGTCGAGGTGCTGCCACCCTTCACCCACCTGGTCCAGATCGCCGAGGTTCTGCGGGGGAGCCGGCTCCGCCTCGGCGCCCAGAACTGCTTCTCCGCGGACAAGGGGGCTTACACCGGGGAGGTGTCTCCGGCCATGCTCGTCGGGCTCTGCCAGGATGTCCTCCTCGGCCATTCGGAGCGGCGCCACATCCTCGGTGAGAGCGACGAGCTGATCGCCCGCAAGCTGCGCGCCGCCCGGCGCCACCGGCTGCGAGTCATCCTCGCGGTCGGCGAGACCGAGGATGAGAGGTTGGATGGCGCGACCATGACGGTCGTCGACCGGCACCTCCGCTCCGCCCTGGAGGGGCTCGGCAACGTCGGCGAGGGCGAGCTGGTGATCGCCTACGAGCCGGTGTGGGCGATCGGTACCGGCCGGACCGCCTCGTCCGAGCAGGCCGAGGAGGTCTGCGTCCACGTTGCCACCCGGCTCGATGAGCTCATCGGCGACGTCGCCACCACCGTGCCCATCCTCTATGGGGGCAGCGTCACCGCCGACAACGCCGCCGAGCTCTTCGCCCTGCCTCACATCGACGGCGCCCTGGTCGGCGGGGCCAGCCTCGAGGTTGACGCCTTCACGCTCATCGCCCGCGCCTGCGAGGCCGCCCGGGCCTCGGGGGCGGGGGCGTGATGAGCTTGCCGCCGCGGCCGTTCGTCCTCGTCGTCATCGACGGCTGGGGTTACAACCCCAAGGACTTCGGCAACGCCATCGCCGCTGCCAGCACCCCCCACTGGGACCAGCTGTGGGCCGCCTGGCCCCACACCCTGCTCGCCGCCAGTGGAGAGGCGGTCGGCCTTCCCGACGGCCAGCAGGGCAACTCCGAGGTCGGCCATCTCACCATCGGCGCTGGCCGGGTGATCTTCCAGCCGCTCACCCGGATCAGCCGGGCGGTGCGCGACGGCAGCTTCTTCGAGAATCCCGCCCTGGTCGGGGCGGTGGAGGCGGCGCTGCAGCGGGGCAGGGCCCTGCACCTCCTGGGCCTGGTTTCTCCCGGGGGGGTGCACAGCCATCAGGAGCATGCCCTTGCGATCTGCGAGCTCGCCCGTCGCAAGGGCCTGGACCGGGTCTGCGTCCACGCCTTCACCGACGGGCGGGACGAGCTCCCCAACAGTGGCGCCGGCTTCATGGAGGAGTTCTGCGAGGCCCTCCACCGCATCGGCGTGGGCCGGGTGGTGTCGGTGGCCGGCCGCTACTACGCCATGGACCGCGACCGACGCTGGGACCGCACCGCCCGGGCCTACGAGATCGTGGCCGGCTGCGGCGAGGACCGTGCCGCCGATCCGGTCGGCTACATCCGCTCCCAGTACCGAGACGGGGTGACCGACGAGTTCCTGCCGCCCGTCGCCATCTGCCCGAATGGGCACGCGCCGGCCCGCATCCAGCCCGGAGACTCAGTCGTCTTCTTCAATTTCCGGCCGGATCGCGCCCGGCAGCTGACCCACGCGCTCATCGACTCGCAGTTCGACCAATTCGAACGCAGCCGCGTCCCCACCGATCTCTTCTACGTCACCATGACCGAGTACGAGCACGGCCTGCCGGTGCACATCGCCTATCCACCCGAGGAGGTTCGCAACAGCCTCGCCGAGGTGGTGAGCCGGAGCGGGGCGCACCAGTTCCACACCGCCGAGACCGAGAAGTACGCGCACGTCACCTACTTCATCAACGGCGGCCGGGAGAAGCCGTTCGAGGACGAGGACCGCCTGCTGGTCCCATCGCGCAAGGACGTCCCCACCTACGACCGGGCTCCGGAGATGAGCGCCCTGCCGGTCACCGACGAGGTGGTCCGGCGCGTCCGGACCGGGGACTACGCGCTCATCGTGGTCAACTATGCCAACCCGGACATGGTGGGCCACACCGGAGACTTCACGGCGACCGTGGTCGCCTGCGAGACGGTCGACCGCTGCCTGGATCGAGTGGTGAGCGCCGCCGTCGACGCCGGAGGGGCGGTGCTGATCACCGCCGACCACGGCAACGCCGAGCACAAGATCGACCCCGAGACCAGCGAGCCGCTCACCGCGCACACCACCAACCCGGTGCCCGCGGTGCTGATCGGCACTGGGGCGCGCCAGTTGCGGGAGGGAGGCGGGCTTCGCGACGTGGCCCCGACCGTTCTCGAGGTGATGGGGCTGGACCGGCCCGAGGAGATGACCGGTCGCAGCCTGATCGCCGGCTAGGCCGGCGCGGGACCGGCCCGGATGCTCCGCCCTGTCGACAACGGCATCCGGGAGCGCCGGCGGCTCGACGGGCTCTGGCGGTTCCGGGCCGATCCCGGCGGCCGGGGGTGGGGGGAGGAGTGGTGGCACCGGCCGCTCACCGGGCCCCTGGAGATGCCCGTGCCCTCCAGCTACAACGACGTGTATCCGGACGCGCGCCTCCACGACCACGTCGGCGACACCTGGTACCAGACCTCGGTCGCGGTTCCGCCAGGCTGGCGCGGCCGCCGGATCGCGCTGCGCTTCGACGCCGCCACCCACGCCGCCACGGTGTGGGTGGGCGACGCCGAGGTCGCCCGGCACCAGGGCGGCTACACGCCCTTCGAAGCCGACATCACTGCTCGCGTCCCTCCCGGCGAGACCTTCCGCGTCACCGTCTGCGTCAACAACGAGCTGAGCTGGGCGACCATCCCTCCCGGTGAGGTCGAGGTCCGCCCCGACGGCCGGCGCGTCCAGCGCTGGTTCCACGACTTCTTCAACTACGCGGGGCTGCATCGCTCGGTGTGGCTGTGCACCACGCCATTCGACCGCATCTCGGACATCGCGGTGACCACCGCGCTCGACGGCGCTCACGGGGAGGTCGCCTACCGCGTCGACGTGGAGGGTGAGGGCAGCCTGGATGTCGACCTGCTGGATGCCGGCGGCCTGCCGGTGGCCTCGGGCACGGAGCGGGCGGGCAGCCTGCGCGTCGACCCTGTCCATCCCTGGGCACCCGGCGACGGTTATCTGTACACGCTCCGTGTCCGGCTGCACGGCGGGGGAGGGGAGGAGGACCGCTACGACCTTCCGGTCGGGATCAGGACGGTGGCTGTGGACGGCGGGCGCTTCCTGGTCAACGGGCGGCCGTTCCGCTTCCGCGGCTTCGGGCGTCACGAGGATGCTGAGGTGCGCGGGCGCGGCCACGACGACGCCCTCATGGTCCGGGACTTCGCGCTCATGGACTGGCTGGGCGCCAACTCCTTCCGGACCTCCCACTACCCGTATGCCGAGGAGGTCATGGAGTACGCCGACCGGCATGGGATCGCGGTCATCGACGAGACCCCGGCGGTGGGCCTGCACCTGGGTCTGGGCACGGGGCGCGGCGTGCCCCGACGGCCGACCTTCGGCACCGGCGCCGTCGACGGCACCACCCGAGCCGCTCACCTGCAGGCGGTCCGCGAGCTGATCGCGCGGGATCGCAACCATCCCTGCGTGCTCATGTGGTCGCTGGCCAATGAGCCGGACGCCGCCGACCCCGCGGCCCGCGACTACTTCCTGCCCCTGGTCGCCGAGGCGCGGCGGCTCGACCCCACTCGCCCCCTCTGCTTCGCCAGCGCCCACGATCCCGCCTCGGTGGGCCACGATGCGATCAGCGATCTCTTCGACGTCATCTGTCTCAATCGGTACTTCGGCTGGTACCTGGACGTCGGTGACCTCGACCTCGCCGAGCGGCACCTCGAGGCTGACCTGCGCGCCTGGGCGGCCAGCTATGCCAAGCCCATCGTGGTCACCGAGTATGGCGCCGACGCCGTGGCCGGGCTCCGGTCGGTGGTCCCCGCGCCCTGGACCGAGGAGTACCAGCGCGACCTCCTGGCGATGTGCCATCGCGTCTTCGACCGGGTGGAGGCGGTGGTGGGCGAGCACGTCTGGAACTTCGCCGACTTCGCGACCGCCGCCGGACTGCACCGGGTGGAGGGCAACCGCAAGGGGGTCTTCACCCGCGACCGGAAGCCGAAGCTGGCGGCGCACCTGCTCCGCGAGCGCTGGAAGGCGCGGGCACCGGCCGGGTCAGGCTGATTCCCCCATCGGCCCGGCCGGCTGGGCCGAATCCCAGCCTGCCGCCGAGGGGAGTGTGTGCCACCGGCGGGTTGTGGAAGAATCTGTCCACAACCTCCGCTCGGCTCGATGAGCTCGGCTCCAGGCCCATCCGGGCTTGGTGGTCGCCTAGGTCCGGGAGCGGGCCAGGGCCAGGTTGTTGCAGGCCTCGCAGACCGTGGCGGGGATCACTCCCACCCGCATCAGGATGTCGAAGATCCGACAGCCGAGGCAGATGGCAAAGACGGACTCGAGGCTGGCGGCCACACCGAGCAGACCGACCAGGGCCAGCCCCGCCGGCTCGATGCCGAAGCCGAGCCAGAGCACGGTCGCCGTTGTGGAGAAGACGGCGCCGATGCCCTGGGCGAAGCGCTTGGGAGGACCGGGAATCAGCTTGGGGCGGACTGGCAGGCGCGGCGTCACCAGGCGGGTCACGGTCTGCCCCAGCGGGCTCAGGGTGGGACCGGTGAGGACCCTGGCGATGAAGCCGTAGGCGACCGCAGGCAGCAGCCAGGGCCAGCGCGTGCCCAGGGTCACCCAGGCGGTGACGGCGACCGCTCCGGCGACCAGCCTGGCCGACACCTCGTTGACCGGGTTGGGAAAGCGGAAGAGCTCGCCTGCCGACATCGCATAAAAGTCTAGCTGGCAGGTCGGGTTTTCCGTCGCGGGCCTGGGGTGGCCCGGTCGTCGCGGACCGTTCGGGGGCGGCTCACCCGGCCTGTATACTCGCGGCGGAACCCTATCGGAGGCTTTGTTGCGTGCAGACCGCCCTCGTCGCCGCGCAGATCGTGCTCGCGATCCTGGTGATGCTTGGCATCTTGCTCCAGACCCCGAAGGCGACGGGGCTGGGCGGCGTCATCGGTGGCTCGGGCGATTCTGGCGGCGGATACCGCAGGCGGAGGGGGCTGGAGGCCGGCCTGCTCCGGAGCAGCGTCGTCTTCATCGCCCTCTTCGTGATCATCTCCGCAGTCAACGTCTGGCTGGCCGGCTCCGGCAGCTGAACAAGCGCCGGCTCCGCCGGCTCCAGCTGGGGGCCGTTCTGGCGCTGGTGGCGGCGACGGCGGCTTCCACCTGCCTCGTGCTCCTCAACCGGCCCCGTCCTCCGGTGCCTCCGGTCTTCGACTACCGGGCCGCGGTGATCACCTCGCGGCTGCCGCTGGTCCTCGACCCGCTGCTGGCGCCGCAGGATCCCGGGGTCGCCGAGGTCTCGTCGCTGCTCTACCGGCCCCTGCTCCGCCTCGACAACACCGGCTACCCGGCTCCCGACCTGCCAGCGCCTGGAGCACGAGCGTGGACGGCCTGACCTACACCCTGCAGCTGCAGCCCGGCCTCCGCTGGTCGAACGGGAGCCCGCTCACCCTGCGGGACGTCCTGGCCACGATCCAGTGGGTCCAATCGCCGGGGTTCCCGGAGGCCTCCCTGGCCGCAGCCTGGCAGGGCGTCGACGCCCAGGTCGCCGGCTCCCACCTGCTGCTCACCCTGTCCGGGCCGCGCGCCTCCTTCGCCGTGACCCTGACGCAGCTGCCCATCCTGCCCCTGGGTGGTTTCTCCACCGCCGCGATCCAGAGCCTGCCGCGCCACCCAAGCTCGCCGCTTCCCACCTCAGGCCCATACATGGTGTCGGGAGAGACGGCGGGCAACCTCACCCTCACCGCCAATCCTCACGCCGATCCTGCGCCGCGGCTGGGTCGGGTCGAGCTCGAGCCGGTGGTCAGCTTCCAGGCCGCCGCCGCCCTGTTCGCCGCCGGCAGGGCCGACCTGGTGCTCGCCACATCCGCCGGGGAGCGGAGCCAGCTGCTCCGCAGACCTGGGTCGGCCGCTCACGACGTCATCACCTTCGGCTTCGTCGATCTGCTGTTCAACGAGCGCACCCCCGGGCTGGACGACCGGGCGGTGCGGAGCGCCATCCGGATGGCCGTGGACCGGGACCGGGTGGTGGCGTCCAGCGTGGGGGGGCTGGGCGCCGTCCAAACCGGTCCGATCCCGGCCGGGATCCTCTGGCTCCAGCAGGTCGAGCCCGTCCTCGGTCCGCCCGATCCCGGTGGAGGGGTGTCGCAGCTCGATACCGACGGCTGGCTGCCCGGTGCGAGCGGGGTGCGCAGCCACGCCTCCACCTCCCTCAGGTTCACCCTGAGCGTCGCCGACTCGCCGCCGCTTCCCAGCGTGGCTGCCGACATCGCCACCCAGCTGCAGGCGCTCGGGATCTCGGTCACCCTCTCCGTGGTCCCGGCCGCCAGCTTCCTGAGCCAGGTGCTCGTCCCCGGCCGGTTCCAGCTCGCCATCGCCGCCTGGGACGGCGGTGCCGACCCGGATGTGAGCCAGTACTGGTCATCCGGCGCGGCCCCCCCGCTCGGATACAACGTCTCCGGGGAGGCCCCGGACGCCTTTCTCGACCAGGATCTCGAGGAGCTGGCGACCTTCTCCACCCAGCAGGACCGGGTCCTGGCCGCCAGCCGGGTCACCATCGAGATCGACCAGACCGTGCCGGCGGTCTTCCTCTACGCTCCCGAGGAGACCCTGGTGGCCAGCTCGCGGCTCCCCGGGATTGCCGTTCCGGCCACCGGGGATCCCTTCGCGGACGCAGCCTCCTGGCCGTAGTCGGGGCGAGACGCGGCTCCCGGGCCTGCGGCGGCCTCGGGCACCCGGGGCTCCTGACCCTGCTACGATCGGCGCCGATCCCGTGCCGGGATGGTGGAACTGGTAGACACGCAGCGTTCAGGGCGCTGTGAGCGCACGCTCGTAAGGGTTCGATTCCCTTTCCCGGCACCAGTTTGCGAATTCAAGTCGGCCTTCTCGACGTCACCTGGCCTTTTCAGTGGCCTTTTCGCTAGGGCCGGTGACCACGCGCAGCGACACCCGGCCAAAGCTAGTGTCGATGCGATCGGCCAGGGCTCGCGTCGAAGCATCCGTCGCATGGGCGGAAGCGTGGTGGCCACGGTCGAGTGCCCGAGCATCCTCGCCACGTCGTGAGCGGGTGAGCCGTCCTCGAGGGCGAGTGTCGCGGCGGTGTGGCGGAGGGCATGGAAGGTGACGGGCGGGATCCCGGCGCGTTCCCGCGCCGCCCTCCAGGCGGAGACGAAGGTCGGAGCCCGCACCGGCCCTCCATCGGGACCGGGCCAGACCAGGTCGCCGGTGCGTGGCGTATGGGCCAGCGCCTCGATGGCGACCACGGGCAGGGTGAGGTCGCGCCGGCTCGCGGGGGTCTTGGGCGCGGTCACATGCCGGGCGCCGTCGAGGCCGTTTGTCGCATTCCCTCGGACGCGGAGCGTCCGCCGTTCCAGGTCGAGGTCGTCCCAGCGCAGCCCGAGGAGCTCGCCCTCGCGAAGTCCGACCGTGACCGCGAGGACGTAGGCGGCACCGAACGGCTCGTCGACGGCGGCCTCGACCAATCTGGCCGCCTCCTCGCGGGTCAGGATCGGGATGCGCGTCTCCGCCCGTCTCGGGGCGGGCATCATCGCCAGGGGGTCCGCCGCGATGACGCCGTGCCGGACGGCGTGACAGAGGGCGGTGCGGAGGGTCAGGCTCACGTGCCGGACCGTGGTGCGGCTGAGGGGCCGGGGCGGTCCGGCGCCATGCCCCGCTGCCTGGGTCAT
>Ga0187771_10000593_pt1 | contig 22620 bp, 20 predicted proteins | sample 0116_SJ02_MP15_1_FD_133139 | JGI IMG/M metagenome (GOLD analysis project Ga0187771, IMG submission 133139) | Tropical peat soil microbial communities from peatlands in Department of Meta, Colombia - 0116_SJ02_MP15_10_MG | ecosystem: Environmental > Terrestrial > Soil > Wetlands > Peat | place... | reverse complement strand
TGCTGGGAGGCGGTGTCTCGTCAAAAAACGGCATAAGTGCTCAGACATCATAGATATGACATCAGACGGTCTTAACAAGAACGCAGTGAGCTACTGCTGCTATGGCACAAACAGCAAAGGTGTGAATGCAATTGCGGCGGCATCGGCGCAATTTGCCTCTGACCCAGAGCTCTTCATATACCGGTTCAAAGGTTAAACTCTATCAGGAAAGGATCTGTCATGAACGCCAGCCATGTCACAGATGCGGCAGAAAACAAAATATCTTTGTTCGGCACGAAACAAAGCAATCTTCTGTCGCTGGTTCAGTCATCCCCGTTGGGAATAATTGCCTTTGATCTTAGCGGCAAGATCCTTCTCTGGAATCGGGCTGCGGAGGAGATTACGGGATGGCTCGAGAAAGAGGTGTTAGGTGCCCATGTTCAGTCATTTGCCGATGATGGTTGGGAGAAGTATGAAATCCTGCGGATGCGGACCCTGAACGGGGAGGTTTTTCATTCCCAGCCAATCAAGGCCGCTATAAAAGACGGACGTCAGAGAATCATTAGTTACTCCTCAGCTCCGGTTTTTGATGGCGACCGTATCGTGGCCACCATGGCAGCTATCTATGACATAACAGAAAAGATGACCTTGGAGACCGCACTCAAGGACAGTCTGGAGAAGATGAGCCGGGTCGTGGACGAGACGATTGGTGCTCTGGCAACGGCAATAGGGAAAAGGGATCCCTATACCGCAGGACATCAACAGCGTGTAGCCGGGCTTGCCTGTGCCATTGCCGCGGAAATGGGTGGATTTGACGATGATCGTATGAAAGGGCTCAAGATGGCAGCAATGGTTCATGATATAGGCAAGCTGTACATTCCCGCAGAGATATTGAGCAAGCCCGGACAGTTGTCCGCATTGGAGTTTGAACTGATCAAGACACATGCTCAAGCCGGTTTCGATATTCTACAGGAAATTGAATTTCCCTGGCCCATTGCACAAATAGTCCGACAGCACCATGAACGATTGGACGGGACCGGTTACCCTGTTGGGTTGTCCGGTGACAAAATACTCATGGAAGCACGCATTGTGGGGGTCGCCGACGTCGTAGAAGCGCTGTCGTCACATCGCCCGTATCGGCCGTCACGAGGAATTCCCGTTGCTCTGCAGCATGTCCAGAAGGATCGTGGTGTTGCTTATGATGCTTGTGTGGTGGATGCCTGCTCTGAGTTATTCAGAAAAGGGTATGCCATACCGGCATGAGTCATGTAACTCCACACAAGGCAAAAAATGAAGATTTCTGACCTCTCAGAACAGTTGGTTCAGGCAACAAGTTATACTGTAGCGACGTGGCGTCCAAAACCGGGGGCTGGCAGCCCTACACCCTTATACACGGCCTTGCCCTCTGGATACCCATGAAGACAATCACCGGGCGACGTTCCGATACCGGTAGATGTGCGCCTGTGAAGATGAAATAAGGATTTCTTCCGCCCGGTATTGATCCGGGTAGTACAGCCCTCCAAGATGGTATGTTTCAAAAGCTTTAATCCCCGCCAGACGTCTCGTCCTCTGGTGCAGAAGATCCTTCTGTACCCTTTCGTCCAGAGACATCCCCCCCCAGTAGAGCATTGAAAGCAGTGTCACCACTACCGTCAGCCATTTAGCGGGTTGTTGAAAAACAGCTATCTCTCCGGCGCCCACGATGCAGCATGCGGCTGCAAACAGGGGATACATGGAGTAGCGTGATTGCAATGCATGATGAACGCCAAACCCGCTGCGAGAAAGAGCTGAAGTAAGCGCTGAAAAGGCAACGAACGTGAAAACCAGTTCAAAAAAAGGATCGGCCGGTCTTTTGTAAAGAATCCAGGATGCAATGAAACAGAGGACGGCACCGGCGGCAAGGGCCACGATCCCTGCCGGCAGCGGCATGCCGGGGAGCGGTCCGATATTGCCGAGGAAAACGATGCAGTAGTGTAGTGTTCTGCCGGGCAGGACAAGGGCTTCTGAAAGTGCAGGGTGTTCGGGAGGATGATGGTACCCAATGAAGTAACAGGCCAGGCTGAGAGAAGAGATTATTGCGAACCACGCCAATGGTTTCCAACGTTTCCGCGATATGAGAAACAGATTGCCCAGGGGATACAGCACTAATCCCCCGCCGGATGTGAACAGTGCGACAGGGAAAAGAATGCAGCAGGCGGCCGTTTTCTCCTCCACAAGACAGATGATGAATACGAGTGAAAACAGGATGAGCCAGTAATTGGACAGGGCGGCCATGGCATGGAACATGTTCTTTTGGTGAGTAAAAGCCAGCAGCAGGTACGGTATGGGCAGAAGTGCAATGGAAGACAATCCATACCTCCTTCGGCCGTAGTAGATAAGTGTGATCGCCGTCAGCAGCCATCCGGCATTGCCAACAGCGATGCAGTACAGGAAATTCACCTCGCCGGACAGATAGTAATTGCCGAGAAACACAAGCCGGTCCAAGACGATGCGATGCTCGTTATGCTGGGAAAAGAGAAGCACAAGTTTCTCTCCTCATTCCTTCGTCCGCTGGAATTCAAGCACGAATCGGAGTGCTGCGTCGTAGTCGTCCAGGACAGGAACATTGACGGCATACCTTTGCAAGCACAGCAGGTAAACAAAGAACGGTATGACAAGCAACGAACCGACGACGCTCTTTTTCCCCACTGCGGCCCACATTCCTTTGATCGATGCAATTTCCAATTTTTCTTCTCTTGACGGCATTTTCATATTGTACTTATCGGGAAGAGGCCGGGCATCTGAAGCACCGCCTCCCCATTGATTCCAGGTTGGAAAGTCGTTAGTGGAGCGTTACACGGCTCTTGCCGGAATGTCACCTTAGCAAAGTTGCCGACGCAAAAGCAATACCGGAATCCGGAGGGAGAAGTGACGTGCGGTGCGACATGACAGGGGGAAGAGAGTGTTCTGGGACGGCAGATGAAGATAATGGGGCGGAAAGGTGAAAACAAAAAAAGGGAACTCCCCATCGGGCGGGGGTTCCCTTCTCAGTTGGTATGTTCTGCGTGTCAGCCCAGGGTGTTGACGAGCTTGGTCAGGCGCGATACGTTCCTGGAAGCGTTGGAGGTGTGGATGACACCCTTGGAAGCGGAAGAATCGATGACCGGAATGGCGGCCTTCAGGGCTGCGGCAGCCGCATCCTTGTCTTTGGCTTCCACGGCCTCGCGGACCCTCTTGATATATGTCTTCAGCGTCGAGGTGATATGCCGGTTGCGGGCATTCCTCTTGGCGTTCTGTTTGATCCTTTTGATTGCCGACTTATGATGTGCCAAGCTGCACCTCCGTGTATTTCTTCATGCGTGTAATATCTCAATCGAAGCTAGTTTACTAACATTAATTGGGTTGCGTTGTCAAGAGAAATTTACGACTGAATCCGTACCCGCCTGCCGTCCACCCTGATTTTCCCGGCGCAGAAAAGCTGTACGGCCTCGGGATAGATGCGGTGTTCTTCCTGTTGGATGCGGGCAGAGAGGGTTTCTTCGGTATCGTCCGCCAGAACGGGAACTGCCGCCTGCAGGATGATGGGGCCGGTGTCGGTTCCGGTGTCCACGAAATGCACCGTGCAGCCGGAATAGCGGACACCGTACTCAAGGGCTTGCCGCTGGGCGTGAAGTCCTTGAAAAGCCGGTAAAAGGGCAGGGTGGATGTTCATGATGGCATGGGGAAACGCATCGATCATCACATCGGTCAGAATACGCATGAAGCCGGCCAGGATAACCAGTTGAACGCCGTGGTCCCGCAATATCCCGACCAGGGCGGCATCGTACGCCCTGCGGTCGGCATACGCGCCGACTTCCAGAACGACTGTCGGAATGCCGTATTGTGCAGCGCGTTTCAGGGCAAAGGCGTCCTGCCGGTTGCTGACGACGCATTCTATGCGGGCGTTGATCTCGCGGGCCTCGATCCGGTCGATGACGGCCTGCAGATTGGTGCCGTTTCCCGAAACCAGAACAGCCAGCTTGACCGGCGTGCTATCGGCCATTACCCTTCCACCAGTTCGACGCACTCGGCGCCGTCCCCGCAGATGTTGATGTCGCCGATAACCCAGGCCTGTTCGCCAAGGCCCTTCAGGCGGTAGACGATGTCTTCCGATTCCTGTTCCGCCACAGCCACAACCATGCCGATCCCCATGTTGAAGGTGCGGTACATCTCGTCTTGCTCGACGTTGCCGGCCTCCTGCAGGATGTCGAAAATGGGGAGCCGCTGCCACCGGTCCAGATGGATGGAGGCCTTGCACCCCTTGGGCAGGATGCGGGGAATGTTTTCCAGTAGTCCGCCTCCGGTGATGTGGGCAATGCCGTTGATCTTGAAATCCTTGAGCAGATTCATGATGGAGCGGGCATAAATGCGAGTCGGCGTCAGCAACTCCTCGCATACGGTCCGGCCTGTATCGGCCAACGGGGAGTCCAGGGACAACCCCATGCGCTCGAAGACGAGTTTGCGCGCCAGCGAGTAACCGTTGCTGTGCAGACCGCTGGAGGCAATGCCGATCAGGTGGTTGCCCACCCCGATCCCCGAGCCGTCGATAATGTTGTCCCGTTCCACCACGCCGACGGCAAAGCCGGCGATATCATATTCGCCTTCCGCATAGAAGCCCGGCATTTCAGCGGTTTCGCCGCCGATCAGGGCGCAGCCGGCCTGTTTGCATCCTTCGGCAATCCCTTTGACGACATCGGCGGCCTTTTCCGGCAGGAGCCGGCCGGTGGCCAGATAATCGAGAAAAAAGAGCGGTTCGGCCCCCTGGACGACGATGTCGTTGACGCACATGGCAACTAGGTCGATGCCGACGGTGTCATGGCGGTCTGCCATAAAGGCTATCTTGAGCTTGGTGCCGACTCCGTCGGTGCCGGATACCAGCACCGGTTTCTTGTATTTGTCCGTATTCAGTGAAAACAGTCCGCCGAAACCGCCGATGTCCGTCATGACCTCGGGCCGGGACGTGGCTTTGACCAATGGCTTGATTATGTTGACAAAACTGTTGCCGGCCGCAATATCGACCCCGGCATCCTTATAGGTAACCCCTTGTTTGCTCAAACTCGCAACCTCCTTAGCAGGCAGTAAAAAGAGTGGGGAGAGCCGTCTGCAACATCCTGTGGCGTGCGCCCGGCCCCGACATTCCCCATGGCATTCTTCGCCAGCCTGTCAGATATGAAACTTTTTTAGAACACAGGCTGTGAAATGTCAATTTCAAACTGAAAATACCGTTGCGTTACGCTCCAAAGCGGCATTGGCACGTCAACAACAACAACTTGACATTACTCGGTTCTCCGCATAAAATCTGAAATTGCTAAGATTAGCGGGGGGGATATGCAGTCAAGCAGGCTGGGAGAAATCCTGGTAAAAAACAACCTGATCACCAAGGAACAGCTTGCCAAGGCGCTTGAGGAGCAGAAACTTTCCGGCGGCCAGATGCGCCTCGGTTCGATCCTGATTAAACAGAATGCCATAACTGCCCAGAACCTCAGCTCGTTTCTCTCCAAACAATACGGTGTTCCCGCAGTAAACCTGGCCGATTATGACATAGACCCGGCCGTCATCAAGATCATTCCCCAGGAAGTAGTCCAAAAATACCAGCTCATACCGGTCAACCGGGCCGGCGCCACGTTAATTGTTGCGGTCAGCGATCCTTCGAACCTGTTCGCCATCGAAGATATCAAGTTCATGACCGGATACAACGTGGAGATGGTGGTTGCCTCCGAAGCCGACATCAAGAACGCCATCGACAAGAATTACGACCAGTCCGCTTCATTGGCCGATGTTATCGGCGACATGGACTTTGAGGATATGGAGATCATCGGCGAGGCCGATGAGGTGGATATCAGCTCCTTGGAGAAGGCCACCGAGGACGCTCCGGTCGTCAAGATGGTCAACGCCATCCTGCAGGACGCCATCAGGAAAAAGGCCAGCGATATCCATATCGAGCCTTATGAGAAGATGTTTCGCGTCCGCTACCGTATCGACGGCGTGCTCTACGAGGTCATGAAGCCTCCCCTCAAACTGAAAAATGCCATTACCTCACGCATTAAGATCATGTCGGAACTGGATATCGCCGAACGGCGCCTTCCCCAGGATGGACGCATCAAGATCAAGCTGGGCGGCGGCAAGGACATGGATTTCCGCGTTTCGGTCCTGCCGACGCTGTTTGGGGAGAAAATCTGCATGCGTTTGCTTGACAAGAGCAACCTGCAGACGGATTTGACCAAGCTGGGATACGAACCGGACGCCTTGGCGCACTTTCTGCGGGAGATTCACAAGCCGTTCGGCATGGTGCTGGTTACCGGCCCCACGGGGAGCGGCAAAACGGTTTCACTTTATTCGGCCCTCACCGAACTCAACAAGGTGTCGGAGAATATCTCGACCGCCGAAGACCCGGTAGAATTCAACTTTGCCGGAATTAACCAGGTTCAGATGCACGAAGACATAGGCCTCAATTTTGCCGCGGCGCTGCGTTCCTTTCTGAGGCAGGACCCGGATATCATCATGATCGGCGAGATCCGCGATTTCGAAACCGCCGAAATTGCCACCAAGGCGGCCCTGACCGGGCACCTTGTGCTTTCAACCCTTCATACCAATGATGCGCCGGCCACCATCAACCGCCTGCTGAATATGGGCATCGAACCGTTCCTGGTGGCGTCGGCCGTCAACCTGATCACGGCCCAGCGTCTTGCCCGCCGCGTCTGCAACGAATGCAAGGAGCCGGAGGATATCCCAATTCAGGCGCTGATAGATGCCGGCGTTCCGCCGGATGAGGCGCCTTCTTTTGTCTGCATGCGCGGCAAGGGGTGTCCTGTCTGCAATAATACCGGTTACAAGGGGCGGGTTGGTTTTTACCAGGTCATGCCCATGCTGGATGAGATTCGCGAGTTGATTCTCAACGGCGCCAATACCGCCGAGATCAAGCGGGAGTCGATGCGGCTCGGCATCAAGACCATGCGACAGTCGGGACTTACCAAGCTCAAGGAAGGGGTTACCTCCTTTGAAGAGGTCGTGCGGGTGACGGTTGCCGATGATTAGACAAACCTCACGAGACACCGGAAAGGACGCGATCAATGGTTAATCTGCATCAACTGTTGAAAATTCTTGTCGAGAACAATGGTTCCGACCTGCACATTACAACCAATACCGCGCCCCAGATCAGGATTGACGGCAAACTGACGCCGCTTGACTTTCCCCCGTTGAACCAGGTCGAGACCAAGCAGCTCTGCTATAGCGTTCTGACCGATGCCCAAAAGCACAAATTCGAAGAGGAAAACGAACTGGACCTTTCATTCGGGGTCAAGGGGCTTTCCCGCTTCAGGGGCAATATATTCGTTCAACGCGGCGCCGTGGCTGGGGTGTTCAGGGTTATTCCCTACCGGATACTGACCTTCGAAGAGCTCGGGTTGCCTCCCATCGTTTCCGAACTGGCGGCCAAGTCGCGCGGCCTGATCCTGGTGACCGGTCCCACCGGCAGCGGCAAATCCACCACGCTGGCCTCCATAATCGATTACATCAACATCAATCGCCGCGAGCACATTGTCACCGTTGAGGACCCGATCGAATACCTGCATCCCCACAAAGGGTGCATCGTCAATCAGCGTGAAGTTGGCGCCGATACCAAGGGATTCAAAAATGCCCTGAAATATATACTGCGCCAGGACCCCGACGTGGTCCTGGTTGGGGAGTTGCGCGATCTGGAAACCATCGAGGCGGCGCTGACCCTCTCGGAAACCGGACACCTGTGCCTGGCGACCCTGCATACCAACTCCTGCGTCCAGACCATCAACAGGATTGTGGACGTATTCCCTCCCTATCAGCAGACCCAGATACGGGCGCAGCTTTCCTTTGTGCTTGAAGGGGTTATGTCCCAGGCGCTGATCCCGAGAATGAACTCCAGGGGGCGCGCGTTGTCCCTTGAGATCATGGTCCCCAATGCCGCCATTCGCAACCTGATCCGGGAAGACAAGGTCCACCAGATTTATTCCCAGATGCAGGTCGGACAGGAAAAATTCGGCATGCAGACCATGAACCAATCGCTCATGTCCCTGTACCAGAAACGGGTCATATCACTGGAGGAGGCCTTGGGACGTTCCCTGGACCCGGAAGAACTCAAACAGATGCTCAACAACCCCTCCGCAGGTCTGAATATGCAGAGACGGCAACCTGCGCACTAATAGCGAGGAGTATGGAAAATGCCAAAATTTTCATGGGAAGCGCGTACCAGAACCGGCGGAGTACAGAAGGGTGTCATCGAGGCCGCTAGTATCTCCATTGTAGAAGCCCAGCTGAAAAAATACGGCTTTACCAATATAACCATCAATGAACAGGCCAAGGCGATTTCATTCAACCTCCCCAAGTTCGGCGGCGGCAAGATCGATACCAAGGATCTGGTTATTTTTACCCGTCAGTTCGCCACCATGATCGATTCGGGGCTGCCGCTCGTCCAATGCCTCGAAATCCTTGCCGGCCAGCAGGAGAACAAGGTTTTCAAGGAGATACTCTACAAGGTCAAGGAAAGCGTGGAGAGCGGTTCCACCTTTGCCGACGCCCTCGGCAAGCATCCCAAGGCTTTTGACCAGCTCTACGTCAACCTGGTGGCTGCCGGCGAAGTCGGCGGTATTCTCGACACGATTCTGAACCGTCTGGCCGCCTATATCGAAAAGGCCATGAAGCTCAAGAAACAGATCAAGGGAGCCATGGTGTACCCGCTCACCATCATGTCCATCGCGGTTGTCGTCGTCGGTGTTATTCTGGTCTTTGTCATCCCGACCTTTGCCAAGATGTTCGCCGATTTCGGCGGCGATTTGCCTGGTCCGACCAAGTTCGTCATTGCCCTGAGCAATTTTCTGCTGAAGTACATCCTGGTCATCATTGCCGCAATCTTCGCCATCATTACCGCCATCAAAAAGTACTATGCAACTCCTGCCGGGCGGAAGAAGATCGACAGTATGGCGCTCAAGGCGCCGGTTGTCGGCCCGCTGATCAGGAAGGTTTCCGTTGCCAAGTTTACCAGGACCCTGGGCACCATGGTCAGCTCCGGCGTGCCGATCATGGACGGCCTGGAGATCGTCGCCAAGACCGCAGGCAACAAGATAGTCGAAGAAGCCATCTACGGTGTGCGCCAGGCAATCTCCGAGGGCAAGACCATGGCTGAACCTCTTGCCTCCTGCGGCGTATTTCCGCCCATGGTCGTCCAGATGATTGCCGTAGGCGAGGCAACCGGCGCCATGGACGCCATGCTGAGCAAGATCGCAGATTTTTACGACGACGAAGTGGATGATGCCGTGTCGGCCATGACCTCCATGATGGAGCCGCTCCTGATGGTGTTTCTGGGTACGACTGTCGGCGGGCTGGTTGTAGCCATGTACCTGCCGATCTTCAAGCTGGCGGGGGCCGTCGGCGGATAATCGTATGGGGCTTGAACGGAAACTCAGGCTTTTCATATGTGCCAGGATCGTGGTGTCGTTCCTGTTCCTGGCATCCACCATATTGCTGAACTATCAGGATCTTGCCGCGACTGAAGACCATCTCCAGAGCGGCTTGGTCCGTTTGATGGCTTTTTCGTTTCTGTTCTCGCTGTTGTGTCTTTTCTTTCTCAGATACCATAGATTCCATTCCTTCATCGCCTATCTCCAGACCATCTGGGACCTGCTCTTCGTAACTGTGCTGTTGCTGTTCACCAACGGCATACTCAGCCCCTATTCATTTCTCTACCTCCTCTCAATCATGAGCGCCGGCCTGTTGCTGGGCGGACGGGAAGCGCTCTATTCGGCATCCCTTTGCAGCATAGTGTATGGCTCCATCATCGATATGCAGTACTTCGGCCTGCTGAACTCGATCGGCCTCAGCAGTTCCGAAGCCCAGTCACTCGGCGCCTCGCACATCTTCTATTCTATCTTTTTCAACCTGATGGGTTTTTATCTCACAGCCCTCATCACCAGTTTTCTTTCGGCGCGGGCGCGGGAAAGCGAGGAGGCCCTCCGCGAAAAATCCGTGAATTATGATGAACTTGAACGCTTGAGTTCGAGCATTGTGTCAAACTTGGAAAGTGGCTTGCTCACTACAACCACGGCAGGCAGAATCAGAGTATTCAATCATTATGCCGAAATGATTACCGGCATCACGCAAGCCGAGGTCTACAATACCCGGCTTGAGGAAATCTTTCCGGCGCTTACGGACATTTTCAGCAACATGGATGCCAGGATGGACGGGGAGTTCGACTATAAATTGCCGAACGGCGAGTTGATGACGCTTGGCTATAACGCCGTGCCGTTCACCGATAGCCAGGGAGAACAGGCCGGCATTATCATAAATTTCAAGGATCTCACGTCTCTGAAACGGATGGAGGCAGCCCTCAAGAGGGCGGACCGGTTGGCGGCCCTGGGTGAGATATCCGCCCGCATGGCCCACGAGATCAGAAATCCTTTGGCGGCAATGAGCGGGTCGGTGCAGTTGCTGGCCGAGCATGGCGACATATCGGAAAACGACCAGCGGCTGTTGAAGATCGTGTTGCGCGAGGCGGGCAGGCTTAACGGCCTGATTACCGATTTTCTGGCCTACGCCCGCCCATCGGCGCCTTGTAAGGAGAGGTTCGAACTGCGGCCGCTGGTGGAGGACATGATAATGCTGCTCTCTTCCGACAGCCATTTCGGCAAGGTGGCCTTCCATAATCTGACCGGAGCGCATATACAGATTCAAGCAGATGTCAATCAACTGCGCCAGGTTTTGCTGAACCTTTTCCGTAACGCGGCGGATGCCATGCCGGAAGGCGGCGTGGTGAAAATTGAATCGCGTTTTACGTTCATCGGCGCTGATCCCCTGCGGAAAACCCTGGCGGCGGTCATTACGGTATCCGACACCGGAGGTGGCATCGACGGCACAACGGCGGCCCATCTTTTTGAGCCTTTCTGGACCACCAAAATAGATGGTTCCGGACTCGGTTTGGCCGTCACCTACCGTATCATAGAAGCTCACGGCGGAACCATCACCGTTGAATCACCTCCAGAAGGGGGATGCCGTTTCACCCTCATACTCCCCTCGTAACGGGCAGACGGACCACGATGCCAATACCGATTTCCTATAGTTTCCGTAATCTTTTTACCCGCCGGCTCACAACCTTCCTGACGGCAACGGGTATGGCGCTGGTAGTTTTCGTCTTTGCTTCGATCATGATGCTGTCTTCAGGATTGGAAAAAACGCTGATTGAAACCGGTTCTGACGATAATGTGATTGTTACCCGCAAGGCCGCCAACTCGGAGGTGCAAAGCAGCGTGGAGCGTTCCCAGGCTGCCATCGTGGAGAGTTTGCCGGACATCGCAACCGGCAGCGACGGCACTCAGCTGGCAGCCAAGGAACTGGTCGTGCTGATCAGCCTTCCCAAACGGGACAGCGACAAACCGGCCAATGTGGTCATCAGGGGGGTCGATAAGGCTTCATTCTCGCTTCGGCCTCAGGTGAAACTGGCGGAAGGGCGTATGCCGCGGCCGGGTTCTGCGGAAATCCTGGCAGGCAGCAGCATTGCCCGGCGTTTTAAAGGGGGAGGGATCGGCGAGTCACTCCATTTCGCAATGCGTGACTGGACCGTGGTCGGTATCTTTGATGCCGGCGCTACCGGTTTCAATTCCGAGATATGGGGGGACGCCATCCAGTTGATGCAGGCCTTTCGCAGGCCGGTGTATTCGTCGGTCACTTTCAGGCTGCGCGACAGCGGCGATTTTCAGGCGGTCAAGGCCAGGCTCGATGCCGATCCGCGCCTGACTCTGGATGTGCGCCGCGAAACCCGCTACTATCGCGACCAGTCCGAAATGATGGCCAAGTTTCTGCGCATACTCGGCATGTCCTTGACGGTGATATTCTCGCTGGGGGCCGTCATAGGCGCCATGATCACCATGTACGCCGCTGTTGCCAACAGGGTAGGGGAGATCGGAACCCTGCGGGCCATCGGCTTCCAGCGCAGCAGCATCTTGCTGGCCTTTTTGATGGAATCGCTTTTGCTCGGCCTGATCGGAGGAATTGCCGGCCTTGTCATGGCGTCGTTCATGCAGTTGATCACTATTTCTACCATGAACTGGCAGACCTTTTCCGAACTTGCCTTTTCATTTACCCTTACCTTCGACATTGCCTGCAAAGGCTTGCTGTTCTCCCTGGTAATGGGTTTTGTGGGAGGCGTGATTCCCGCCCTGCGTGCCAGCCGGCTGAATATCGTCGATGCCCTGCGGGAAAACTGATGTGGAGAGATGGGATGAGTGTTTTGTTTCTTAAAAAGTACTTCATATTGGCGGTCTTGGCCGGGGCCTCACTGGCCCTGTACCTGATTGACTACTTTGTTCTCGGCAATAGCCTGAGAATCGCCTCTAGTTTTATTGAAAATTTAGCTTTCTTACCTGTTTATGTAATATTTATTACATTGATTGTTGAACAGATTATCAAAGAGCAGGAACGCCAGGCGGTCATGCGCAAGTTGAATATGGTGATCGGGGTGTTTTTCAGCGAGGTCGGCAATCGCCTTCTCAAGGAGTTATCGGCCTATGTGGCAGTCGGCGCGGAATTGAAGAACCACCTTCTGGTCAATGGCTCCTGGAAGGATGGTGAGTTCGCGGAAGCATTGGACTACCTGCGCCGGACCGATATCAGGATCAATTGCGACGGATGCGGCAAGTATCGCTTGAAGGGGTTTTTGGTCGAAAAACGTTCTTTTTTGGCCGGGCTCCTGGAAAATCAGAACCTGCTGGAGCATGACCAGTTTACCGATCTTTTGTGGGCGGTATTCCATCTTGTGGAAGAATTGGAGGCGCGTTCTTCCTTCGATGATATGCCAAACAGCGATATCGATCATATCAATGGCGATATCAAGCGCGTCTTTGGGTACCTGTCCCGCGAATGGCTGCTGTACATGCAACACCTAAAGGTCGATTACCCTTACCTGTTTTCCCTGGCGGTCCGCCTTAACCCGATGATCGACAACCCCGATCCCCTGGTCTATTAATGGGCCATATCACTACAAAGAGGCGGAAAAATACCGTTTTTTCCAGCTTGACAACAGTCCGTGCCTTAGTGTATTCAAAACCATGTTTGAATGCCCCGTGCAACGGCCCGGCAAGCGGGTCGGACCATGCTTGCGCAGCCGCTCATGAATTTTCCATAAAGAGATTATTCCGTTCATTCCCATTGGTGTTCAGAGAGGGCTTGAAGTTTTGCAGTTCCAGAACATGCACGACCTCAACCGGATAAAATTGATGTTTTTTGATCTGTTTGTCTGCCGGTGCAACTAACGGGCATTTTTATAATTTAATTCGATGGTGAGGCAAGTATGGAGGGGGCAACGACAAAACCGGATAAACTAGAGACGTTGCGACATGTTGTTGCCATCCTGGCCATCCTGATTACCCTCTATTACCTTTACTGGCGCGTAACGGAAACCTTCAACACCCAAGCCCTCTTTTTTTCCTGGGCATTATACTGCGCCGAAGTCTTTGGGGCCGTAACCACCTTCCTTTTCTATTTCATGGTCTGGAAGCTCAAGGTTCGCGAGCCTTTGCCACCCTTGGAAAATCGCACGGTCGACGTTTTGATTCCGACGAAAAGCGAGTCGATGCACGTCTTGCGCAAAACCTTGCTGGGGTGCAGAAACATAAAATATCCCCATCGCACCCTGGTGCTCGATGACGGCGACCGGCCGGAACTGAAGGAACTGTGTGATGAACTCGGCTGCGTGTACCTTGCCCGGCCTGAACATACGGATGCCAAGGCCGGAAATCTGAATTACGGCCTGCAACATTCCACTGCCGAATTCATCGCCGCATTCGATGCCGACCATATCCCGCTCCCCCACTTCGTCGATCGCCTGATCGGCTATTTCGGCGATGAGAAAGTCGCTTTCGTACAGACCCCGCAGGAATTCTACAACACCGACTCGTTTCAGCATCGTGTCGACAAGAAACGGAAATACATCTGGGGTGAACAGTATCTTTTTTTCTCCCTGATCCAACCCGGCAAAGACAGGTGGAATTCGGCCTACTTCGTGGGAAGCTGCGCCCTGCTCCGCCGCACGGCTCTGGACGAGGTGGGCGGTTTTGCGACGGGTACGATTACGGAAGACATGCTGACATCGCTCAGAATCCATGCCAAAAAATGGTCGTCGATCTACCATAACGAGAATCTGGCCTACGGTATAGCCGCCGAATCCATCCATCCGTTTCATGTTCAGCGCCAACGCTGGGGCGTCGGCAACTGGCAGATACTCTTCAAATCAAACCCGTTCCTGATGCGTGGTCTTACCATTCCCCAACGCATCAATTATATGGCATCGATGATTTATCCCCTGGAAGGTTTCCAGAAAATCATATTCTACGTGACGCCGCCCATTTCGATTTTTACCGGCGTTCTGCCGATGCGGTCTCTCGATATCAACTATCTCATACATTTCGTGCCGTACTTTCTCATAACGATTGTCGGTTTTAACGAGATGTCGCGCGGTTATGGCGGTCAACTCATGCTGGAACAGTTCAGCATGGCAAAATATTATACGTACATCAAGTCTGTCTGGCTTTTCTTCTTTCCCCGTCTGCGCAAACAGTTCAAGGTTACGCCCAAAGGCGACCAGCATGCGGTTCCCTCCAACTTCATCATCCCCCAGATGATCGTCTTTATCATCAGTCTGACCGCTATCGTGTATGCCGTAGTGGAAGAACTCCTGGGGGAGAGGACCGACAACTTCATCATTGCCGTCAACTGTTTCTGGGCCCTTTACAACAGCGGTCTGGCTGCTGCAATCATCCAGTACGACTACAAGAAATTATTTCAGCGGCGGACCAACTTCAGGATTCCCGATGTCGTCCCATGCGTTTACGTCATGGGGGCTGGGGAGGAGGGGGGCAAGAAACTTCTGGCTGTGACGATCGACCTGACCGAAGACGGCGCTTCGCTCGTCATCATAGGCCAAGTCCTGATCGGGAGCGAAGTCAGGATACATTTCATGCTTCCCCAGAAGACCGTTGGGGTCAAAGGTGTCGTGGTGCAGCAAAAGAGTATCGATGCGTGCGGGTATGCCGTTTCCTGCCTGGGTATACGATTCATTGAAACCCCGGCGGCAACCCGCGATTTCATGACCAACTATCTGTATGAGTCTGCCATAAGCAAATTTATGAAGGAATATTCCACACAGTACAAAACCTATCTGGAGAAGCGCTTCAATGCCAATCGCCATTTCAACGACCGGGCTTATCGAGCCCTGGCCTATCTGCCGATAGTTCTCCGCAACGGACCTCAGAAGCAAATCTTCGGGGTGCTCAAGGATATTTCGGAAACCGGCATTCTTTTGGCGACGAAAATCCATCTTCAACAGGGGAGCGACATCTCTCTCCGCGTCGTACTCGGCACGGATCAACTCACGCTTGAAGGGACGGTTGTCAGGGATCTGGTCATAAACAGCGAGGAATTTCCCGAGTATATGTGCGGTGTGAAAATTGGCGGCGATTTTCGGCCCACGCTGCGCAGAATTCTTGAGATAACTGATAAAATCGGGGACTTCCTACAAATATGACCGCCCATGTCTCCACCAGCCGCCGCCTGTTTCTTTTCGTGCTTCTTTATGCCGCCATCGCCATGGGAGGAAACCTGCACTACAACTCGGTCTCCCATGATGAAGCCCTGAATATTCTCATGGGAGACCAGGTTTTTCATGGCGAGGCATGCCCCAACTGCGACCAGCACACGGGAACGACCCTGATCCAGCCGGTGCTTGCGTACCTGGGAGACCAAGTGGCCGGCCTGGAAGGGGCGCGTTTCGTGAGTGTTCTGTTCGGGATCGGCTTGATCATGGTGCTGTACGGCACGGCCAAATGCCTGCTTAACGAGAATATGGCTTTGCTGGCAGCCCTGCTGTCGCTTTTTACCGGCACCATCGTCTACCTCGGCAAGCTGGTTACCTATGATATGGCGGCAGCTTTCTTTTTGGCATTGTCCTTTTATCTGCTTGTGAAATCCACGCAGTCGGCCGAAAACGGAAGGCGGAACTTCCTCCTGGCGTGCGGGGCGATTTCTCTTTTTCTGGCAGGCATATCCAAGTATACACTTGTGGTCTTCTGGGTTCCCGTGGCCGGCTATGCCCTCTGGAGGCATACGTTTGCCCGATGGCTGTTTTTTTTTCTGATCCCCCTCCTTGTTGCCGCAGTGTTTTATTTCTATCTGGCCATTGTACCGGTCCTATATGTGCTGTCCAACAGCGCTACTCACGCGTATAAAGAGGGAAATCTGGGCCGGATCGACCTTTTCAGCCGCTATTTCCGCTGGCTCAGTGTGCCCTACATCCTTGCTTTTTTCAGTTTTCTGCACCCGGACAAGGCCTGGAGAAAAATCGCTTTCCAGCTTTTTCTTCTTTCCACGCCAGTTGTGCTCCTGCAACTGATCACCGGGGACAACCGTTCTCTGGACAAGAATGTCATATTTGCCCTTGTGTTCCTTGCTCCATGCAGCGCCATAGGCCTGGACAAGATGAGCGGCCTTTTTGCCTTTAACTCGCCCGGCACCTGGCTAAAGCCGTTTATTACCATGTTTCTGCTGATCATACTCTGGGCATCCAGCCTGACCGACCTGACCTGGCTGGAGCGCCACTTCCCAGACATGACGCCCGTTACGGGATATCTGCAAAAAGTAGGGTTTAACGGCATGGATGTGGCGATAGAATCCGATTTTGGTGATCCTCATGTCATATACCGCTATGTCCTTGGCCACAAATTTCCAGCTGCCAATTTTTATTCTCTCTCATACGTGGTTGCCCGTGATCGTAAGAACTTGATTGCACAGAAAAAACCGAATTTTATTGTGCTGGATGAATACTATGCATCCGAACCGCTGCCGGTAAAATTGGCCCGGTATTCAAGTCTTGGGTACGCACTTGTCAACACTTTTGCCATCAAACTTCCCTGGGGCAATCAAATTGTTCAAATCCTAAAGAGGGGGTAACTGCTCATGAAGCAGCTTTTTCTCAGCGCGATGATGATATGCATAATGCTCCATGCAGTCCAAGCACAGGCAATTGAAGGCTTTCCCGGCAAGACATGGGGAGAGTTCAGCCGCGATTTTCCACTGGACTCGAGGACCATCAACAACTCTCTCCTGCAGGGTTGGATAGAACAGGGAGTATACTGGTGCAGTTGGAATAGTGTGAAACTGAATACCTATGGCAACCTGCGCTACAATTGGGATGAAAAGGGTCTGGACTGGAACAATACAATAGGGCCGGGTGTCGGTATCGCTTTGGAAAAATTTTTCCCAACGGGCGCCTTTGTAAGGGGTGGAATGGAATATGATTATGACAAACTTTTCAGATCCGGCACGACGAATCAAAAAGCTGTCATCTATGTGACGTGGTATAGCTGGTGGGACTTGAGCAAGAGTAAATAACATCTTATTTTTATAATGGTTGCGAGATTAGGTATGGCTAATGCAATAACTCTTTTCCGTATTGGATTACTTGTCCCCATCTTTGTTTTTCTTGACAGCGGCACCATGAACAGTCATCTGCTGGCGCTGATATTGTCTGTTCTGCTGATTGTCCTGGACGGTATTGACGGAATTGTTGCCCGCTATTTCAAGGAAGAGTCAGAAATTGGCGGAATGTTGGATATCGCTGCTGACCGGATTGTGGAAAACTGTTTCTGGATCTACTTTGCTGCCCGCGGAATACTGCCGGTCTGGGTTCCCATGCTTGTTATCAGCCGGGGGTTTTTTACCGATGGTATTCGAAGCATTGCCCTTGCCAAGGGCATGACGGCTTTCGGAAAAAACACGTTTCAAAGCCGGGTCGGGAGGGTTCTTGTTGCCTCGCGGGCCAGCCGCGCCCTGTCCGGATTGTCCAAGGTGCTTTCTTTTTTATCCCTTATCACGATACACGCCATACCTCTTCCCGGGTCCGAGGCTTATATAGGCACAGAATGGCGCCCTATTGTGATTTTCTGGGGGTATAGCATTGTTTATGTAACAGTAGCTTACTGTATCCTGCGTGGTATTCCGGTTATTATCGAAAGCAGGTTTTTCCTGTTCCCCAGGAAAAATCCTTGAATACCGACAATATTATCGCTATCTTTGATCTTGACGGAACTCTTACGGTAAAGAGATCTCTGGATAGCGCTTTTATCAGTTTCCTTCTCCATCGACTGCTCATCCCCCCCAACAATTTACTTCATTGTGCCTGCTTCTTCCTGCGGCATATCTGGCGTGACCCTGTCAGCGCAACCAAGCGGAACAAATTATTTCTTAAGGATATGAAACGGGGAATAGTTGAAGAACGGGTGCGGGAATTTCTTCGCCATGAGGGGGGTACGATATTGCATCCCGAGGGGATACGTCTGGTACATCACCATCGGGAACGTGGCCACGTTACCGTGTTGCTGACAGGGTCCCTGGGGATACTGGTACGCCCGCTGTGTGATTTTCTCAGCTTGCCGTTCGACAGGGTTTATGCGACGGAGTTGGAGATTAACGGCGATTCCTTTTCAGGAAATATTAAGGGCATTCATTACTATGGCGAAGAAAAATATAATGTGGTTAAGAACCTGGTTAAGGATTATGAACCTATATTGACCGAGTCGTTTTGCTATGCCGACTCGGCCAGCGATCTTCCCATGATGCGCAATTTTGGTCATCCGATCGCAGTAAATCCCGACAAGGCGCTGGAGTCGGCTGCTCGGGAGAACAACTGGAAAATCGTCTGCTTGGGGTCATAACACGTAGTTTGTCATAACTTCCTGTAGGGAATGTGTTAACTCTCTTTACAGTCATCCTAAATTTCTTACAGGTACGTTACTATTTTTTAAAAAGAGTGACAAAAATTGTCGAAAATATTTACATAATTAATGCTAAAAATTGCCGCCAAAAATAAATATACAATTTTATTAATAAGTTACAAACTGGCACAAATAGTGCATTTTATTTGTTATCAAGGGATTAATGAGAATAGTTGTAAATTTTACCGAACCAGCACTCACATGGAGGATAAAATGAAAAGAAATCTTATTCTCAATATAGTGGCAGCCAGCTTGTTCTTCGGGACTGCCGCATTTGCAGATCCGATTTTTTATTATCAAAACCCTGGAACTGAAAATCCCACAACGTATACTTTTACTGCTACTGCGACCGGTAGCGTTACGGCGTATTACTTCGGAATGGCCGCCGCTTATACCGACCAGATCGGCATGATCAATCTTACCGCCAACACCTCGAACGGCGTTACCGTCAGTAATCAGACCTCCACATATTGCGAGCAATTTAATTTTGGCAATGTAAATCAGGGAGATACGCTGTTATTCTATATGACTGTCAACAATGGCGCTACGGTGTCCACAGTATATTCCGATCCTTCCTTGAATGCTTCTTACGACGGCACGACTCCTGGCGCAAACCATGTTTACGCGACCAATTATGTAGCTACCCCGGATTATCTCTATATTCCATCCGGTGTTTTTTTAGGGTTTGAAGATGAGCCAGCTTCATTTGCTGATTTCAATTATACCGACGACATGATTGTTGTAACCGATGTTACAATGACCCCTGTCCCGGAGCCTGGCACACTGGCGCTGTTCGGCATCTGCATGTTCGGCTTTGTTTTTTGGGGCAAGCGTAGAATGGAAACGAACTGCCTGATATGAAAGCGAATCGCAATTAACAGCATTTGCAAAACCTCTACAGGCGGAGCCGAGATCCTGCGCGGGCCCTGCCGGACATGTTCCGGCAGGGCCCGCGCGCATGTTGGCTTTGCGGGCGCCCTTGCTGCGGCACTTCCACCTTTCCGGGCATAGGGCGCGGACCCGGCTGTCGTCAAGAATAAACCCTGTATTGACATGCTCGGAATGTCCTGATATTTCTTCTGCTCCACCTTAATATTACAGCAGTTTTCTTAAAAAGGAGCGCATCGTATGTCAGGAACCACCAGGATCGTTATTCTCGACGGCTACACCATCAATCCCGGCGATAACCCCTGGACCCCGGTCGAGAGCCTGGGGGCATGCACGATGTATGACCGCACCCCGCCGGAACTTGTCGTTGAACGCGCCGCAGAGGCGGATATCGTCCTGACCAGCAAGGTTAAACTTAATGCCCCGATCCTGGAAGCCCTGCCGAAACTCAAATACATCTCGCTTCTGGCAACGGGATACAACAACATCGATGTGGCTGCCGCCGGCCGGCTCGGGATTCCGGTCTCGAACGTCCCGTCCTATTCCACCAGTTCCGTTGCCCAAACCACCTTTGCCCTGCTGCTTGAGCTCGCCGTGCAGGTGGGTGTTCACGATGCAGCCGTCAAAGCGGGCGAGTGGACCCGCTGTCCCGATCATTCCTTCTGGAAGACGCAGATCACCGAACTGGACGGCCTGACCCTGGGCATAGTCGGTTATGGCGCGATTGGCCAGGCTGTGGGCCGGATCGGCGCCGCTTTTGGCATGCGGATCATCGCCCATGCTCCCCGTATCCCTCAACAGACAGGTGCGGTCCCGGTCAGTTTTGTCAGCATGGAAGAATTGTTCACCACTGCCGACGTTGTGAGCCTTAACTGTCCTCAGACCAGTGAAAATACCGGCTTTGTGAATTCACGCCTTCTGGGACTCATGAAACCCGGTGCTTTTCTGATCAACGTGGCGCGGGGAGGGTTGGTGAATGAGGCCGATCTGACCGAGGCGCTGCGTAACGGCCAGCTTGCCGGGGCAGGGCTGGACGTGGTTGCGCTTGAACCGATGCGGGCCGATAATCCGCTGCTTTCCGCTCCCAACTGTATCTTCACGCCCCATATCGCCTGGGCGTCACTGGCTGCCCGGCGGCGACTCATGAAAATCGTTGCCGCCAACATCGCTTCGTATCTTGGCGGCGCTCCGGACAACGTGGTGAACGACCACTATCTTGCGCCGGGCGGAAGATACGCTGGTGGACAAAATCCGGGATAATCCGTCCCATGGCCTTCATTTTCCGGCTGCTCCACGCTACAGCATCGGCACCAAAAGCCCGCCATCCGCAAGATTTTTGCAAAATATCTTGATGTAACAGTCAAAGAATCTCAATACAATTATTTAAATTCATTGCTTCTTGGTATTGAATACCCAGCTGTTTACGTAACTAGTTTCCATCCGGAAAGGGTTCTTTTCCGCCCATGCGGCGTCAATCTTTGGGCTTGCTTGTGCGGCGTGACCTTAGTACGCCTCCGCGCAATCCCTTGATTTCCTGGCCTGGACGAAAAAGCCCTCCTTTCCGAATCGGAAACCAATAGTTTCTCATCCGGAGTTTCCGGATGGAAACTAACTAAGACTTGATGAGAGTGAAATAGATAATCACGCAACCGATAACCAGTCCCCCGCCTATGAACGGAAGCATGGCCTGCAAAGACAATTCCTCGCCCGGCGCCGGCAAGGCGAAACGCGCTATGACAATAAGGCCGATCAGGGCGAACAACGTCAGCAGCACGGTCTTCGAACGTTTGACGACGCCGAAAAAAAACAGGGCCAGGATGATGACCAAAAAAACCGGGTGGGTGAATATCTGCTTCAGGGTGAGGTTCTGAACAGTATTCATCAGGTTGGCGGTTTCAAAGGGGCGCAGCGCCTCGGTCGCCTTTTCCGCAAGTTGTTCTTTGTCCATGGACGGTTACCGTTTTCGACCGATCTGAACTCAAGCTTCTTGGAATGATAATGCAAAACAGGATGCCCGGCAAGGCAATTGATGCGGGCATCCCTTCCACCGGTTCGGGAGCGGGCCGTCAGCTCAGGATATCCATCACCTTGTCCAGGAAACCCTTTTTGAGGGGGTGGATATCTTCGCCGCTGATCTTTGCAAACTCTTCCAGCAGTTCCTTTTGTTTTTTGTTGAGGTTGGTAGGGGTTTCCACCCTGATGACCACCAGTTGATCGCCCCGGCCGTAGCCCTGCAGCGACGGGATGCCCTTGCCCCGCAGACGGTAGACCTTGCCGGACTGGGTGCCGTCCGGGATCTTCATGGCCACCTTGCCGTCCAGGGTCGGCACCTCCAGCTCGCATCCCAGCGAAGCCTGGATGAAACTGATGGGAATCTCGCAAATGACGTTGTTGTCTTCGCGCTGGAAGATGGGGTGCTCCTTGACGCTGATAGACACATACAGGTCGCCGTTGGGGCCGCCTTTTCCCTGGCCCCCCTCACCGGTCAGCTTGAGGCGCGACCCGGTTTCAACGCCACCGGGCACTTTCACCGAGAGGGTCTTGGTATCCTTGACGCTCCCCTTGCCGCGGCAGTCGGGGCAGGGATTGTCCACCACCTTGCCTTCGCCGTTGCACTGGCCGCAGGTCTTGCTGACGCTGAAAAAGCCCTGCTGATACCTGACCTGGCCCGCACCGCGGCAGGTGGGACACACTTTGGGCTCGGTGCCCGGTTTCGAACCGGAACCGTTGCAGGTCCCGCACCGTTTGGCAAAGGGGACCTCGATTTTTTGTTCCGTCCCGAAGGCGGCTTCTTCGAAACTGATCTCCATGTTGTAGAGCAGGTCGTCGCCCCGTCTCCCTTGGGCGCGCCCGCGCCCGGCGCCGCCACCGAAGATGTCGCCGAAGATGTCGCTGAAGATATCGCCGAAGGGGGTGCCGGCCCCGAACCCGCCGAATCCCCCGCCGCCGA
>Ga0187771_10000592_pt1 | contig 22645 bp, 24 predicted proteins | sample 0116_SJ02_MP15_1_FD_133139 | JGI IMG/M metagenome (GOLD analysis project Ga0187771, IMG submission 133139) | Tropical peat soil microbial communities from peatlands in Department of Meta, Colombia - 0116_SJ02_MP15_10_MG | ecosystem: Environmental > Terrestrial > Soil > Wetlands > Peat | place... | reverse complement strand
GACGTCTGTGTCTCCAGCCGTCTCAATCGCCTTTCCGGACTTCGCAACGACTTTTCTTTCGTACAAACGCGTAATCCCTGAGAGCCCGATGGCGGGGAGCAACGCGCCGATGGTGGTTGGGAGCAAACACACGTAGAGCGCTATCAGGACTGAAAGGTCTGCCTTAAGACCAAGCGTCACCGAGAGACCAAGCATCGTCACTATCAGGATGGTGAATATTGCCGACAGGCCAAAGAGGACCATTGTGATCGCGACCTCGTTGGGGGTCTTCGGCCGCTTCGAAGCCTCCACCATCCGGACCATCTGATCCAGGTAGCTCTCCCCCGGGTTCACCACTATGCGGGCGGTCATAGTGTCGCTGACCACCTTTGACCCCCCGATCAGACTGTCCCCCGGTGCCTTCCTCACTGGGGCGGACTCCCCAGTGACGAGCGACTCGTCGACCATCGCTATCCCTTCGAGGACTTCGGCGTCGATTGGAATCACGTCGTTTCTCTCCAGAAGAATCAGGTCACCCTTGACCAACTCCTTTGACGTCGAAAGAACCACGCGTCTCTCCCACCCCTCGGTGACCACCTTCTTGCAGGGCACCTCTGTCTCGAGCTGCTTCAGGCTGCTTGCTGTATTCTTCGCCTGTTGCTCCGCGAGCGAGTCCGAGAGGGTGCTGAACCAGACGGTGATTAGGAGTATTGCTGCAACCTCGACATAGAACACACGGTCGGACGGGGTGGCCACTCCCACGAAAGCGTAGGGGTAGATGGCCATTGCGGCCACAATGACGAAGGTAACCTCGACTATGAGCATCACGGGGTTTGCCAAGAGCGATAAGGGGCTCAGCCTGACCACCGAGTCAACGAGTGTCTTCCGATTAAGGAGTGAGGGCCTCCGGGGGAGTCTGACTCGTCCTAGAACCCTGCTCAGGCCCTGGGTCTGGCTAGCCAAGGAAGTTCACCATGCCCTGGAAAAGGGCCAGAAGTGGGCCGAGTATCAGGAATGGGAAGAAGGTAAGGACGACGAGGAGAAGTATGGCCCCGATTAGGACCACGGAGAAGGTGTTGCTGTCGGTCTTGAGGCTCGTTTCGGTACTTCTCTTGCGCCCGATCATAGAGCCCGAAAGGGCGAGCAGTATCGCTATGGGACCATAGCGTCCGACGAAGATGACCGCTGCCGTGGCGACGTTGAAGAAGGGGGTATTCGCCGCGGTTCCCAGGAAGTCAGAGCCATTATTGGCGGCCGAGCTCGTGAACTCGTAGAGGATTTGGGTGAAGCCCACAGAGCTGTTGGGACTGAATCCAGGAATCGCGCTCACGGCGTTGGTGGCGTATGCAAGTACGGTGGGAACCAGGATGATGATGGGATGAATTAGGAAAGCCACCATGACCAGTTTGACGTCTCTGGCGTTGATCTTCATTCCGAGGTATTCCGGTGTACGCCCCGTCATGAGGCCGACAACGAACACTGTGATGATGATGTACATGATCATGTACATCACACCTACCCCCTTTCCGCCCGGGGTGGCCTGAATCAGCATCCCCATGAACGCGGAGAAGATCCCGAGGGGGTGAATCCCCGAGAGGGAAGCGTTGACAGAGCCGGTGGTTACGGCGGTGGTGACGACTGTCCAGAAAGTCGAGAAGAAGCCTCCAAAACGGGTTTCCAGGCCGGGGCCAACCGTGGGGAGGCTAGGAATGAAGGCGATGATGAGGTCGATGGCGAAGAGTCCGTAGGTCGCTATGAGTACCGGTCTTGTCTCCTTCAGCTTCCCGAGCAGCCGACCGAAGACAAAGACCAGAGCGGTGGGAAGAAGCAGCATAAGGTAAATCTGGATGATATCGGTGGCCGGACTCGGGTTCTGGAGAGGGTATGCGGAATTCGCGCCGAAATATCCGCCTCCGTTGGTGCCCAATTGCATTACCGAGACGAGCGAAGCAACAGGGCCGGCGTAGACGATCTGCGAGGCGCCTTCTATGGTCTTGTACGTGTTGTAACCTTCGAGGGTCTGTGGGATCCCAAGTGCCACCAGGACAATGGCCGCTATGAAACACAGGGGAAGCATGATTCGCGTCAGAGAACGGACAAAATCAACATAGAAGTTCCCCATGTGGGTTGAGCCGGCACGGAGGCCTCGGACAAAGGCAACAAGCGCGCAGATCCCCGTGGCAGCTGAGGTGAATTGGAGGAATTGGATGGCGCCCATCTGAGAGAGGTATGAAAGACTGACCTCACCTGCATAGTGTTGGAGATTTGTGTTCGTCGCGAATGAGACCACGGTGTTAAGGGAAAGGTCCCAGCTCAGGCCCGGGTATCCCTGCGGGTTGAGAGGGAGGCTCCCCTGGAACATGAGGATTAGAAACGCAATTGCCATCTGTGCGATGTTAAGGAACAGAGCCGCAAGGAAGTACTGTTTCCATCCCATCGTGACGCTTGTGTCTACGCCCGTGAGACTGTAGATCCTCTTTTCTATCGGGTCGAGGAACCTGTCGAGCTTTGTGGCTTCGCCGTTATAGACTCGTACGATGTATGGCGCCAGGTAGTTACCTGACAGCAGAGCGGCGCCCAGTATCGCGATAACCGTTGTAGCCTGAAGTGCGTCGATCAACTATCTCAGAACCCATTGGGTCCCCAGTACCTCTCGCTTCAAGAATTCCGTGCCGAACCTAACGCGGCTTTGAATCGCCGTTGAAACGCGGGCCCTTGTGCGTGTGGAGGACTATGGCGCTCACAGTGCTCTTGACGCCGTGTATCTTGAGAATCTTGTTCTTCAGCGTGTCTCGGAACTCCTCGATGTCTGCGGCCGAAACAAGCGTCACTATGTCGAACTCACCGGTTACTTCGTAGAGCTCCTCGACATTCGGGAGCTTATTCAGCGCCTCGACTACTTCGTCCATCGTGGGGGAATCCACGAAGATATCCACGAATGCTAGCAGTCGAACCAAGTGACATTACCGACAATTCGGCGCCCTTCCGGTCAGCGATATATACGTTGCGAGAACCGGTTCTGTTAACTTTGCCGTAAGACCGCATGAAGGCTTGCAAAGAGATAGGCCCGCAAGAAGAGCGGGGATCGAGCTGAAAGGAACGAGCAAGTGGCTGGCGATTATCCAGAATGCCTCGAATTTCAAGACTTAAACCAAGAAGGAGGGTTCTTGCAGAGCATGGCCACGCAGGGGCTGTGGCTTCCTGGAGAATTGCGCTACATTTGGTTGTCTTGGTATAACCTGGTTTTCCTCCTCTTCGGGGTCACTTTTGTGGTAGGCGCTTACGGCCTCTCGACGGCAGGATACGGGTGGGGCGTCTCAGTAGGACTCCCACTCTTTCCTTGTCTGGCTATCTTCCTCGCGGGATACTATTTCCTTTACCGCCCTCTTCAGTGTGAAGTGACTTTTGAAAGGGGGCACGTATTCTATCGTGGGAAAGGGGTCAGAGGGTCAAGGAATCTTCGGGCAACCTACGTCAAGCCACTTCGAGCGGTTCGTGACGGGTTGGTCGTATCTGTGAACAGCCACATTAGGGGATTTCGGATCAAGTTCCAGAACGACCAAGATGCGACCCTATTCATGAACTGGTGCAGGGACGCGGGAGTGCCAATCTCCGAACCTTTGCGATAGGAACCCATGTCAGTCGGATTAACGGCTCCCTCCATCTCGGACTAGGTTGACAAAACCCTAGAATCGACTGCGCTTGCTCATTCCATGGTTTGCCACGAATAAATAACGAGTGTGTCGTGGGCGGCTCTGGATGCAGCCTCTCATCTGGGTATTGGCCGTAGTGTTTGCGGTCTCCTTTCTTTCGAACGTGTCCCCATTCGTAGGGGCCTCTTACACTCTGCTGGCGACCCTCTACCTCACACTCGTCGGACCGACCCCGTTCAACTTCGTGGCGGTCGCGATTGTCTCAGCCATCGGAGCGACAGTGGCGAAGATGATCATATACTTGGGTGCATTCGGATTCAAGGGTCTGCTGCTCAAGAACAAGAACGTCAGGCTGATCGGGAGGTACTCCTCCACGAGTGCGTTCTATCTAGCGCTTTTCGTGACGGCGCTACTTCCCGTATTCCCCTTTGACGATTACATCTACATAGGCGCGGGCGCGGTCTCTGCAAGTCTCCGGCTAATGTTAGGTGTCACCCTACTTGCCAAGGTCGTCAAGAGCGTGGCTGAGATCGCCCTTGAGTACACGCTTCTCAGGGGCCTTTCGGGAATGTTTGGAATTCACAGGCTCGACCTTACTCTGCTCCTTACCGCTGCCTTCATCGTCATCGGGGTAATTGTGTACAAGGTGGACTGGGAAGCAGCATACGATCGGCTGACGAAGAAAGGGAGCCCAGCAGCGGCATTTTCTCCCCCTGCAATCGGTGGCTGAACGTTCCGAGTCTCTTGGACTCGCGTGTAGGATTACGTGCTTAAGGCGGGGTCACTTCTCACTTCTGGTATTCAACACCACGGGAAACTCATCCGTTCTCATGAGTAGAACTTTACACCCCGTCGGGCTACCGTCTGAGGCATGAGAGAGGGGGCAATTGCCGCTCTGCTGGTGTTGGCAATGCTGGCGGGCGCAGGGGCAGGGTACTTGGTAGGCGCTAGTGTGCCTGGGAGTCAGTCAGGCAAGAATATGCCAACCACTTCAATGAGCACATCGGCGACCTGCACAATCCCAGATTAGGGCCAGGTGCTCCTGCAGGTTATGAATGGCACGAGCGGGAAACCGATTGGTTCCGCACCGGTCATGGGTCAACTCCTACTCCTGGGGTGCTCCCCTAACACGTATACCGCAGCCGACCTGGACACGGCGATGACAAATGCCACGGGATTCGTCAGTTTCGAAGGAGAACTTGGCGAATACCATCTGTATTTCCCCACTCTCGGGAATTACTTCGTTGATGTTTCGATGAACCCAGGGGAGACCGCTTGTGTGACTCTGACCATTCCGAACGGAGAGACAGACATCACTTATTCTGGTCACCCTGGTTCCAGTTGCCAACCGGGACTCTAGCTGCCGAGGTCCTTCCTGTTTCTTGTCTTTCGGCCCGTCTGAGCATAGATAACCCGCCGGAGACGCGAAGATGGAGAGAATTGGAAACGATGGAAGGCCCTGTCTTCGGCATCATATGCGGTAGCGTGGCGGTGCGTGAGAATCCACCCAATGCTCACAGGAATCGCTGATCCAAATCCATCCGCACCTACTACCCGCGCTCAGCCACGCACAACCACGCACGCGCACGCAGTCTACCATCACGGACGGCAAGACAGAACGATTATGGTGGGCATGAATGAAAACATGTCTTGGCGGACAATTTGTCTAAATGGCAGAATTTCCCTGCTGGGATACAGCGCTTGGGTCCGACCTCCCTGCGTCATAAGGGATCGTATCTACGCAATCTCCTTCCCGCGAACCGAGTTCCTTGCTTTTCCTCTCATCGCCGAAGGGATGATTGCCAGGAGCAAAAAGAGCGTCGACAGAAGGTACACCGAACGGATGGAACCAATGAAACTCCCCACCCAGGGTGCTGACCCTGAACTTTGAACTCCTAGAAACACCAGCTGGAGGTCCTTTATTGGGGTAGTGAGGGACATTACTGTGAACGCTATAGCAAGGCTGAAAGTCGCTCCGACGTTGACCAGCGTTGTGCTTGTCCCTGATGCCACCCCCCGTTCAGTCTCGGGGACGGAGTTCATTATCGAAGCTCTGTTTGGTGAAGCGAATAGTCCCATGCCACTCCCTACGAAAACTAGAGGGAGAGCGAGCTGCTGGAACGTAATCGTTGGCCCAATTCCTGTGAGGAGCACGAATCCGACCGAGGACACGCCTAGCCCCAGGGAAGAGAGAAGCCTTGCTCCGTACTTGTCGGAGAGCCACCCACTGATGGGCCCAAGAAAGGCCAGAGAGAGGGAAACCGGAATGAGGAAGACTCCAGCCAACAGAGGACTGAGGTTCATGGTTGGTCCCTGTAGGTAAAACACGAGGACTAGCGAGACTGCGCCTCTGGCCAGGGCGTTTAGGAATATGGCAATGTTGCCGGCGGTGAACATCCTGATTCTGAAGAGTGATAGGTCGAACATCGGCTGCGAGACCCTCCTCTCGACGAACACGAAAACCACCAGCAGACCTGCGCCGGTGGCCGACATAACAATCAGCAGGGAGAAGCTCAGCGACGAAACGACGTACAGGGTGATTCCTGTAAGGACAAGGGCTATGCCTCCAGCGAAGGAGAAGTTGCCCAACAGGTCGAGCCTTTCGCCTTTCCTGATCACGGCGAGTTCCTTCAGCTTGTAGTGGGACCAAGTCGTGGCGAACACTCCGATTGGGATGTTGACCCAGAAAATCGAACGCCATCCCACTGCCGACGTCAGAAGTCCCCCGAGCACGAGTCCCAGCACTGAGCCGATGACTATGGAGACCTGGTTGATCCCGAGGGCCATCCCCCGCTGGTCCTCGGGGAAAGCGTCAGTGATTATCGCCGCACTATTTGAGAATAGAAATCCAGCCCCTACCGCCTGGACCAGGCGGAACCCAATCAACTGGGCGCTGCTCTGTGACAGGCTGCACAACGCCGAACCAAACGTGAATATCGCGAAGCCGAAGTTGTAGAGCCTGACCCTGCCGAACATGTCTGCCAGCCTCCCGAAGTTGACTAGGACAGTCGCCGTGACCAGCTGATAGCCGAGAATAATCCAGAGCAGATCAAAAAGGGACGTGCCGGGTAGGTCTCTGGCGATTGTCGGTAGTGCGATAAGGACGATGTTGCCGTCGAGAGATGACATGAGCGTGCCGAGAGTTGTGTTGGAAAGAACTACCCATTTGTACTGGACCATTCTTGTTGCACGCCCCACCAGACTAATGCTAACGCCAGGGGCCCTGCAGTCTGGCCACCTGGGTGGAAACGGTGTCGACGTATGCCTTGATGGTTGCCAATACAGTCTTCGCGGTTATGATGCCAACCACCTTTCCATCGTGTAAAACGAGGACCCTCCTGATTCCCTTCTCTGTCATAACTTGGCACACCTCGTCAATTCCCTGGTCGGCGTCCACCGTGACGAGGTTTACGCTCATTATTTCATTCAGCGTAATGGTTGCAGGGTCTTTGCCTTCTGCAGTTATTTTGGAGATATAATCCCACTCTGTCACTATCCCAATAGGCTTACCATCGCCGGCGACTACGATAACAAAGCCGTGCTTCCTGTCCTTCATGAGCTTCGCTGACTCGAATGCATTAGTGTCTTCGCCAAGTGAAATGAAGTCCTTCTCTACGATGTCCTTGGCGAAGAGCACCACGGCCTCCACCCTCCCGAGATGAACAGGTGACTCGCTCCTATTAACCCGCGAACACGATTCCCAAGAATAGAAATAGAAACAAGGCACGCTAAACCCAAACGATTATAGTCGGAATCTGGAGCCGGCCTTCTTGCTGCGGGGGTCGCCCAGCCTGGTCAACGGCGCGAGGCTTAGGACCTCGTCCCTTAGGGGTTCGTGGGTTCGAATCCCACCCCCCGCATTTATCGCCGAGCGGGAAGACTCGTCCTAATCCAACGCGTTGGGGCCACCGCCATCTCGGATTGCAGTGCCCTGAAGATTTTGAGGTCGAGTTCATCCATTCAGGTGCGCTTCTAGCCTAAGAGCGCGCCGCCACTACTTATTCGTCGCTTCACTTTTGCTTGAATTTCTTAGGCGAGGGTTCAAGTACCAATGCATGTACTCGGAATGGCATGGATGCAAAGATAACTCATTTCGCCCTCATGGTCAAGAACCAGGGTGACGCCCTGGAATTCTACACCAAGAAGGTGGGATTCGAAAAGAAGGCTGACTTCACTTCGCCAGAAGGATATAGGTGGGTCACCGTCGGGCCCAAGGGGCAAGAACTGGAGCTCGTGCTCACCCAGGTAGGGACAGCGGACGGCGTAAAATTCGCTTTTGTCACGATGCGGGTTGACGACTGCCGCAAGACCTTCGAGGAACTTAAGGCCCACGGCGTCCAATTCAAGCAGGAACCCAAAGAGAACCCGTGGTCCGTGTCGGCTATCTTTACGGACCCGGACGGCAACTCGTTCCAGATAAACCAGTTCAATCAGAAGGGGTCCTGAGCCGTGTCGCCGGCCCGGAAGAGGAAGTCGAAAGAGCAGCTGGCGGATAAGTCCGTCAAGAACACCAAAGGGGCCACGGCGAGGTCCAAGGGATTCACCGATGAGGAACGCGATGCGATGAAGGCGCGTATCCAGGAACTGAAACCGGGCAAGGAGGACGGGGAAAGCGCAGTGCTCGCGAAGATTGCTGAGATGCCGGAACCGGACCGCGCAATGGCCAAGCGGGTCCACGAAATCATCAAAGCCAGCGCGCCAGCTCTCTCATCAAGGACCTGGTACGGGATGCCCGCTTATACCAACAGGGACGGAAACGTCATCTGCCACTTCCAAGCAGCGCAGAAGTTCAAAACGAGGTATGCGTCGTTGGGCTTCAGCGACAAGGCGAAACTTGACGAAGGCGCCATGTGGCCGGTTGCCTTCGCGCTGAAAAAGTTAACCTCCGCCGAGGAGGCAAGGATCAGCGAACTCGTGAAAAAAGCGGCAAGCTGAGGATGAAGGCAAATTCGAGCCCTCCGCCGAAAGGCAGGTCACCCTCCGAACAGATAGACGCTATAATCAAGAAGCCGGGTGACTGGCGGGGCGAGACATTATCGAACGTGCGAACTTTGATTCAGAGAGTCGACCCAGCAGTGGTAGAAGAAGTGAAGTGGAAAAAACCGAGCAACCCGATGGGGGTTCCAGTCTGGTCCCATGACGGAATAATCTGCATAGGAGAGGCGCTCAAGACCGCTGTGAGGCTGACATTCCCCAGAGGTGCTCAGTTGGAGGATCCAAAGAAGCTCTTCAACAAGCGCATGGAAAGCAAAACGGTTCGCGCCATCGACTTCCACGAGGGCGACACTGTAGACAAGGATGCGTTAAAGGCACTAGTTCTCGAAGCCGTGGAACAAAACAAGACGAAAGTGCGCGAGCGATGATCTCTCGACAATATAGATGCGTGCGCTTGCTTTGAGAAAGCCGCATCCCGAGCCGCGGCTGCGCTGCTTACCGGATTTCAGCACCCCTCGCGTACTGCCGCTCGGGTGCTATCTTGGAAAGTGTGACCTTCTAGACCGCTATTCAGAGTCATGCGCATAACGGAGAATGCCCACCCCGCATGTTGGGCTCGAGTCCCTCCCCGCACCGATTAAAGCTCAGGTTAAACTCTGTTCGGCGAAAGGGGCACAATCCTAGCTATTCAGAATAAGGTGAAATTAAGACCGTCATCTGAATACGAACTTCTTCAGAGATCTAGATACGCCAACCTGGCTCGTCGAGGTCATCCCAAGAGATAGGCCCTGTGTCCACGAGTCGTAAGCGCGTGCTATTCAGGAACGACGATCCCGTAGGCCACTTCATCCATGTCGCAGTGCTCGCTGACGAAGATGTGCCTCGTCTGCGTGAACTCCATCATCCCCTCGAGGCCTAGCTCTCTGCCAATGCCGCTCTTCTTGAAGCCACCCCTCGGCGCCGCAACTGATGTGAGATGATAATCGTTCACCCACACTGTCCCGGCCTGTATTCTTCCGGCGATCCTCTTCGCCCTCTCGAGATCCTTCGACCACACACCCGCGGCGAGGCCATATTCAGTGTCGTTCGCAAGCTTCACAGCCTCATCTTCGTCCCTGAAGTCGAGCGCCACAAGCACAGGCCCGAAGATCTCCTCCCTTGCGACTTGCATGTCGTTGGAAACCCCCGTCAGCAGGGTGGGCGCATAATACATTCCACCTGGCGGGACAGCGTTCAAGATCTGCTTCTTGTAGAAGACATTCGCTCCCTGCTTCATGCCTCCCTCAACCAAGGTCTCGATTTTTCTCTTCTGCTCAGCTGTAGTTATCGCACTTATGTCAGTCTCCATCTCGAGTGGATTCCCAGCCTTCATCTTTTCCATGCGTTCTTTTAGCATTGCAAGGAACTTGTCCCGAACCGACGATTGCACCATCAGTCTGCTGCCTGACATGCATATCTGACCTGAGTTTAGGTAGATCCCGAACAAAACACCCCGCGCAGCCTTTTCGAGGTCGGCGTCTTCGAACACGATGTTGGGGGACTTGCCTCCTAGCTCCATTGTGAACTTCTTCAGTCCGCTGGAACTTGAGATTAGCTTCTCGCCCGTAGCCGTCGAGCCAGTAAAGCTAATCATTGCAACCTTTGGGCTGGCCACCAGAGTCTGCCCCACCGTAGAGCCGTACCCAGTGAGGGTGTTCACTACGCCGTCGGGAAACCCGACTCCCTTGATATCCTTGGCCAGTTCGAGCGCCGTCAGCGGAGTATGGTGCGAGGGTTTGAGGACAACCGTGTTGCCCGTAAGTAGAGCAGGCGCGAGTTTCCACACAGCCATAATGAAAGGGACATTCCAAGGCGCGATGGCGCCCACAACGCCGAGGGGCGCGTACTGGACAATACCTCGCGTGCCCGGAAAGTCCGGATGCTCTATTTCCCTAGAAGACGGGAACTCCTTTGTAGTCGCGAAGTAACTTAAGCCTTCGATTCCCATCGGGATGTCCGCTAAGGTGCTCTGCCTGATCGTCTTTCCAGTGTTCACCGACTCCAAGTAGGAGTAGTCGTCTGCCCTTGACTGGACCCTCTCGGCCAGCTTGAGCAGAAGGCCTTGTCTCTCGTGAAGGCTAGTCCCGGACCACCCGTCAAAGGCCTCCGCGGCTGCATCTATTGCCTCCTTGGCCTTGCCAGAGTCGGCGTAGACTACCTTTGCGATTGATGCTCCATCAGCCGGACTTCGCAGCGTAACCTCTTCGCCTTCGAAGTCTTCACGGCCGTCTATGAAGTTTCCATACCGCCCGCTCATGGCCGGAGTCAGTTCTCTCCCATGCCATAAAGCCCGTATCCCATTGGCAGCGAAGAGAACTGTGTGGGCCCCGTAAATACCGCTCAGAAAGACTGGCGACACCTCCGTCAGTCTCTCGGGGTCGCGGCCTAGTCGCCAAGGGATTCGGTCTTCAACTGTGCCTCAATATCATTCGCACGCATGCTGGACCAGCGGTTGGGATTGACCAGGTCTCTAAGCCCATCCCGGGCCCCATAGCAAGCGACAGTTTCGGTCATCCCTCTGTGACTTTTCTACCTTGTTTTTCGTTCCCCCTTAAATCGGGAAGCTCAACTGTCAGTTGTCACGTGGTAGATGGTTCACCGTGAAGGACACCATTGCGAGCTACGACGCAGTCAAAGAATTCGAGGGCAGGAAATACACTGGAATGAGGGTGGGTGGTAGTCATAGTTGGTACTATCGGCAGGGAGGATGGGACGAGACAAAAATCACCCCTGACAAGTGGCGATTCACATATTCTGCGAACAAACGGCGGAAATGGGATGCACCTGAAGGGTCCGGAGCTCCAACGGGCGCCGAATACCACTGGTACATACTTGCTCACCAGAATGTCCGGAAGCTCAACGCCAACGAATACTCCACTTCTATGACAGGTGTGAAATACAAGCTGGCTCATCGGCGACCGGGCAATGAAGAATGGAGCGCGAGAGGGAGGGCCCAGCTCAGACGATTGATTGCGATACTTGAAGAGAACATCATCCAGTTGAGGCGCGAGCTCAGGGAGGCAGACGGGGAATTTGGAGTGATACGCCGGGAGGCGGATTCCTCACTGACGACAGATCAGCGACTGGAGGGAATCATTGGCGGCTGGAAGGTGCAGCCGAAGAGTCTGGCGCGTGGTATGATGGGGCAGCCGCCTCTTGAGGTGTACATGCCTCGGGCGACAGCAGCTGGCGCTGACGCCAACGCCTCGGCCCCATCCGGCTCAGGGTTGTCATCTTCCTCGAAGAGCGAGTTCTTCCCGAAGAACAACAGGTAGCTAATCACAGCAAAGTCAATCAAGATGGCTGCATGCATGATGGTGCAGTACACGCAGATCGCGTGGAGAAGGAACAGCTCCACGAACACCAGGTATGGGACCAGAGCCACCCCGAGGAACCGCCAGACGAAGAGGAGGTTAACGGTAATTTTCGCGGCGCGGTCAGATGCAAAGGCGATAACGAACACCATGCCCACGTTCACCAGAAAGTATACCAGCGCGGCAAGTTCCAGGGGGACGCCGAACACCTTGCTGTAGGAACTGGACAAGACCGCCCCGCAGTCAAGGCGGATTTGGAAGCCGAAGACATTGTAGGAGCCTGTGGGACACAGAGGCAGCTGCTGGTTCAGGGTGTAGAATATGATCAGAACCGTACCGGAAGCCCAGATGCCTATGGCAGACATTATCAGCAGGATGAAGAGCTTGAGTTTGGAGATTCTCAGTCCGAACCCCTCCCCAAGGCCGTCTCTCTTCCGGCTAGGTTAATGGTCTCTGGTGTCAACAATTCAAGGACCTATTCAGATCGCTTGGCAGACCGCAGAGAAGCAATCGCCGAAAAGACATCTGTGGATGATGTGGTGGGACTTGCGGTGAGTCCCGCCGCAGCGGGGCCAGCGATAGACAAAGTCGATGTGGTGATGGGTGAAGCGCTACAGACGGCGGCGGGGGCCCCCTGAGTAATCTTGCATATGACTCCCGTAATCAGGTTGGCGGCTTCTCTAATCTGAAGGCCGACGCTGTCTGAAGTTGATATGTCGTTGAGAATCGCGGTCCAGTTCTTGCCCCCTATGATGTCAGGGAAGGGCAGCACAGACTCCCTGATGACGTACGTGTTTCCGAAGTCGAGAAAGGGGAAGCCGCTTCCGAAGCTCGACCACACTGAGGAGTAGTTGGCCGGCACGCTCTGCAACGTCGCTCCCGACCTGTCCTCATCCTCATACCCCCTGAACGCAACGTAGTTGCTGGAGTAGGAGCTCCCATTGAATGTAAAGGAGGCGTAGTCCCCCTCGTCGTTAGCCGAAGTGGTGTAATGGAGGCTCGTGAAGTTGCCGAAGCGTTCCAGGGCCATTATCAGAGGCCAGCGATCGACTGCGCAGTAGGGGCAGAACTCGGCGCCCACGTAGACGACCACAGGTTTGCCGTTCGAAATGAACCGGTTCCCGCCGTAGTTGTCGACATCTAACTGCATGGCGGAGGTGGCGGCTGGACCGTAGGGCTGGTCGCTCACCCTTTGCAGTGAGGTCATGTGCTGGGTTGAAACCGGCAATCCGTCGTACTTGTCGAGTGCACTTGTTCCGTTCGCCGTCGAAACGAAGTAGATTCCGACGGCTATCGAAATGGCTATGATAACTACGGTAATGATAATCGTAAGCCTCCGCGTCTGCTGACGCTTCTTTTGGCGTGCTCGCAATTTTAAACGCCGCTCTTGGCGCCCCAAGACCCCTGTTTAAGCGACTCGGACGCGCGCCGAGGCAAGGCTTTTAGTCGAATTACGTATCGGAGGTCTGTCTTGCTATCTGCCGCGTTCCAAGCCAGGGAATATCAGAAGCGCATCGCTGAGGTGGCCGGTTCAACGAACACTCTCGTGGTTCTTCCGACTGGCCTTGGGAAGACGATAATCGCCATAATGGTGGCGGCGAAGATGCTTGAGAAGTACACCGGGTCGAAGGTGATGGTCCTCGCTCCGACGAGGCCACTCGTTCTTCAGCACCTGAGGGCCTTCGGGGCTGAACTAAAGCTTCCGGCTGGATCGATGGTCGCGCTGACTGGGACGGTGGACCCAGGAGAGAGGGAGCTCCTCTGGATGAAGTCGAGAGTGGTATTTGCAACCCCCCAGACGGTCTACAACGACGTTCGCCACGGTCGCGTCTCTTTGCAGGACGTGGTGCTTGCGGTGTTTGACGAAGCACATAGGAGCGTGAAGGATTACACCTACACCAAGCTCGCCACCGTCTACCGGGAGACTGCTTTACGGCCAAGAATCATGGGACTAACTGCCTCCCCCGGCGCCTCTAGAGAGAAGGTCGACGAAATCAAGCGGAACCTGTTCATTGAGGCTGTTGAAGCACGCAGTGAAGAAAGCGAGGACGTCAAGGGCTACGTGGAGAAGACGAACATAGAGACAATCAAGGTGCGGGTGCCCGACGAATACTACGAGACCACGCTAAGGCTGAGGGAGCTCTACAACGACAAGGTGAAGAAGCTCCTCGGCGGCGGCTTCCTTCGGAGCAACAGGGTTACTAAGAAAGCGCTCCTTGATGCGAGGATGGCAATCTCTGCTCGGTTGAAGGCTGCCCAGTCGAGTGGAGGGCAGAAGGGGTACCTATTCGGGGCGATAATCAACCAAGCCCAGGCGGTGGCAATCTTGCACGCGCTGGAGATGATCGAGACCCAGGGCGCGTCGCCCCTCATGAGGTATCTGGAAAAGATGCGCGAGAGGCCAGAAAAGGGGAAAGCGATCTCGTCGCTTGTCCGCGATCCGAGGTGGATCAAGGTGGAGGGAGAGGCCACCAGAATCGCCTCAATCCCCCATCCCAAGATATCCGTGATGCTCGACGTTGTGAAGCACCAGCTTCTGAAGAAGCAGGACTCGAGGATCATAGTCTTCACTCAGTACAGAGACACCATCGAGGATATCGTCAGAGCGCTCGAAAGGGAAGGCCTGAGCGCTAGACGGTTCGTTGGGCAGTCAGACAGGGAGGGGAGCAGGGGGATGGACCAGCAGCTCCAGACACAGACCCTAGACCTGTTCCGGAAGGGAGAGTTCAAGGTCCTCGTGAGCAGCAGCATAGGCGAGGAGGGGCTTCACGTCCCCGATGTCGACCTTGTCGTATTCTACGAAGCAGTCCCGTCGGAAATCAGGTACATCCAGAGGCGCGGAAGAACAGGCCGCACCACGGAGGGAAGGGTGGTGATCCTGCTGGCAGAAGGTACCGTAGACGAAGCCTACTACTACAGCACTCTTCTGAAGGAGAATAGAATGAAGGAGCTGGTGAAGCAGACGGACAGGGCGCAGCGGAGACGCGTGCGGAATCCAACGCTCATGGATTTCGTGGACGACTAATCCCTGCTTCCCACCACTGAGACCTTGATCAGGTTCGTCGTCCCTTTCATCCCTGGGGTCCCGGACGTTACCACAATGCGCTCCCCCTTCTTCGCGAGCCCGAGCTCCTCGACGGCCGCGTTCGCACGCTCGAAGAGCCAATCAATCGTCTTCGCCTTCCTCGAGAGTATGGGGATTACCCCCCAGTACAGCTTCAGCTCCAGCGCTACACGGCTGTCTGTACACATTGCCACAATCGGCTGCCGCGGGTGGTACATGGAGACCCGGCGAGCTGTGGTTCCAGTCTTCGTGGGCGCTACGATGGCCTTCGCCTTCACATAATCGGCGAGGCGGCAGGCGGCGCGAGCTATGGCTGACCCCGTGTCCTTCGTCTCTGCGGTCGTGGGGGCGTATGACCGAATGGATCTTTCGGTAAAGCGCGCTATCCTGTCGAGCATTCTGACAGCCTCCACCGGGTACCTTCCCACGGTAGTCTCCTCAGAGAGCATCACTGCGTCCGTGCCGTCAAGAATCGCTGTCGACACGTCTGTCACCTCTGCCCTGCTGGGAACAGGGGAATTCACCATGCTCAGCAGCATCTGTGTGGCCACTATGACCGGCTTTCCCGAACTGTTGCACCTGCCGATTATCTCCTTCTGAATCGCGGGTACCGTCTCAATGGGCACCTCGATTCCCAAATCCCCTCTGGCGACCATGGCCCCATCGGACTCGTCGAGGATCCCCCTGAGGTTCTTGACCGCCTCCTTCTTCTCTATCTTGGCAATGAGCTTCGGCCCATCACGAGGCATGAGTTTCCTTACTGCACGGACGTCAGAGGGGGTCCGGACGAAGGACATGGCTACGTAGTCGACGTTCAGGCGGAGACCAAGAGCGAGGTGCTCGACGTCCTTCTTGGTGGGGTACTCTATCTTCAGCCTCACGCCGGGGGCATTCACCCCCTTCCCAGAGCTGAGGACGCCTCCCGCTAGTATATTGCAACTGACTCCAGCAGCGACCGGCTCGTCCACTCTCAGGCGGATGATTCCGTCGGCGAGATACAGGACGTCACCCCTCCCCACTGCCGAGAGAAGGTCGGGATTGCCTATCGGGATGAGGGAAGCACTCCCTTCGACAGTTCTAGACGTTAGAACCACCTGCGACCCGCTTGTTAAGTTCACGACCCCACCGGCTATTCTCCCGACGCGTATCTTGGGTCCAGGAAGATCCTGAAGTATCGCGACTGTCATACCTCCCCGCTTTGCCTCCCTCCGGATGGTCCTAACCTCCTGGATGTGGCTCGCCCTGTCGCCGTGCGAGAAGTTAATTCTGAAGACATCCACGAGTGGGACCAGCCTTCGCACTATCTGAGGCGGGCTGCTGGCCGGACCGATGGTGCAGACAATCTTTGTCTTTCGCAACTGCCTGGGACGCCCTACCCAGCAGGCACGCGATAAAGCTAGAGCCAGGCGGCGAATTCGGTCCTTCTAATGTTCCGGACAGTAGGGCTTATAGCCACATGAACGCTGGCCCTCGAGATAACCCATCGGGTAAGTTGTGTGACACATGGCGCCATCACTTGAAGCAATCAACCTGACAAAGAAGTTCGGGAGCTTCACTGCCGTCAATGGCCTAAACCTGAAGATCCAGGGGGCGAAGTGCGTAGGCTTTTTGGGGCCGAACGGCGCCGGGAAGACGACCACAATGAAGATGTTCGCCGACCTTATCACAGCCACGAGCGGGACTGCCCTCATAAACGGAATCGACATCAGCAAGGACAAGAAGGCGGCACTGGCATCGTGCACGACCCTCATAGAGACCCCAGAGATCTATCCCGCCCTCACGCCGAAGGAAGCGCTCACCATGCTCTGCGAGATCAGGGGTGTCAACCCGGAGGAGCGGAACAAGAGAATCGACGAGGCCTTGGCTAGCGTGAAGATGCAGGAATGGGAGAACAAGAAGGTGGGGAGCTTCTCGAAAGGGATGAAACAGCGTGTAAACGTTGCATCAACTCTTCTCAGTGACCCACAGGTCGTTATTCTGGACGAACCCTCCACGGGGTTAGACCCAAGGGGCATGAGCGAGGTGAGAGACATAGTGAGGTCGCTGGGGAACAGACTGGTGTTCATGAGCTCCCATCTGCTGGCGGAGGTTACAGAAGTCTGCCAAGAGGTGGCCCTCATAGACCATGGCAAGCTGCTTGTGCATGACACCATCGACAACGTGACCGCGAGGTTCGCGGGGGGGACTGGCGAGGTTCACGTCGGTTTCGCTGGTCCGGTCACGCTGGAGACGGGGGCAGCGATATCCAAGATCGAGGGAGTGGTGTCGTTCTCGAGGTTGAATGACAAGACCATCGAAGTGAAGTTTAACTCGGGTGTAATCACGCAGGCGAAGCTGTTCGAGGCTATGGCAGGGTTGAGGGCGGGCGCCCAGACCTTCGAGTCCACGACCGGGCTCGAAGACGCCTACCTGAGCCTCATCAAGGAGACGCTATAGGAAATGACTGAGAACCAATTGACCCATGCGAGGGTGAGCACATCCACCCAGATTGGCACGATTACTCGGTACAACTTCCTGAACTACTTCCGTGCCCGCAGGTTCTATGTCATGCTCGCAATCATTCTCATAATCTCTGGCCTGCTCACAGGCTTGGTTGCCTACTACCGGCCGGCAAGCTTCGTCGCGGGCGACTCGCTGGGATTCTACGGAGCGGGCTGGGGAAGCTTCGTCAACTTCGTGGTGGTCCTTTCGGCGGCATTTTTCGGCGGAGACGCGATTTCTGGCGAGTTTCAGAACAGGACAGGCTACTTCCTTGTTCCCAATCCAATCAGAAGGGTGGCTATCTACGTAGGCAAATACCTGGCCGCACTCGCTGCGTCGTCCGTTATCCTAGGCATCTTCGCTCTAATCACGATCGCAAATGTCTTTTACTATTTTCCCAGCGATCCAGTTCCCTGGGGGTTCGTTCAGTCCGTCATCTTCGCGTGGCTCTATCTGCTCGCCGCGCTCGCGCTGACATTCGCGTTCAGTTCGCTGTTCAAGAGCAGCTCCATTTCAATTCTGATGAGCGTGATTCTGCTCCTCTTCGTATTTGACGTAGTGGATACCGTAGCCTCAATCGTCGTTGGAATCGAGCCCTGGTTCTCCATAACCTACGGGGCCGGAGTCGTATCGAACGTACTCCAGGTACCCTACCCGCCTAACCACCTCTCACAGAGCGTACCCATAGGCGGAGGGAGACTCTTCAGGATCGATACGTATAACGCGACAATCCCCGAAGGCCTCGCCATCCTTCTCCTCTACTTCGTGATTATGGCTGTGGTCGGCCTCTGGCTTTTTCAGAAGAAGGAATTCACGACCTAGGTTATATCCCACCAGCCAACCGGGAAGCGGACTTGAAGACGAAGATTTCGCCGATGTGGCTAACGTACTTCATGGTTCAGTGGGACCAGGTCAAGCAGGAGAGGTCGGACCAGAAATGCACCATCTGCGGGAAGCCGATGATGAAATCCGAGGGCATCATCGATGGGAAGGGACGTAAGTTCGAAGGGTTCGTCTGCCATTTTGACAAGCAGGTTACGTGGGTGAAGGTAGACTAGGGCTCTGCAGATTTCTTCGCCCGAAACCCCTCGCCGTACCGGAAAGCCCTGTTCATGTTCTTCTCCCACTTCTTCTCGAACACTTCGTCCATGTTCGCATCGGGCTTTATCAGCCTTGACGCGTCCAGGACGTAGAATATCACGTCGACGAGCTCCTCTATTGTCTCGTCTGGTGGCTTCCCCTTCTTCCAGGAGTCACCAGCCTCCCCGAGCTCGATGAACGCGAAAAGAAGCTTGTTAGCGATCTCGTCGGCTGAATTTCCGAATCCCTTTGCCACGACTAGCTCCTCCACCTTCTTTTTCGCTTCTTCCAGGGAAGGCACGGAAGAGCGCGTCCGAAGTGGGCCTAAGAAGCTTTGTGCTTGGGGGCGTAGACCGTCCTGTAGTACAAGCAGGACGCTGTCAGAGCGCAAGACCAGCAGTGCGGACCTATGGGCTTGCATGTCGTCTGACCGAACCTAACGAACAGATTGTTCAGCTCCAACCAGTATCGCTTGGGGACAGTCTTCACAAGCGCAGCTTCGGTCTCCTCAGGCTTCTTGGTCTTCACAAGGCCAAGCCTGTTCGAGATTCTGTGAACATGCGTGTCCACGGGAATGGCGGGCTCGTTGAAGGCGTACACTAGGACACAGTTCGCCGTTTTCCTCCCGACGGAATGGAGCTTCAGGAGGTCCCCTTCGTTATCGGGCACCTTCCCTCCGAACTCCTCTACCAGTTGTTTCGAGACCTTCATTATGTTCCTGGTTTTCATGTTGTAGAAGCCCGACGGCCGGATGAGCCTTCTGACGACACCCGGGTCGGCCTTCGCGAGCTGCGCGGGGGTCTTGTAGACTGAAAACAGGTTTTCAGTTGCCCTGGTTGTGTTTTCGTCCCTTGTCCTGTGCGAGAGGATTGTGCTAATGAGAATTCGGAAGGGGTTTGTCCCTTCGGCGGCCTGGAGCTCGGCGAGGGCAGTCGCTCGCCTGTCCGTGGAGCCGTAGACCATCCGACGGATCTCCCTGAGCATCGCGGGGAGGCCTAAACGCTTTCTGCGACCCATGGCTCCTTTTTGTACCAGTTCGCAATCTCCTCGCATGTCTTAGGCAGATCGTACTGCGGGGCATATCCGAGCTCCTTCCAGCTAGGCTGCGGATCAATTCGTATGGATGCCTTCAGCTGCTCCGAAGCGTACCTTGAGAACGGTGAACCCGAAAACACACCCTGCCTTTTGAACTCGACAGAGCGCCCAACGGCCGAGACGACTCCGTGGGCCAGTTCTTCGGGCGTCGCGTCGAATGACTTTACGAGATAAGAGCTCCCCGTAGGGGACTGCCCCAGAGCCGACTTGTACATCGCCTGGGCGACGTCGCGGGGGTGAGAGTAGGACATCATCCCCCCGGCCGGGACCATCACCTTTCCAGCTTCCGTCATTCGTAGGAACGGGACTATGATGGATTCGTCGCGAGATCCGATGGCCTTCGCCGATCTTATGATTGTCACCCTCGGCTGGGAGCTCCTCCTGGAGAACTCCTGGAGGAGCCGTTCTGCTTCAGCCTTCGACTCCTGGTATTCATTGGCAGGCTTGAAGGAGTCTTCAGGTGAAACGTGCTTCGCCCCGAACCCGTAGACGTCAAGGGTGCTCAGATGGACAAAGCTCTTGGCTTTTGCTTCCGCTGCGACATCTAACAGATTTAGGAGACCTTCCGTGTTGGCCGAGAGGAACCCACTATCCGAACCTGGCATGGGCGAAGCCAGGCTGTAGACCACGTCGACTCCTTCCATCGCTTCGTGCAAGCCGTGGTGATCGGAAAGATCCGCTTCAATCCCTTGAACCCCGCAAGCGTCCATTATCTTGAGGTGGGAGCCTTTCCGGAATACCCCCTTGGATATCTCCCCCTGCTGGAAGAGGTACTCGACCAGGTGGCCGCCTACGAAGCCTGTGGCGCCGACGAGCAGGTTCACAGTGGCTCCCCCTCTTCGCCCAGGTGGTGATGGTGGTGGTGCTCATTCTTCGGAGGTTTGGCCTCAAAATCCCCTCGTACTAGCCTGAGCTGCACATCCTCCTCGAACCTGGCGAAATCGCCAGTCAGCGACTGAATGCGTGCCTTGGCCGCCTTCGAGAACTGAGGAGAGAAGTTCTGGCCCCCGAATCGGCCGTAGGCAACCCCTGAAAACCGCACCTTTGCGCCATTGAGCTCGACGTATCCCCGGATTAGGTTGGCTACCTCACCTTCGCTGACATAGTCGACAACTATGGCGTACCGTGGGAGACTCAACGCAAGAATCACCCCGTTAGGAGGTGCTTTAAGCCAGTTTCCGATGAAAACGCGCCACGGGGCTAGCCAGTCAACTACATCTGGAAGTCGGGGGGCCGATAGCGAGCCTGTACCATCTCTTTCAGCGATGTTACAAGGGCGAAGCTCGAGTTCACGATGTCCGTCTGGGTGAGGATGCCCACCAGTTTCCCTTCTTCGAGAACAGGGAGCTTCTTGACCCCCGCGTCAGCCATGATCTTGGCAGCGACCTCGATGCGCTCGTCCGGCGCGACCGTGACCAGCTTCTTCCTGCCGATGGTGACTGGAGTGGTGCGGGGGTCCAGCCCCCTTGCCACGAGCCGTGAGACGTCTCCTTCGGTCAGCAAGCCCGTGGGCTTGTCACCCTTGACGATGACCAGGGCGCCGATCTTCCATTTGGCCATCACCTTCGCCGCCGCCGAGATGGTCGACTCCTCCCCGATCGTCCGCACCTGCCTCGTCATCACGTCCTTTACGTAGATCATATGGTCATCTCGCAATCAGCACCGGACAGTGGGCGTGGTTAACCAGACCAGAAGAAACGCTTCCCAGGATGAGCTTCTTAAAACCGGTCATCCCCCTCGTTCCAGTTACTATGAGGTCGGCCTTCTTGTTGGCTGCGAATTCAACGAGTGCTTCGACCACCGAAGGTCCCTCTATCAACTCCCCCTTCGCCTCGACTCCTTCCTGAGCGGCTAATTGCAGCCCTTTCGACAGCACCTCTTTGGCCGCCACCCTCTTGGCATCTTCAAGCATCTTGTAGTCAGGGATTGGCATTCCAGAGGTCGCGCTGTATCCGATTGACGGGGACGAGAACACGTGGACGACAGTAATCTCTGATCCGAACTTCGGTGCGAGAGAGCACGCGAGAACCATTGCCTTCTGCGAGTCCTTCGAACCATCGAAGGCAACGAGTATTCTCCCGAACCAGGCCCCCGTTGACATTTCTCTCCGCGTCCGAGACGTCGTTGTCGCTACTTAATGCGGATTTCCCTTTCCCACCCGTGAGAACTGTCGTGGCGGGAGTCAGAGGGCTCCTTGAGAGCCGCAGGGGGCGTTCGCCTTCCTTTGTCTGACCTAAGCCGTGAGGGCCTCAGAGAGGCGCAGGCGGGGGCAGCCTGAAAGCGGTGCGGACTGCCGTCCGCCTTCCCTAAAACTGATTATCAGAAGCGATAATCGACCCCCCACGTTATAAGCGCCATGGATTGGGGAAGGTCCATGGAAAACGAAGGAACAACTCGAACCACCCATGGCAAGTGGGCCGGACGGTTCATCTGGGCCGCTGTCATTCAGGGACTCGTCGCAGTGGTAGCCACTATCCTCATCGTCGAACCGTGGAGTGCCCTCGGCATCAACTCCTACTACTCACCATCGAAGGTCATCGCAGGAAACGGAGCCGGGACCTGGCTGTTTACAGGTTACATCGCGTTCCTGGTCGTAGGCGTAGTCGCGACCGCAGTCACCGCAGTCTTCTACTTCTACATCGAAGACATTCAAGGCAGACTATACAAGGGCTTTTCGAACCTGCTCGCGTGGGGTCACCTTCTCTTCTTGAACATCGGTGTCGCGGGAGCCATGATCATAATGATGTATCAAGGCTACTTGGCTGGCGTTGCGGCGGCACCCGTTTCAGAGGGCGGCCTTGGATACAACGCGGGACAGATTCACGTCAACATTCTGGCCTGGACGGTCAACCCAATCGGAGGATTCGTCCTCCTCGCGTGCGTCGGAGCAATCCTGGGTGGGCTTGGGTACTTTCTGAGAAGCGCGTCCAAATAGGACACGCTTCCTCCCTGTTTTTCAGTCAAAGCGAAACGGAATAGACTCAAATAAGCTGTTTTCACGTTTT
>Ga0187771_10000590_pt1 | contig 22661 bp, 23 predicted proteins | sample 0116_SJ02_MP15_1_FD_133139 | JGI IMG/M metagenome (GOLD analysis project Ga0187771, IMG submission 133139) | Tropical peat soil microbial communities from peatlands in Department of Meta, Colombia - 0116_SJ02_MP15_10_MG | ecosystem: Environmental > Terrestrial > Soil > Wetlands > Peat | place... | reverse complement strand
GTCTCTTACTGCTTACTCAAAATCTCGTCCGGATGCAAGCTGCTGATAAGGCCCCCATGTCTTCCGGCGCTCACCGCCACAAAGGTTTTTATCGGCTCATCAACATCAAAATCCGGTAAAGCTCTTTCAAAACGGGAGGCTGCCCCCGCTGCCCTGTGCCCTGTAATTCAGACCGGTATATTCAGGGTAAATCGGAATTTCCTGGTCTCAAGAGTCTTGCCTTTTTGTGACTTTCTTTTATCTCATTGACCGGCATCTGCGCCCTTCAACACGGGTGAAAAATGAAAAATCGCAACCTCCTGTTGACATGCCGATTTGGAACCTTTAGTCTCTGCATTGGGCGGGCTCGGTCCAGGGCCCGGCTTTCGCCTGTCGGATGCGTCGAAATCGACCTGCCGGCTTTTGAAAAAAGGAGCAAGACATGGCGCTCTTCGATAACGGACTTAAAATTGGAACGCCTGTTCTAATTGGTATAGGGGCGCTGATCCTGGCGCCGGTGATTCTTCCGGTTGTTGGATCGGCTGTAAAGCCTCTGGCAAAAGCGACCATCAAAAGTGGACTCATCGTCATCCAAAAGGGAAAAGAGCTGATATCGGAGGCTGTGGAGACCCTCGAAGACATTGCCGCTGAAGTCAAAGCGGAACTGATAGCCGAGCGGGAGGGCGCTGCCGCCGGTGTGAAGCCCGATGAGCCCGCGTGAACCTGAGTTTAATGCAGATCGCTCTTTCGGCAAATCCGTCTGGCCGCCATTGATCCCCGGGGAGGCGCGCTAAAGAATGCAAATTCAGGACCCTGCCTCACGACAGAGCATTCTTGCCGACCAGTTCTTCTACTTCTTTCTTCGCCTTCGCAAGGAACGGATCCGAAAAGTGGTGGATGCCGTTAATGCGGCTTACCCTGATGAGAGCTCCGAACAAAAGGCCCGGCGGCTCATTGATGCCCAAACGCCCCTTTCTTTTTTGGGGGGATCCCTCATGCATCTTCCCAGGCTTGTTCCCGGCCTGGGTCAGGCATTCGAGTTGCTTGGCCTGGTGGGGGGCGCCTCAGCGCTCACTCGCATGCACCTCTATCTTATCCTCGAAATCGCCCTCCTCTACGGCAAGGATATAGATGATGAGGCGCGCGTGCCCGAGATGCTCGCGGTTGTCGCCGCAACCGGCGTGGCTGCCGGCGTGTCACTTGTTGCCGGCGCCGCCAACACGCTGCTGCCCATACCGGTTGGCGGAATAACGGCTTCCGTGGCCGCCCGGATGACAGGCGAGCAAGCCATCCGTCTTTATTCCTCCCCGGAAGCACAGAGCCAAAAGCTGGAAGCCTCGACCTAGCGGCGTAACACAATTGTCACCTTTTCGCGCCGAATCCGTCACATCGCTGCTATATGCTCCCCTGCGAGAAGTTTTCTAAAAAAAGCGACCCCTCTAAAACCAGAGATCTTATGAATTCCGATTCGCACATGCAGCCGCCTGGAAAATGTCCGCGATGCAATTCAGAGGCCTCCTACAAATATGGAAAAACAAGACACGGCAAGCAGCGATTCCGCTGTATTTTGTGTGGACGGCAATTTGGAGATAACGCCAGGATCGAACTCAAAGACAGACCTCTTTGCAGCCGGTGCGGGGGGAAAATGCACTTGTACAGGAAAGATTCACAATGGGTAAGATTCAGGTGTTCAGCCTACCCGTCATGCAGAAATTATGAAAAGCTGACTATCACTTAATTCCCCAACCCCGCAATTTCTCATACCAGGTTGCCTTCAAGATTGTCAGGGAAACAGACACACTGCTGGTAGGCAGGTAATGAATGAGAGTGGTGACAAAATCTGCAAAATCCTTAAGTTATAGGCTGACTGAGGGGTGGAGCCGATGCCCGTACTCGGAGGACGTAACAGTACCTGCTTTCCGCGCCGTTACGGCAGCCCGTAGCGTTGTGCTGTCTCCGCCGGGTCGCGGGGGCTCTCGAGGGGGTGTGGCGCCGGGCGGCCGCTTCAAAAGGAGGACACGAGATGCCGGCAAAAAAAACTGAAGAACCCGGACAAATGGAGCGCGAAACAGGTTTTCGGGAAAAGGTCGAACGAAAAAAAACATCGCGCGCGAAAACCGGCGCGGACAAGGAGTATGAGATGAGCCCTGAAAAGAAAAGCGATGAGGAAATAGCAAAAGGGGCAGGCGCCAAAGTGAAGGAAGCGATCACAGGCAGCCTTGAGGCCATCAACGAGATCGAATCACGGATTGTAAACCTGGTCAGAAACACGGTTTCCGACACCCTCAGGGCCACGGGGTCGGTGGCCGATGAAACCGTCAACGTTACCAAGGACGTCCTGAAAGTCGCTTTCAAAGCTGCGGAGGAGGTTGGCGCAGGGATTATGGTGAGCGCAAAAGGCGTTGCAAAAGGCATCGTAATGGGTGTGAGCGACGTCGGCGGCGACGTGTTGAGCGTCGCAAAACAGGTAGTCAAAGGTACGGTCAGGGAGGCCGCGGAAATGGGAGCCGATGTTGGGCAGGTTGCCCGCAGGGCCATAGATGGAGTCATTGAAGCGGCAAAAGAAATCGGGGTAAATGCCGAAGAGATGGCTAAGGCTACTGTCAATGGGGCGATCGAAGCGGCAGGCAGCATTGGCAATACGGCCGTAAAAGCCGTAAGCGAGGTGCTCGTAAATGCAGTGGAAGGCGTCAAGGAAATTGCCGGCACGGCCCTTCCCAAATCGAAATCGTAAAGCCGTTGTCAAAATACGGGGAAATCATGGCATTAGGAAATCTCGGCGCGATATCCCTTGACTGGAACTGGATTTCAGCGCTTCTGAGCATCATCACTATCAACCTGGTCCGATCAGTCGATAACGCGATGGTGGTCGCCGTCGCCCTGAGGTCTCTGCCAAGGCATCTGCGCTTAAGAGCAATAGCATTCAGCGCCTGCATCACCATCGTGCTGAGCGTTTGCCTGACCTACTTTGCCGCCAGACTGCTGGAGCACAGTTTCGTGCGGCTTGCGGGCGGCTCGATAGTCCTTTACCTGGCGGTAACTCTTCTCCTCCTGAGAACCGGCGCAACCCTCATAGATGAAACAATCTCCAAAACAACCCAGGCAGTCAAAATCCTCGTGATTGCCAATATAACAATGTCTTTGGACAATATGCTCGCCGTGGCGGGAGCATCCGGGGGTAATTTTTTCCTGCTCTTCATCGGACTCGGCGTGAGCATTCCAGTCGTTTTCTTCGCCAGCAACCTCCTTTGCCTGATCATAGAGAGATATCCGTTCCTGAACTATGTCGGTTGTGCAGTCCTTGCGAAGGTGGGTGCAGAGATGGTCCTTACCGACCCGTTCGTCGAATCGGTCCTGGCCCCAACCAGAGTTTTCAGTTATTCGGCCCAGGCGCTGGCCATCGTCGCCGTACTTGCCTGCGGCTATTTCTGGGCCAGACTGGCAAGGGCTGGAGCCGCGCTTCGCAGCCAACAGCCGGCAGGGACAAACCAAATCCCCACCTGAATGAAAAAATTGCGCTCGCAGAGCAGGTGATGAAGGTGCGGCAATTCTTGCTTGACATCCGGGCACTATATCTGTAATAACATAACGAAAAATGAAATATGGTTTCATAAGTTGAAATAATTGCGCTCGCTTAAGCTCGATCAACAGCATTGAAAATCGATTCCCCATCAATGGAGCCAAAGAGCAACAGGAGGGTAAGCAATGGATGTCATCAAGACTGATTGCGGTTTGTGCATCAACTGCTGCGGCCTGAACGCCTACGTGGAAGATGGAAAACTCGTCAAGGTGGAGGGCATGCCCGAGCACTGGCTCAACGAGGGTGATCTATGCCCCAAGGGACAGAGGCTGGTGGAATATCTTTATTCCCCCAGCCGAATCAAATACCCATTGAAAAGGGTTAACGGGCAGTTTCAGAGACTGTCCTGGGACCAGGCGTTGGATGAAATAGGCGCCAAATTGCTGGACCTCAAGGAAAAGTACGGCGCTCACACCCTTGCCACCTGGACCGGCTCGGTTGGAGTCGAACATTTCGAAATGGCCGCTTTTAACCAGAGGTTCCGCGGCGCTTACGGCACACCCAATTTCTTCAACCCGGAAGGCATCTGTTTCCGTTCCCGTATCCTGGCCCGCCAGATTACCTTTGGCCGCTATACCGTCGAAGAACTCCAGAAGGCCAATTGCATCATCCTGTGGGGCCACAATCCGGACACCAGCTACTTCCTGCATGGCAAAATGATCCGAAAAGGCCTCAAGGAAGGATTAAAACTGATCACCATTGACCCCCGCCGTATTCCCATAGCAGGCAAAGGCATCTACCTCGAACCCCGTCCCGGCACTGACTGCGCCATAGCGCTGGCCATGATGAATGTCATTATCGCAGAAGGATTGTGGGATAAGGAATTCGTTGAAAAATGGACCTTTGGCTTTGACAGGCTGGTGGAGCATGTCAAAGATTACCCGCCTGAAAAGGCTGAGGCCATCAGCGGTGTGCCCGCCCCCGAAATAAGACGGGTAGCGCGAATATACGCCACTACCAAAGGCGCCTGCATCATGGAAGGGGTGGGCCACATGAACCAGGTGACCAACGGCCTCCAAAACCACAGGGCTTTTGCGATACTGCAAACCATTACCGGCAATGTTGACCGCCCGGGCGGATATGTCACCTGTCCCCAGGTGCGTATGGCCGACCTGCGCCTGCCCATAAAAGAAAAAAATCTCGGCTACGATGAATTTCCCATATTCCACAGATTTCTCAAGAATCCGCCCCCATATGGTTCGGCGTCCCTGATGACCGAAACTATGAGATCTGAAAAACCTTACCCCATCAAAGCTTTCATTACCTCCGGCAGTAACCCGGCCGTAACCTTTCCCGATACCAAGCTCTTTTTGGAGGGGATAAAAAACCTGGACCTCATGGTTTGCATAGATCCGTTTATGACCGAGACGGGACAAATGTCCCATTATGCTCTGCCCGCCTGCACCTTTCTGGAAGAAACCGGCATAGGGGGCTTCCCTTACGGCATATCATACTGCGAGCCTTACATAATGCTGCGCAAAAAGTGCGTTGAACCGCTTTATGAAAGCAGGCCCATCTGGTGGATCTGGAGCGAACTGGGGCGCAAGATGGGATACGCGGAACATTTTCCGTGGAACTCGGACGAAGAAGTTGCCGAACACTTCTTCTCCACTAGCGGTGTCACACTGAAGGACCTGACCGATCATCCCGAAGGGGTTTACTTCGGCAAAAAGGAATACGAAATCTACAAAAGAATCAGCTTTGCGACTGAAAGCAAGAAGATAGAGATATATTCGCCGCGGATGGAACAGCTGGGCTTCCCCGGGATCCCTGTTCACGTTGAGCCGCAGCAGAGCCCCGTGGCCGATCCGGAACTGGTCAGGCAATATCCCGAAATACTTCTCACAGGCGCCAGAGAAATCGAGTACATTGATGCCCAGATGCGCGACATTCCCAGTTTGCGGGCTTTGAGACCCTATCCGGAGGCAACGATAAATACCGCCACAGCCCGCAAATATGACGTCCTGCACGGTGAGATGATTGGTGTGGAAACTCCGCGCGGCTCGATCAGACTGAGGGCAAATGTGACGCTTGATATCAGGAAGGGTGTCGTCTCCGTACCCCATGGCTGGTCGGAGGCCAACTCCAATATCCTGCTGGACGCCGCCCTAAAAGATCCTGTTTCGGGCTATATTACCATGAATGCGGTTGCGTGTCGTATAGTGAAGCTCTCATAGCGCCGAGACTCGTTACCTGTCATTTATGGCTTGAAAAATCGCGATTCGTGATTCATGATTCCCGACCGTAACAAACCCCTCTTCCTTCGCGGTCCACGGTCCTGCTCCGCCCCCGCGAAGCGCGGGGTCGCGGGGTTGACGGACTTGCCCCCGCTTCGCGGTGTTCACGAAGGACGGCGTAATTGTGGAAATAGGCCCTTATTCTTTCGAAGAATTCCTGAAGGTCGTCGAGTCTTTTCACGGCCATCAATCCCCCGGTGTCATACTGGGCGGCTTCATGGTCAGTTATGCCCTGGAGCAACTGCCCCGGGGCATTCTGATCGATGCCGTCAGCGAAACGCCCGCATGTCTGCCTGACGCAATCCAGCTGCTTACGCCCTGCACACTCGGTAACGGCTGGCTTAAAGTCATCAACCTGGGGCGCTTCGCCCTGAGCCTTTACGAAAAATATGAGGGAAAAGGCGTCAGGGTATTCATCGACCCTGCAAAGCTGGATGGCCGCCCGCAGATCAGGAACTGGTTATTTAAGCTCATACCGAAATCGGAGCAGGATCGGGATCTGCTTATCGCGGAAATCCGACAGGCGGGCCGGAGCATATTGGGAATGCGCCCCGTCCGGCTAAAGCGGGAACACCTTGGAAAGACCCGCAGAGGCGCCATTTCCAACTGCGGGATGTGCGGCGAGCCTTACCCGGAAAGAGACGGTCTCGTCTGCCGTGCCTGCCAGGGCCAATCGCCCTACGTTTAACACTGGCGCGGTGCTGAAAAAGTATGTTAAGCCCCACCTTATGCTGGAAATCATGTCATGTCCTCACCCCGTCGAAGCTTGCCCCCGACCTGATCCGGAGGACGGGGTCCGGAAGCCTTTGAACCCCGCAAAACGAGGAACCGCGAACCGCAGGACCGCCGGAATGACGAAATTGGGGACCATCACCAGCACCGGATCGCTTAAGTTGACGGTTTATGCGGGCCTTCGCCGCAATGACGCGAAAGGACTTTTGCTGGAGGCTCGTTTGAATGGCATAAGGATTGCTTGCAAATCGCGCCTGATGCATGCCTGCTTTCAGGACCGCAGTTTTGACAAAGACCCCCGGGCCGGCATATGAAGCCTTATCCTGTCACCAGTCCAGACCCGCCGGAGGTCTCCGCATCGGGGACTCCCGCACAATCCCCAAACGAGGGTCAGAGCTTTGACATGGCCCTTGAAGCCGCCGCATTGGAGCAGCGGAGCCTGCAAACCCGGGCCGGATCGCCAACTGAATCCCTCGACGAGGTTTTCTCAAGATTTCCTGCCCTTTCATCGGCCCAGTTCCTGCAAACGCCTCCCTCATCAGGATTGGATGTCGCTGCGACTCATCCGAAATACGCCGGGCAATCCTCTGAACCGGCGCGCATGAGCGGCTTTCAGAAATATAAGGATGACCAGTTGCTTCGAAATCCGGGGGGCCGCAACTATCACCTGGATGAAGCAAAAGTCGTGGAAGATCGTACCGGGCAGTCTCCCTGGGGCCTTATACGAAAAGATTTCTCCGACGCTTTTGGAAATGTGAGGAATTTTTTCGGCAACATGTTTCTGGGAACCCCGGTGCTTTACCGGGACGAAAAAAATGAAATCAGGCAGGGAAGGCAAAGAGGGCTTCTGCGGACCGTTTCGGATTTTTTCAAGGACCTTGGGAGCGCTTTGAGCCTGGGCGCATACCATCCGGGCTCCATAGAGGCCCCGCAGGGTTTTAAAGACCGGCTACTTTATGCCGCATCCAAATTCAAAGATGCCTTCTTTGGCGACATCCTGACAGGGGTTCCTTCCTGCGTCAATCACATGGGCAAGAACCTGATCCTGTCGGGATGGCACCTGGTGGAAGTCCTGCCCGATGCCGCGTCAGGGAGCTTCGAGCCGGGTCGCAAGCTCACTACGACCATTTTCGACAATGGGCACGTGGCCGTCGAGTACCTGACCGACATCATCCCCTCAGGCGATGCCTGGCTCCGGGTCCATGCGTCCAATCTCAGCGAACTCAAACTCCCGGTCCTCTACAACCTGAAAATGCCCGAACATTACAAAGGGGACCTGCGATGGGAGTACGTCAGAAATACCCCGTTTCGGAAGACCGTTGAAACCATCGGCTCTCTTCTGTCAGACGCCCTTGCCGTGGCCCTGATCGGACAGACCGGGTCTTCGAGCAACCGGAGAAATCAGAGCGATTATTAGAGATCTTATTCGCCTGAGCCGGCCGCCCAGTGGCGCAGCGGAGCGAATCCATCAACTGAGGGGAAGGGGTGTGTCTAAAATCGCAAAAACCGGTCCCATTGACGTTTGTATTCAACCGCTCCCAATTTCACGTTAAATATCTATCAAGGCGTATCTGTTTTACCCAATTCCCACCCCCTAAAATCCCCCTTGCAGTCGCTTAAATCCCCTGTATGTTACAATTTGTAAGTTTGACTCATTAACGTGGGGCTGGAAGTTCTTTTCTTCGATCGTTTCGACAAACTCATCCGAGACATTCGGCGAACTGACCTATGAAATCGAAAACCGCCGTGCTTGCGATTTTGATACTCTTTCTAAAATATTCATCCCCGGTTTTTGTTGAAGCTGCCACCGCCAGGGCGAACGTCACCCTGCACGTTACCATCGAGCCTGTCTCACAGTTGACTTTGAACGGCAATTCCAATGATGATAGGAACAGCCGCATTGGCGCCCTGAACGACGGCGTTGGCGCTATCGCAAATGTCAGACCCGGATCGACGCCGGCTATTCTGACGGTCACGGCAAGAGATGATTTAATGAAGGGCGTGGATATCGATGCCCTCTCGGTTGCCGGGGCGACGGTCACGGACGCGAACGGTCATCTGTTCCTTGACGCGCCCGCGGCTCCCGGTGAGACAGATCCCGCCGATGTTGCCGGCACCGGATGTACGGCGTCCTATTCGGAGACGTTCAACTGGTACCTGAAAAAGAACTGGAATTGTGACACCGGAAAGCAAACGGTCACGATAATCTATACCCTTGCCTCTCCGTAACCCCGCCCAATAACCGCATTGGCAACAGCGGTGTGGGGTAAAAGACACCGGGCCCGGACTACTACCCGTCACCCCGGCGGCGACAAATATTTGACGGGAAGTGCCTCCCCCGCCTTGGCCGCCTTCAAGTCTAAGTCCTCCATCATGCTTCTGTATTTTCTCACTCCTGCAAATCCGCAAATAGGAGTTGGATAATAAGTTTTTCGACGCTTACTGTTAGGAAAATATTTAAAGCAGGAGTCAATATTTTATATTCTTCTACCACTTCTGAACAATTCGAAGTTTTTTCCGAAGAAATACTCTTTTCTCGTAAGAAAAATCCTAAAGAAAATCAGTCAAGATCCCGAATTACTGTGTGTATCTCAGGAGACTCGTGTTCCGGATAATCCTAATATCATTCTAACGGGAAGGAGATCTCCTCAAGGAGATGCCGTTCTGATAATGAGAACTAATTCGAAAAAAGGAGTTATATTAAATACTTCTCAGGGGGAAGCTGTTCGGTTGGTGATGTCAATGATAGCAACTGTGGCCATCGCGCTTGGTCTTTCACCATCTTTGAACGCGGGTTCCGGCATTGTCGCCATGGACGTCGGCGCTGACGGCTCTTCGACCGCCCAGCTTACGATCGACCAGTCCTCGATAAATTTTGCTAGCGCGAATCCCCGCGCCGTATCGCTCATTGCATCAACCCCCGCATCGGTGAACGTAACGGCGAACGCCCAGATAGACTCCCAAAGCACGGCCACATTGACCGTGGTTGCCGATGGAGACCTGGTTTCGGGCAGCGACGTCATTCCAATAGGCAAGGTGAGTTGGACGGCAACAGGAGATGGTTTTGCTCCCGGGACTATGGACAAGAGCCCCGTCTCGGCGGGAAGCTGGCTGGGACCTGGGGAACACACAGGGACCTTCTCCTTTTTTCTGACTAACAGTTGGTCGTATGCGGTCGGCAATTATTCGCAGACCGTACACTATACCCTCACGGCCCCGTGAAAATCGGAGTCCGCTGGATGTCTGACGATCGGGCAGGAAAGGAGGGTTACTCTCGAAGAAGATATCTCATATGATGGAATTACCTGATTGTTGTTGGCAACTATTTACAGACCTTTTTTCCAGGGAGGGAAAGAAATGAAACACTCAATAGCTTTTATGGCAACCTTGGCGTTAGTGTTGACAATCATCGGCGCCGGCTTCGTTCATGCTGCATCGGATACAAAAAACGTGACCCTGAATGCTTCGGTCAGCGCCTGTGCAACATTAACTTTGACAAATACAACTATTGGCTTCACGGTAAATTCCAGTCCGACTACCAGTTCCACCATTGCCGGCAGCACAACTACGACGGTGGAAGCGCAATTCAGAAACACAACTGCGACACCGGCAACTCTTTCGGTTGCGGCTGCCGATTTGGTGGATGGTGCCTCCGATACGATTCCCATCACCGCCGTCCATACTACGGCTGCGGGCACCGGCGGCGGCAGCGGTTTCTTCGATACCACTTCGAGGATAGCCTGGAGTAATAGTGGCCAGCAGTTGGGCACCGGACAGTCCGGAGATTATACGACTACTTTAACCTATAGTCTTGATAACAGTTGGAGCTATAAGGTTGGCAGCGACTACACTACTACTGCCACTTTTACCCTTACCTCGCTATGAGATGAAAGCGCGAAAGTTATTCGCATTAACTGCAGTTGCCGCTGCTTCGGCCCTGGGGGCGATCCCGGGGCCGTGCAGCCTTTACGCCGCGGGTCCGCCGGCAGTCCAACTGTTCGTAACGCCCAATAAGATCAGCTTCCATATGACGCCGCCTCCGTCGACAGCCGTATGCGAGGTAACCATCCGTGTAGTAGCCCGCAGGCGCACGCCCTGGCGACTTACCGTGCTGGCGCCGGGCCCGCTTCAATCCGTGAAAGGATCTCAGATCCCTGCCTCCCGTGTGACATGGAAGGCAAGCCCCGGCAATATTTTCTTTGACGGCACTCTAAGCGATAAACATCCTCAAATGCTCGGCAGGGGCGAAGGGTCCAAGGTGGGTGTGGTACGGTTCTTGCTAAAAAACGACTGGGACTTGGCTGCAGGCCAATTTAACCAAAAATTCATCTTCAACTTGAGTTCGCCATGAAGAAGATTTGTTATGCATTTCTTTTGATATCGATTGCATTCTGCTTCCCGGCAGCGGTTCCCACCGGGGCGGATATGAGCCTTATGGTAAGCCCGATACGGGTCGAGCATCAGGTAAAGGCCGGAACAAATGAGACCAATGTTATAGAAGTTCGCAACGAATCTTCTGAACCTACCAGGGTTACTGTCCATGCGGAAGACTGGTCCGTTGACCGGAAGGGAAACGTTAGTTTTTCTCCGGCAGGCGGCGATCCCGCTTCATGCGCAGAGTGGATTCAACTAAACCCCACGGATTTTCGCCTTGAACCTGGTCAGATCCGCCAGATTCGCTACTCACTTACCGTGCCCGCTGAAGTCAAGGATGGAGGCTACCGGGCCGCCATTCTACTGACAGGAATGCCCCTGCCCGGAGAAGGCGCCGGCAAAAGGAGGGTCAATGTCCACGGACGTATCGCGGTCATCACCTACGCAACCGTTGGGAACCCGGAGATCAGGGGCCGGTTCGAGGATTTTCAGGTTACGGCTGGAAATAAAGGGATATCCTTCAAGCTGACGTTGGCCAATGACGGGGATGTTCACTTCCGAATAAAAAAGAGCTGGATCAGTATCAAGAATTCAGCAGGAGAAGAAGTCAGCAGGGTGGAGGTGCCGGAAATTCCGGTGCTTCCAGGGGGCGCCCGCGAACTGGAGTTTAAAAAAGAGGATCTGGCCCTGCCCAAAGGGGCTTATCTGGCCGAAGCAGTTCTGGATATAGGCAAAGAGGATTTCCTTGGCCGAAAGCATTCGTTCTCTGTCGGCCGATAGTCATCGTATAGTTTTCAGTTGGTGAAGTCCCCACCGGTTACCCTGCTTCAGGATAACTATGGCACACCGGTTCGGGGTTATCATCTTTTTTTTGGTCATCCAACTCGCCTTTACTGCGCCTCGCGAGTCTGCGGCCCTCGACGAGGGCGGAGTCCAAACAGGGGTGATCTATGACTCTCAGCGGTTTCGCACTTCGGGTGAGCAGTTCTATCTTTCCGAAATCGTGGGGTTTGCGGATTTCCATCAAACCTTTACGAACTACGGGGTCTTGGAAGGACGCGTTGCCTTTTCCGACTTGGAACAACATGACGGGGCGGGATCTCTTCTAAAGGATCAGCAGACCTATGAACGGCTGACCTTCAGGGACTTTTATTGGGGCCGCTCGGTCCTCCAGGCTTCCCTCGGAGACCAGAGCTTCCAGATAAGCAACCTCCCGGTATCCTTCTCCAACGCATTTTGTCCCACTCTTTATTTTCGAGGTCTAAGCCTTGGACTCAGCAACTCCTATCTACAGATGCAAATCCTGGGAGGCGAGGCGACCATATCCAGGGGATTGCTGGCCGAAACCTTCGAAACAACCGGTGAAGATGTATATGGGGTCGCCCTCCGGAGCAAGCCGTCGCCAAGACTGACACTGGAAGGGGATTTCTTTCATACCGAAAATGAGAAGGATTATCAAGGAAACCTGGTGACCAGGTCCAATGATGTTTATCGGATAGCCGGCGATCTGCGGACCTGGTCAAATCTTTATACGGTTGCAGAGTTCATGCAGAGCTTTTCAGAGGACCCGTACGGCAGGAATGAAGAAGATATTGCTTATCGCGCAGGCGCCATATGGCGCGGCGACCGCCTTCATCTGGAGGGCAACTATCACTATTCAGGTCCCGATTTTCACCTGTTCGGTCCAATATACCAGTCGGAGCAAAATGTTGGGGGCTTTTTTGCATCGGGGGATGTTAATCCATGGCCTTTTTTGGGCTTTTCCGGCAGTTTCGATTCCGCTCAAAACAACCTGATGATCGACCCTTCAAAGAGCATCAATGAAAGCGACTACCGCTCCTTTGGCCTGCGCTTTTTCCGACCCCCATGGCCGACATTTTATTGGCGCTACTATTCGGGCGATATGGCGACGCGGGGAGACTTTCCCGTCACAGTTAATGGGCTGACGCAAGGCCATTATGCTGAGATTTGCAAGCCGTTTTCGTCTTTGGATGCCTATCTGCGGTACGAGTATTTTCGATACGATGACAAGGTCACCTTAGGGGACACCTACACTAAATACAGTCCCCTGGTTGGAGTCAGGACTTCCTACAAGGATATCTCCGCATATGCGGAAGCAGAGTACGATCAGTTCTCCCCTCCGAGCCAGGGCCAGGGTTCCGACGGCCTTTGCATTAAAACCGGCGGGAGTTACGCTGTTTCCAAAAACCTGTTCCTGAGCGGCGAAATCTCCTATCGGCCCAACGGCGATCACGTTGGCGGACAGTTGGGCATCGACTGGAAGCTTCCCCGCGGGTTTTCGCTCTGCGCTTATGGCCAGGCGCAGACCGGCAAACCCATGGTGGGTGATTTCGTAAACGACTATACTTCCAATATGCTCAGCGTGCGCCTCACCAAAACCTTTTCCTGGGGGGAACCGACAACCGCCGCAGGCGCAAAATCCGGGCAGGGATTGATGGGTACCGGAAGCATCGAGGGCTGGGTGTTTGACGATAGGAATCTTAACGGCGCACTCGACCAGGATGAAAAAGGAGTCGAAGGGGTCAAGGTCAAGCTGGAAGACGGGAGCACCGTAGTAACGGACAGTACCGGCCGCTATTATTTCCCCTCTGTAAGCGCCGGAAGACACTTCGTCATCCTGGACGCAGCCCGCATCCCCGCCGCCTACACTTTCATCGGGTCCGAGACCACCACCGTAGAGATCAGACATCGGGCGAGCGCCAGGGTGGACTTTCCTTTCATCCTGGGGGCGGACATTCGCGGCCGAGTCCTCGCAGCCCCAAAGGAAGGCGAAAAAGGTGACTCCGCAACGGGCGTCCCGGATGTTCTGGTAGAACTCAAACCGGGCGACCTGAACACCTACACCGACAGCCATGGTAATTTTTCGTTCAAGGCCGTTATACCAAAACAATACGAGATAAGCCTTGCGCCCGATACCTTGCCTGAACGTGCCGAAGTCCTTCCCCCACAGACCCTTACGGTCAAACTCTCACCGGGAGAGAAAACCGAGGGCTTGCAGTTCACTATTCATATACGCGAGCGGCGCGTCGTTTTCGAAGGGACATAATTCGAAATACCCCGTTTCGGAAGACCTTTGAAACCATAACCTCTCTTCTGACGAATGCCCTTGCCGTGGCCCTGATCGGACAGACCGGGTCCTCGAGCAACCCGCGAAATCAGAGCCATTATTGAAAATTTTTCTGGTTGACACTGCCCCGGCGATAAGGTAGCCTCCTTTCCACCCCCCCAAAAGAATCACGCTTGTGAACCTAATGGTGTAATCATTAGGGAGGCGACGATTTAGGTCGCGAAAATACCAGCTGAGATCAATACGTGTCAAACAATTGGTACCATGATGCTCCCTTGACGCAAACGAAGCCGTGAGTTGACCTCGTCCCAAAGGTTTCAAAACAAAGGGAGAAAGTTTTGTTCATCTGGGTGAGATTGTTTGAATGCCGTAATTCCAAAATCATATAAGGTTCTGAAGAAAGAGTCTACTGGATAGCGTGGTTTTCGTATAAGAGCGCTTCTCATGTCGGAATCATTAGCGAAACTTTGGTATTTAATACGAAGTCTCGGTCAGATCGGATGTTCCGAGGGGGGCATAATACAAGGTTGCGTTCAAGCTGATGTAGCATAGGGCCCTGTGCCCGTCTATGCTTCAAAGCGCCCGCAAGTGGCTATGCTGCATTAGTGTGCCTGGTTCTCAAGTTTTATCATGCGAAAACGGCTCTTGGATTTCTTTAGCCCGTTTCTTACCTCGGTCGGCATGTGTAATCGAGTCTGCGGAGCTTTATAAGAGAGGAAAAAACCGGGAGGTTAATCTGTGCAAAACGAGCCTGAAAAACTGGACTTAACTGTCCCGCCTCCTGCGGGCCGCAAGGATGATCTTCAACCCCCGCCCCCGTATGGGAACGAGCCGGTGCCCGAGTTCGACGATTCGGTCGATTTCCGTGACTACCTCGAAGTCATAGCCCGGCGGAAATGGCTCATTCTGGCCGTTCTGCTTACCTCGATAATCACCACCTTGGTCCTGAGCCTGGTGATGAAGCCTCTATACAGGGCCGCCGGCAAAATAGAATTGACGTTCCAGTCCCCGCATGTCACTAAGTTCGAAGAGATGACTGCGGGGCTGGCGACCCCGGACTTTCGGAATTGAAGCTCTAGAAAAAAATCGAGGATAAATTCGCCAAAAACCTCGACGTGCAGCCCCAACGGGAGACCACCATCTTCTCTCTTGCCTTTACCTCCGTAGATCCTTCAGTTTCCCGCGATGTCGTCAATACGCTCATCCAGGAATATATTTCGTGGCAGGTGGATAAGAAAATTGACGCAAGCATTGCCGCTAGGCAGAGGTTGGAAAAACAGGTCAAGATGGCCAGGGCTCAGCTCGAAAGGGCCGAAACCAACCTCAACGATTTTTCCCGCAGGGCAGCGTCCGTGACGCGCCCGGCTGGATAAAAAATTCGGGCCTTCAGTGGCTCTACCGGCTCTGCCCGGGAACCCCGGCGGCTATGGCGCAGGTATCTGTATAACAACCCGGTTTTTCTTTACAGGTTTGCCAGGCAGATCCTTTCCAATGGTGAACGGGAGGTGATTTTACAATGAAACAGGCCCTTGTATGTGGTGCTGGCGGCTTTATCGGCAGCCACATGGTGAAAAGGCTCAAAAAAGAAGGATTCTGGGTGCGCGGTGTCGACCTCAAATACCCTGAATTCTCGGAAACCGAAGCTGACGATTTTATTATTGGAGATCTTCGCGACCCCTACATCTGCCGGCAGTCGGTAGACCGCAAATTTGACGAAGTCTATCAGTTCGCCGCCGATATGGGAGGGGCAGGCTTCGTATTCACAGGCGAAAACGATGCCGATATCATGCATAATTCGGCCCTGATCAATATCAACATGGTCGAAGCCTGCTGGAAGCGCAATGTGAAGCGCATCTTCTACTCCTGCTCGGCGTGCATGTATCCCGCGCATAACCAGGTCGACCCCGACAATCCCAACTTGGCCGAGGACAGCGCCTATCCAGCCAACCCGGACAGCGATTACGGCTGGGAGAAGCTCTTCAGTGAAAGGCTCTACCTCGCCTTTCATAGAAACTACGGTATGGAGGTCCGTATCGCCCGGTACCACAACACCTTCGGGCCCGAGGGCACATGGAGAGGAGGCAGGGAAAAAGCGCCCGCCGCCTTGTGCCGCAAGGTGGCTATGGCCAAAGACGGAGGCGAGATCGAGATCTGGGGTGACGGTAGGCAGACGCGCTCTTTTCTGTTTATCGACGAATGCATCGAGGGGACGCTCCGCCTGACGCGTTCGGACTGGACCGGACCGGTGAATATAGGCTCCGATGAAATGGTCACCATCGACCGGCTCGCCGAAATGGCCATGGAAATCGCCGGAAAAAAACTTGTCAAGATTCATGTCCCGGGGCCGCTCGGGGTGAGGGGAAGAAATTCCGACAACCGGCTGATACACCAAAGACTCGGGTGGAGGCCCTCGCAACCCCTCAGGGACGGCATGATAAAGACCTACAACTGGATAGAAGCACAGGTCAACCGCCTCTAAAGGGAGGACGATGAGATGCCCGGAAGGCTGAGACCTTTCGAGCCGGCTTTGATGGCGCTTCACAGGATTGGCGACGCTTTCCTGGCTGCCGGATTTTTCCTCTTCCTGGCAGTCGCTTACCAAATGTACGTCCCGGACTATATCTCGGCGGCACTGCTGATATTTTTCCTGACGACGCTGTTGTTTCAGTCGGCCGGCTTCTATAAGTCCTGGCGGGTCGCTTCGTTGAGACATGAAATTCAGCAGATATTGGTTGGCTGTTTTTTCGTCTATGTCGCGCTTTTCGCAACCGGCTACTTCCTGAAGGTCTCCCAGGTCTTTTCACGCCGGGTCATTATAACCTGGATAATTGCGCTGCCGCTTTTGCTTGCCGTCGAGCGCTGCTGCATCAGAAGCTTTTTGAGACACTTCCGCAACAAGGGGCGAAATCTTCGCCGGGTGGTCATAGCCGGGGCGACCGATCTCTCGGCGCGGCTTATCGGGGCCGTCAAGGCAAATCCCTGGTTCGGCATGGAGGTCATCTGCTTTTTTGACGACCGGGCCTCCGGGAACGTATGCGGCTACCCGGTCATAGGGCGACTGGAGTCCCTGCCGGCATACGTCAGGAACCATGCAGTGGATATTGTTTATATCGCCCTTCCCATGAGGGCCGAGGACAAGATCCAGATGCTCATGAAGGACCTGTCCGACTCCACTGCGACTGTCAATCTGGTCCCCGATATTTTCTTCTATGAGCTGCTTCTGGGTGGGAGCATGAGCTTTGTGGAAGACATCCCCGTCTTCGGCTTGAGGGAGTCGCCCCTAAGCGGCGTCAACGCCTTCCTGAAAAGGATGGAAGACCTTGTCATGGCGGCCCTCATTCTTTTGCTGGCGGCCCCCGTTATGCTGGCAGTCGCCACAGTGATCAAATTCACCTCCAGGGGTCCTGTCTTCTTCAGACAGTGGCGCTATGGGCTCAACGGCCAGATCATCCAGGTCTATAAGTTCCGCACCATGACCGTCTGTGAGGATGGCTTCGCTTTCAGGCAGGCCGTCCGGTGCGATCCCCGTGTCACTCCCTTTGGCGCGTTTCTCAGGCGGTTCAGCATTGATGAGCTGCCTCAGTTTATCAATGTTCTTCAGGGACGTATGTCCATCGTCGGTCCGAGGCCCCACCCGGTAGCCATGAATGAAGAATACAGAAAACTGGTCTCCGGCTATATGCTGAGGCATAAGGTCAAACCCGGCATAACAGGGCTCGCCCAGGTCAACGGCTGGCGGGGAGAAACCGATTCGCTCGATAAAATGGAGATGCGGGTGCGTTATGACCTTGAATATCTCCAGAAATGGTCGATGCTTCTCGATCTGAGAATAATTGCGCAGACTATTTGGAATAATGCATGGAGGTCCAATGCCTATTGAGACTGCGGGTGCTGTTTCGGTAAACACCGCCGCCGCGGAAGTGCTTGAAAAGAGCGGTCCAATGCCTGTTGAGACTGCGACTGCCGTCTCCGGGTCGGACGGATTTCGCAATACCCGTATCCTTATGGTGGACAATGATTGGGAGTTCGCCAGGTTTGTCTCGGAACAGATGACCGGCATGGGTTACCTCATCGAGACTGCGGGCAACGGGCTGGAAGGGCTGGCCCTCTTTCGCAGCGGTGAGTTCCCCGTTGTGTTGGCCGGTCTCCAGACGCCGGGCATGAATGGTATCGAACTGCTCCGGAATATCAAGCAGACCGACCGGCGGGCCGCTGTGGTGATCGTAGCAGGCTTCGGCACAGTCGACCAGGCAATGTCGGCGTTCAAAAACGGCGCTTATGATTATATCCTCAAACCGATTGCCCCCGCGAGACTGATCTCCACAGTCGAGCGGGCCATCGAACAGCGCTGCCTCGCAAAACAGGTAAGGACCCTTAGACGGCTGACCCTGGGCCTGGTCGTCTCGATTCCTTTCTGGATCGTCGGCGGGATTATCCTGGCCTTGCAGTATATGGCAGGCAGGTAAATGGTAAGAGGTCAGCGGCAAGGGGGTAAACGAACAGGGCAAAAGTTAAAAGGTTTAAGCAGGCAAAAATATTTCTCTACTGCCCTCTGTGATCAGATGATTTTGTCTTTGCTTTAGCCCTAAACCGAACGTCATTTTTCCCTTTTTACTTTTTACCTTTGCCTTCTTTTAAGCGCGCATCGCGCATGGATGATTACCTTAAATTCTGTCAAAACTCTGGGCGGTCTTTGCGCACTCTGCGGTGAGAGAGCTTTGATCCGTTTAATCCGTGCCCAATCGTGTAAAAGGGAGAGTTCATGCACGTAAAAGCAACGATAGAATTTTGGCAAAAAGGCGACTGGGTAGTCGCGAAAATCCCTGAACTTGATTTTGTCACCCAGGGACGCACGATAGAAGAGGCCAAATCGAACATAAAAGAGGTTGTCAGGATACAGTTTGAAGAGATGAGGGAACTGGGGACGCTTGAAGATTACCTCGCGGAATGCGGCTTCGAGATCAAAGGAGACATCGTTGAGCCTGTCTATGAAATGATCGGCTTTGAGAAACAATTTGTTCGAGTAAATTAATGCCCAAAATATATCCCACCGATTGGAAGACTCGGCTCAGAATATTTGAATTGTATGGTTGTCATTATAAACCGAAAGAGGGCTCCACATCCTGATCTGTCCTGGAGCAAAAAGGGCTGTTGTCATCCCCGAATACGATGAGATCGATGTTGACATCATAAAAAGCAATATGCGAACTTCGGGCATGTCCAGGGATCAGTACTTCGACTTACTCAAGATGGTGTAGAGAACTTGTAAGGAACTTGAATTATAAAGGTCTGAGATAGGGGTGCTTCGCCAGGTTGGGGGCGCGTTGCGCGCAGGTAGTAGGAGGGGACAGGGGTAAACGAACAGGGCAAAAGTTTAAAGAATTAAGCAGGCAAAAATAATTCTCTGCGCCCTCCCTGGTGAGATGATTTTGTTTTTGCTTTAGCCTTCAATTAAACGTCATTTTTTTCTTGCATTGCTTCTAAAAATGAAGTATACTCTTGGCCGGATTGAATTTTTGGTGAACACATAACGGGGAAAAACCAGCTTGCTGTTCATATCTACTTATTATTATTGGAGATTTTTAATAACAGCCGCTGTTATTCGCTGTTATTTTGGAAATCGAAATCCGAAATGGCTAAAGAAATCAATCGGTTGTAAGACTAAGGGAGTGAATTTCCCTGTATTAACAGCAAAATGCAGCGAAAACCATTCACGTTTTGCAAAGGTTTTGCTCTAATGGGAAACGAGAAGATTGAAAGGGTTGGAGCCGGCCGTCCCAGTAGACCCTGCCCCGTCTGCCGACGCGGACATCTGAGGCGCATAAAGCGTGAGGGATGGGTTGCCGGAGTGCCGTTTTTGAAATCCTACAGCTGCTCGGAATGCAAGGCCAATTTCCTGCGCTTATTCAACTCCGTCCAATTCAAAGTGAAAAGGTCCGGCAGCGTGTCCAGGAAAAGCAAAAGAGAACTGGCCGTAATAACTCTAACGGTAATTATCACTGTCTACCTTTCCTATCGAATTGTGGTCTATCTGTATGACCTTGGCGTGCAGCACGTAGAGCAGTGATCATATGGGATCGAGGACCTATGCTCATCATTAACGCTGACGATCTGGGAGTGAATGAGCAATCTACTGATCGAATAATTGCTTCTTATGACCGGCGATTGATTACGAGCGCTACAGCCATGGTTTTCATGGTCGATACCGCCAGGGCGGCCGGCTTGGTTTCATCCGGAGATATTGGCGTCGGACTTCACCTGAATTTTACAACGCCCTTTACCTGCCCGCCGGGGGATACCGATCTTCAGGATCACCATCAAAAGCTAATCAGGATCTTTGGGCGATATGAATATTCACGATATTTATATCATCCAGGAATTCAGGGAAGCATCTCTTACTGCTTCCAGTCTCAATATAAAGAATTCCTGCGAGTATTTGGGAAGCTGCCGACTCATATAGATGGACATCACTTTGTCCATTTGTCTATAAATCTCCTCCTTGGAGGCATATTGCCTTCCGGGATCAAGATTAGGAAGATTCTGGACTGTGATTATCATACAAGTCCATTTGACTCCATGTTCAGAAACCTGGTAAGTAAATACTTAAAGAGCAAATTCACTACCACTGATTTATTCTATTCACTTGGCCCTCTGATCGATGCTCGTGTGGCAGGAAAGATATCGAAGGCAATATGTAATAACGTTGAACTAATGGTACACCCTGGGGATGAAGCGGAGTTCTTGTACATGCATACGGATAATTATCTCGAAATGATAAATACCGCATCGAAAGGATCGTACAACGATCTCAACGGCACGGGAAATAACCTCAATCGGTAACCCCAAATCGAGCGAGGTCAATTATTGATCTCTGGAGGGAAAGGCAATGAAATTCTGCACCGGGCGCTTTTATTTCTTTTCAGCCGTTCTTCTTTTGGCCGGTTCAATGGCAGGGTGCGGGGTCCGCAGTGGACCTGCGCCGAATGCGACTATCGAAGATGTGACGGCGCGGCAAAATGAGGACAGCAAGGAAGTAAAAGCGATAAACGAAAGGCTCTTTGCATCCGTCAAAAGCGCTCCCACTCTAAAAGACTATGTGCTCGGCGAAGGCGACCTGCTCCAGGTCTCCGTCTTTGAAGATCTGGACCTCAAGTCCGATGCCAGGGTCGGGGCTCGCGGCTCCGTTTCTCTCCCGCTCATCGGGACCGTGGAGGTCAAGGGTCTTACGGCGCGTGAAGCTGAACAGAAGATAGAGGACCTTTACAAGGCCAAATACTTACAGCACCCTCACGTCGGTATCTTTGTCAAAGAACAGGTATCGGGCAAAGTTACACTGATAGGGGCGTTCAAAAAGACCGGAACTTTCCCTTATCTGGCCCGCCAGAACCTATTCGAAGCAATGGCGCTCGGAGAGGGACTTACGGAGACCGCCGGCAAAATGGTCCAGGTGCGCAGGGGATCCAGGGATATGGATCGGCCTTCCACTTTGCTGATCGACCTCGATGAATTGGTCAGGGGAGGCGGAGATGACATTAACATCGAAATCAAGAGCGGCGATGTGATTTACGTCCCCGAAGCCGGAATGGTCTATGTGGATGGGGCTGTACGAAAGCCCGGCAATTATCCGATAAAGAGAAAGATGAATGTGCCTGAAGCCATTGTCGCAGCAGGCGGGTTCGCTCCTTATGCGAAAGAAGACTCCATCAAGCTGGTCAGGCTCCGGGGCGATAAAAAGCAGCCGGACATCGTCGAGCTGAGCTTCAAGGACCTTCAGCAAAACTCCAGCCACAACGTCGAAGTCAAGGATAGAGACATCGTCTTCGTTGAAACCAATAGGGTGCAGGCGGTTGTTTACGGCCTGCAAATAACTGGACTAGGCGGCGTCGTCGGAGCAGGCTACCGTCCTCCGAGCGCCCAATAGCTGCCGGGATTTAAACCACTCCTGCATATGGAAAACGAAAAGACGGCAGGCAACGGGTCTTCCCATCACAGGAGAAGGCCCTGTCCGGTCTGCAATGGGGCGCTTTTGAGGCGCATAAAGCGTCAGGGGTGGATGGCCTGGGTGCCCTATTCGAAATACTACAGCTGTCCAAAATGCAGGACAGGCTTCCTGCGCATCTTCAACTACTTCCAGTTCAAAGTGAATAGAAAAGCGGGCAAGTACAGAGAAACCAAAACATCCTGAAGGGTCTCGTCATGATAGTGCCTTTTGTAGATCTGAAGGCTCAGTATGAAACCATAAAAACCGAAATCGATTCAGCCATCGCCGAGGTGATACAAACGACTGCTTTCGTCGGCGGCAGGCATGTCAAACAGTTCGAAGATGATTTCGCGCGTTTTCTGGGAGTAAGGTATTGTATCGGGGTTGGAAACGGCACCGATGCCATATATATTGCTTTGCGCGCTCTTGGCGTAGGCAATGGCGATGAGGTCATAACCGCCGCAAATTCCTTTATAGCCACCTCTGAAGCGATTACTCTCACCGGGGCGCGCGCGGTCTTTGTGGATTGCGACCCGCAAACCTATAATCTGGATACCGAAAGGGTTGCCAGGGCTATCGGGCCCAGAACAAAAGCCATCGTTCCCGTTCACCTGTATGGCCGGCCCGCCGATATGATCGAGGTGCGACAACTCGCCTCACAGCACGGGCTTTTTGTCGTGGAAGACGCAG
>Ga0187771_10000589_pt1 | contig 22684 bp, 19 predicted proteins | sample 0116_SJ02_MP15_1_FD_133139 | JGI IMG/M metagenome (GOLD analysis project Ga0187771, IMG submission 133139) | Tropical peat soil microbial communities from peatlands in Department of Meta, Colombia - 0116_SJ02_MP15_10_MG | ecosystem: Environmental > Terrestrial > Soil > Wetlands > Peat | place... | reverse complement strand
GAAATTTGGAAGACGTGCGCATGGCTGGACCTAATTTTATAAGACAGGTAATATCCGGCTGGGGCAGGTTTCCCGTCGTGCCTTGCCACGTTTATCGTCCCGAAAGGCGCGGGGAGGTGGCGGCTATACTGGCTTCCGGCACCCAACCGACTTATCTGCCGCGCGGACTGGGGCGCAGCTACGGCGATGCGGCGCTCAACGCCCAGGGCGGGGTCATTTTGCAAACCCGACTGAACCGCATGCTGGTCTGCGACCACTTCGCGGGCATCCTCGAATGCGAAGCGGGCGTCAGTTTCGCGGAGGTTCTCCGCCACTTCCTGCCGCGCGGGTTTTTCCCGCCTGTAACGCCCGGCACGAAATTCGTGACCTTAGGCGGAGCTATTGCGGCCGACGTCCATGGGAAGAACCATCACCGGGACGGGACGCTGGCGAGTTTCATCTTGGATTTCAAGCTCCTCGTCCCGAGCGGCGAGATTCTAGTGTGCTCGCGCAAACTTAACCCCGAAATCTTCTGGGCAACGATGGGAGGCATGGGCCTTACGGGAATCGTTCTCAGCGCGCGCGTCAATCTCCGGAAGGTTGAAACCGCTTATGTCCTGGTTGATTATCAAAGGGCGCAGAACCTGGAAGAAGCCCTCGACGCTATGGAGGAATCGGATGAACGCTATGAGTACTCCGTGGCTTGGATCGACTGCCTAGCCAGGGGCAAATCCACAGGTCGAGCGGTGCTGATGAGAGGCAACCATGCCGCACGCGCTCAGTTGCCGAAGCGAGTCAAGAACGCTTTGGCCGAGCCGCCACGCCAGCGCTGGAGCCTTCCCTTCGACCTTCCATCTTTCGCTCTGAATGCGCTGAGTGTGAAGGCATTCAATGCTCTGTACTACGCTTCCCATCGCAACGCGGTCAGCCAACTTGTGGACTTCGAGAGTTTTTTTTACCCCCTGGACGCCATCGAGAACTGGAACCGGCTGTATGGCAAGCGCGGGTTCGTCCAATACCAGGTCGCGCTGCCGCAGGAGAGCAGCCGCAGGGGCCTGACGGCTGTCCTCGAGAGGCTTAGCCAGTCGCGCCGTGCCTCCTTTCTCGCGGTGCTGAAGCGATTCGGCGACGCCAACCCCGGCCCACTTTCCTTCCCTTTTCGGGGATGTACACTGGCCCTGGACCTGCCAGTGACGAATGGACTATTGCCCTTCCTCCGTGAAATGGACCGGGTGGTCATCAGTTACGGAGGGCGTGTTTACCTCGCCAAGGACGCTCTCCTAAAAGCTGAAGACTTTGCCGCTATGTACCCTGGTGCCGAGCGATTCCGGGCACTCAAGAGCGAACTGGACCCGCAAGGTTTGCTCTCCTCGTCTTTGGGGCGGAGGCTGGGGCTTGCGTAAGGACCAAAGGGCCGCTTCCCGTGGCAGCACGACAGCCCGACCGGGGCATGTCCCCGCCCTATGCAGCCCGGGGATTGAGGTGACGGGGTGCCGAGTGTCTTGATTCTGGGCGCAACTTCGGCCATAGCGCGCGCGCTGGCCGGGGAATTCGCATCCCACAAGTTCGACCTCATTCTCGCGGGGCGCGACCGCGAGGAGTTAGGAGCACTTGCCGCCGATACCAGCCTCCGTTACGGCGCAGAGGTCCAGACCCTCTTCTTCGATATCTTGGATTCCAACAATTCCCTCAGCAATCTGTCGTCCTGCATTGCCGCGGCTGGTGAAGAGTTGGCAGGTGTGATCCTCGCGGTGGGCTACCTGGGCGATCAGGCCATCGCTCAGCAGGATCCCCGCGAGGCTCGCCGCATTCTGGACACCAACTTCACCGGGTGTGTCCTGGCCCTCGATATCGTCGCCGAGCATTTTGAAAAGAGACACAAGGGGTTCATCTGCGCGCTCTCCTCGGTGGCGGGGGACCGGGGCCGACAAAGCAACTACCTCTACGGGGCCGCCAAAGGGGGGCTGTCCATTTATCTTCAGGGATTGCGCAACCGGCTGTCGCGTTCGGGCGTCAGGGTGATTACGGTCAAACCCGGGTTCGTGGACACGCGAATGACTTTCGGCCGCCCCAAATTATTTCTGGTCGCCTCGCCAGAGTCCGTGGCACGGGGTATCTACAAGGCCGTCGTCCGCGGGAAAGACGTCGTCTATCTTCCCTGGTTCTGGCGGCTCATTATGCTGGCCCTCCGCGCCATTCCCGAAGTCCTCTTCAAGAGACTACCTCTTTAGGGCCGCCCCCGTGCCTACTGGACGGCCGGGGCAAATTCCTCAGTGCATAGAGGAGCCATAGGTCCTGAAATGGCGCCCTGCTCTACCTGGTCTGTATGAGCGAAGGGCGCTAACCGTACAACATTTTCGGTAACCACCACCCCCAGAACACCCGTCAATGTTAATATATGTTGATGCTGGCCGACCGCAAGCGGCCGAGGGTTGAATAAGGTGCCCAATCATTCCTCCTACGAATCTCAAACCCTTCGCATGACCTTGCTCGCGGCAACCCTTGGGCTGGCCGTGGGCGTCTGTGAGGGGGGATTCCTTCGCCTCACGCCGCGCATCACGGGACTGCAACAGCCGGACGTGAGCAATATGATCTGGTTCCTGGCGCCGCTGGTGGCGTGCCTGGCGTTCGCAACCTTCGGCCTCGCCGCAGGCTTAATTGCCTCGCGCTTAAATAGGCCCTGGGCCTCAAGGGTCGGCATAGCGTTTCTGTGGGGCAGTGCCGGCGCATACCTTGCCACCAGCGTCGAACTGTCTCAGGCAGGATCAGGGTGGGTACTGCAAGCTCACGATTTCGCCCGAACATCGGCCTGGTTCCTGGTGTTGTTTGTGTGGGCATTCCTCGCGATGTGGATTTTGAATTATAAAGAGAAAGTCCGGTTGGTCAGCCTTTTGAGGTTTCGCCTGCGACCCTGGGCTTTGACGCTGCTGCTAATCATCGCTATCGCGGGGGCGGGGGTGACCTTCACATCCTACCGGATTCCCTCTGTTATCCCCGCGCCGAGCGCTGCTTCTCGCGCCGCGCCGGACCTTCCCAATGTTGTGTTCATCACCTGGGACACCGTCCGGGCGGACCATCTCTCCGCCTATGGATATTCGCGCCCTACGACGCCGAACTTGGACAAGCTTGCTTCGCAGGGAGTAGTCTTCGAGAACGCCATCTCATCATCTTCCTGGACGCTGCCTTCTTTCGCCTCGATGTTCACCGGGCTGCTCCCGCACCAGCACGGAGCCAACGTTGCTACCCCCTTAGATAGCGGCCCGCGAACATTGGCGGAAATTCTCCAGATGCGCGGCTACGAGACGGCGGGGTTCAATGCCAACACCTATAACGGCTTGGCGGGTTGGGGCATTGCGGATGGCTTCGAAACCTATCGGGATGTCAGTTCATCGCCTGGGCATAATCTGGCGACGACCGTGGTGGGTCGCACACTTCTCCAACCCGCCTACCAGACGTTGGTTCGTTATGACTTCTTCGACCGACCCGACGCGGAGCAGGTGAACCAGCAAGTTTACCGGTGGTACCGCCGGCGGTCGCAACGCCCGTATTTTCTCTTCGTGAACTACTTTGACGCTCATTTGCCATATTCGGTCCCGAGACCTTTCGACCATCGCTTTGGACAAGTGAGCAGCCGCCTGCTCCGGCAACTGGTCTCTCTGGATTTCGGCCGGTTCCCCCAGCCCCCGTCCACGGAAGACCAGCAATCCATGATCGCCGCGTATGACAACGGGCTCGCCTATGTGGATGCCAAGTGCGGAGAACTTCTCCAGTTCCTGGCCGGGCGGCCTGAGTGGAAAAAAACCATAGTGATTATCACCTCCGACCACGGCGAGGGGTTCGGGGAACATGGGACCTATCTGCACGGGTGGAATCTCTATCACGAACTGCTGCATGTGCCTCTGGTGATCTACGGTCTCGGAATCCCGGCGGGTGTGCGCGTCTCTTACATTACCCGTACGCGAGAACTTTTCGCGACAATTCTGGATATCACCGCCCAGCCCGGAGCCATCTTTCGCCGCACGACCCTGCGTCGCTTTTGGAGCCCCGAGTTCGCGCCTCTGCCGTTCGATGAAATTATCGTGTCGGAAGTGAGCACCTATACCCCCACGCATCCCGGCCAGGGGTGCATTAGTCTAGTCACTCCGGAATGGCACTATCTCCATTTCACGGCCGGGAAGGTGGAACTCTACCGTTGGCCTAACGACCCGCTGGAACAAAACAATCTTGCCGACTCCGCCGAAGGCCAGAGCGTTGTGCGAGAGCTCCGTCGCCGACTGCGAGACCACATCGGACGATCGTTGCGGCCTTGGCGCGGCTTGCCTTATTTGATCGCCCTGGACGGACCTCGCTACTCCATTGTCCGCGAAGCCCACCGGGTTGTGCCTTGGGACTTGACCCAGCTTATGCGCGATCCTCCGGCAGGCGCCTCACAGGCTTTTTTCCATCCCGATCCAGGCACCTCCCCGCCCCGGCCGGAACGGGTGGAAGACGAATTGGTCAGGAGCCTCCCTTACCAGTGATACCCCATGCGGAGGATCTCTTGCGGCCCATCGAGATTTGGCCGTAGAGGGGCAGCCCGGACCCCTAGCAGGACGCTGAAAAAGCCCGCGCAGGGAAGGTCGCCCCGGCGACGACGTGGCATACCCGCCACGATCAGGGACTTTGGATGGCCGGTGAGTCTTGAGCGGCGTCCATGACGGTGGGATAGACCCCGATCACTCTGTCGACATGAGTAAGCGCCAAAACTCCTTTCACCATACCTTTGACGCCCGCCAGTCGCAAAGTACCGCCGGAATTTTTCAAGCTGCAAAAGCTCCGGACGATGGTCCCAACGGCAACGCTATCAATGAAGTGCACTCCGGAAAGGTCAAAGATGACACGGGTCTGGTTCTGGCCCAGGAGCAAATCAATTTCCTGGTTGATCCGTCCGCAGTCACGGACACCTGAAATCCTATCGGTGATCTCCAGCACCACGACGCCGGGTCCTATCTCTTTCTTTTTGAGATTCATGGAGTTATTCCGCCTCACGGATTCTCAGCAGAAAACGGGCACGCGCCCGACGGACCCTTGGTTCAGCCCCTCTCCTCTCCCTCGTAGGGGAACTGGCGGATCAGGCGCAGGCAACTGCTCAAAGCTTCAAGCACCGAATCGCCCCAGCCACAGGGAAGGATCGGCGCGGTCGCCTGATTCACATGCTTGTCTGCCTCGGCAAAGAAATGCAGGTGCTGACCAGCGGGCGGAGTGGCATACTCTCTTACGGTAATCCTGAAGTCAACGTCACGCTTCGCTTGGTGTTTCTTCATGGAGAAGAAATGAAGCTCGGCCAGTTCCTCAGCACGGTCAGCTTCCACAAGTTGCCATTTGACCACCTGGAACCTCCTCCGCCAGCTCTGCGCCTCGCCCCAGCTAGAACCAATCGGAATGCCCGCATCTTAGGATGTCAACGCTGGCAAGTCAACTTGAGTGTGAGTAGGCGGCAGCAGCGGTCAGTGATTCTCTGATCCCGCATGAGTGGGATCCTTTGACGCGTAGGTAGCCGGTGCTATGCTTCGGGCGTGTCAAGCGTTCACTGCCTGCGGATCATAGTAAGTTCAACCGATTGGTTGCTCCTGCCGGCCACTATTGCCGCCATGGCAGTAGCCGGGGTGACCTTCGCACAGCAGCCTCAAGTTGGCCAATCGGAACCCTCGCCACCAAGTCTACAGGCAACCGCACTCCAGTCCGAGGCTTTGCCAAGCCAAACGCCTCCCGAAAAGTCGCCCGAAGGCCACGAACGCATTTTGGGCGTAATCCCTGACTTCGAGGTGACAAACCGCGAGCATCCGTCATCTCTGACCACTCGGCAGAAGTTCATGCTCTTTGCTCGGCAATCCTTCGATCCCTTCCAGTGGCTCGCCGCGGGCGCGCAGGCCGGTGCGGGCCAGGCGCACAATACCCTGCCCGGGTACGGTCAGGGCGCGGCGGGGTATGGCAAGCGATATGGCGCCGCGATGGCCGATATCACCGACCGCGAGTTCATGTCCAACTTCCTGTTTCCAGTCTTGTTGAAGCAGGATCCGCGCTACTTTCGGCGTGGGCAGGGAACAATCAAACGTCGGTTCCTCTACTCCTTGGAACAGGAATTCTGGGGAAAGACCGATCAAGGCACGCGGCAGTTCAATTATTCCAAGGTGTTGGGGGCGTTTGTAGCCAAGGCCGTGTCCAACGCCTACTATCCCCCTGGCGACCGCGGCCTGGGGTTGACCATGCGCCGGTCTGGGATCACCCTCCTTTCCGGCATGGGGACGGCGCTTGCCGCGGAATTCTGGCCCGATATCAACTGCAAACTGTTCCATAGATGCCACAAGATCTGAGCCTGGACATCGCAGTGCCTCTTTGCGTTTCATCCTGGCCGGGACTTGAGCGGCGAGTCTGGCACCCTCGACCACGTCAAGCTTGACAGTCTGCAGAGGGTCTGTTATCAGAAGGTTCGCCTTCGCTCAGGGAGTTCAGGGTGCAAACTGCCAAAAGAATCTTCGACGCCATAGTGGTCGGCTCCGGCGCCAGCGGCGGCTGGGTGGCCAAGGAACTCACCGAGAAAGGTTTGGTGGTGCTGATGCTCGAGGCAGGCCCGCCGCGTCTGCCCACCCGCGACTTCACTGAGCATGTCTGGCCCTACCAGCTCAAGTTTCGTGGCTTCAAGGACACCCAAGCCTTGCTCGAGAAACAACCGGTACAACGGCTCTGCTACGCCTGCGATGAATACAGCCATCAATTCTTCGTGAACGACCGCGAACATCCCTATACCACGCCGCCCGACAAGCCCTTCATGTGGATTCGCGGTCGGCAAGTGGGCGGCAAGACTTTCTGCTGGGCCCGCGAGAGCTATCGCTATAGCGACTACGAATTCAAGGCCGCCAGCCGTGACGGCCACGAGGAGGATTGGCCGTTCAGCTATCGCGACCTGGAACCCTATTACGACCAGGTGGAGAACTTCATTGGCGTTAGCGGCTCGCGAGAAGGTTTGGAGCAGTTCCCTGATGGCAAATATCTTCCGCCCATGAATCTCTCCTGCGGCGGCCGGTTAGCCAAGGAAATCATCGAAAAGAAATTTGGCTGGCGGGTGATGCCGGATCGTGTGGCCAATCTCACCGTTCCCCACAACGGCCGCCCCGCCTGCCATTACTGCGACCAGTGCCAGCGCGGTTGCTATACGGCTTCCTACTTCAACAGCCCCGCCGTCACGCTGCCCGCGGCGGCGCGCACGGGACGGCTCACCTTGGTGAGCGACGCCGTGGTCAGCCACGTCGTGATGAACAAGGACGAGGCCCGCGCCGAGGGCGTTCATTACCTCGAGCGGGCCACGGGCACCCCTCGCGAGGCGAACGCGAAGATTGTGGTGCTCGCTGCCTCAGCGCTCGAGTCCACGCGCATCCTCCTGAACTCGAAGTCGCCGCGATTCCCGACCGGCGTAGGTAACACGCATGGCGTGCTCGGACATTACCTGATGGACCATTTCACCATCGAACATGGAGGCGGCATCATCCCCTCACTCAAGTCCTCCCAGCGCGAGCCCGTGGGCCGCCCGTGCGGCTTCCTGATCGCCAAGTACGTGAACGTAGGCGCCAACAAAGACCCCAATTTCCTGCGCGGGTACCGTTTTGACGGGGACGGAAGCCAGGAACTCTACGGCCACGCTTTTGCGATCCCCGGTTTCGGCGGTGAGTGGCGCCGCAAGGTCCGCGAAGAAATTCCGTATTACTTCGGAATGATGGCCCAGGGGGAATGCCTGCCCCGCTACGAGAATTATGTGGAGTTAGACCCGCAAGTGAAAGATGCCTGGGGCATACCTGTCCTGCGCATTCACGCCAGCTACGGCGAGAACGAGCACGCGATGGCCAAAGCCATGCGGCAGGACGTGATGGACATCCTGGACGCGATGCATCTTGAGGGCCCCGTAATGCCGAAAGCGGAACTGAGTGTTTTCGGCAAGAACATCCACGAATGCGGCACTGCCCGCATGGGCAACCACCCGAAGAAAAGCGTACTGAACCGCTTCAATCAGATCCACGATGTGAAGAACGTCTTCGTTACCGACGGCGCATGCTTCGTCACCCAGGGATGCTACGAGCCGACGTTGACGATCATGGCGGTTTCAGCGCGGGCGGCGGATTACATTGCGGAGGAATTTCGTAAAGGGAATATCTAGCGGCGGCACCTTTTAGGTCCAGGGCTTGGCGCTCCCGCTCTGCAGCTAGCAGGTCAAAGCCACGCCGCAAGACGCCGGGGGCGATTATTCATGTGGCGAGGGCAGCGAAGATGAGTAACCCTGAAGATGAGATAACGCGCCGTGAGTGGCTGCTGCGCCTGAGTGGAGCGGCTTCCCTGCTTGGGTTCAGCGGCGTCGCGGGCGATACCTCCGCCGCGGTTGGGCAAGAGGCTTCGACCGCCCAGATGTCGACTGCGCAGGGCCTGCCACCCGGCCTGTACGAGCCGTCCAACGATCACATGACCCACGCGTTGATGAGCGATGGGCGCTTCGTGGCGATTCCGCCGGGAAGCGAAACGGATTTCGTCGTCCGCAGTGCCGGCCCATTCAAGCCGCGCTTCTTCTCGGCTGAGGAGTTTCCGGTCGTGCACCGGCTCATCGAGCTAGTCCTCGGCGAAGCGGATGCCACGTCGCCGGCAGGCCCGCTCGATGACACGGTCCAAGAGATCGCGGAGTGGATTGATCTCATCGCGGCTAGCGCCGGCGGGGTACGCGCGGCGGCCCGAGGGCTATCGGCGCAACACCGCGCGCTCGCCATCGCTTACTACGGGTCTGAGGTCGTGCAGCGGCTCGAAACCGCAGAGCCGGAAAAAACCTGGCGAGCAGGCCTCCACTGGCTCGCTGCCGAATCTGATAAGCGTCACGGCCGGGCTTTCCTGCAGCTCTCACCTCCCCAACAAGTTGACCTACTGGCTTCCCTCAGCGATGCCCGCCCGGACCGCAGCAGTGAGAATGCGGGCACACAGCTCTTCGGACTGCTCAAGCGGCAGACCCTCCAGGGTTTCTATACCTCTCAGCTCGGCCTCAAGGAGCTCGACTACAAGGGCAACGCTTTCTACGGGGAATGCCCTGGCTGCGAAAGCGGCAAGGGCTAATGACTACTCAATGAGCTTGAGCGCCGCTTCCCGGATCGTTTCGAAAGCCGATGGTTCGCTGCGTGGAGGCAGGTCCCTTTCGGTGTTGAACGCCGCGGCGACCGCGTCGCGGCTCTGGGGATTCAGATAAATAAACGCTGAAAAGTCGGCCTGGTGGCCGGTGTGCCCGACCAAGGTCGTCTCCCCCCGCCTGAGTACGAAGAACGAGAGACCCATCGACTCGGACCAGTCCGCCTGGGTTTGGGCCGCCGCCAGAGTTGAGTACAATGGCCGCCACATCTCCTCCAGGCTGGAATGCTTCAGGACCGTATCAAACCGCCGCTGAGTATCCGCATTGCCCCGCGTGGCGTTGGTGAGGAAGGCAAGATAGGTCGAGAGATCGCTCAGGGGGGCGTTCCATCCGCCGTTGGGAATGGTGATGCCGGGATCAAAGTCCGCTCCGTTGTCGCGCAGCAGCTCGTGTCCGGCGGCATCGAGCGTCACCGTGTAACTATGCGATCGGTCCGCGGCCAGGTAGTAGGGCGTTGTCCCAAAATAGCTGCGTGTCAGACCCAGGGGTGCAAAAAGGTTTTTCTGCACGTAAGTCTCCCAGGAATCGCCGCTCAGTTGCTCGATGATGCGGGCGAGATAGATGAATCCCGGATTCGAGTACCCATAACGCGAGCCCGGCGCAAACAGCAACTCCTGATAAGGCATCATCGCCACGAGTTGCGCCCAGGTAGTCGGTTCGAAGGGTTCCCAGGGCTTGCCTTGCTTGTACGGCCAGGTGGGGTCCTGAAAGCCCGCGGAGTGCGAAAGGAGCATGCGGATCGTGATGGCGTCCATGGAGCCGTAAGGATTGCGCACCTGCCGCAGCTCCGGGATGTATTGCGTCACCCGATCGTCGAGCGAGAGCCGGCCGCGGTCGCGGAGCTGCATGACGGCAATGGCCGTGAGGGTCTTCGTGATGGACGCATAATGAAAGAGCGTTTGCTCGGTCACGAGCCGATGATCGCCCTGATCCGCGAACCCGTGCTCATGATGAGAGACCCGTCGCCCGTCCCTTACCATTTCGACTGCCGCCCCGACGATCCCATCGCGATCCACCGAGCGGTCAAACAGTTTGGTGAAATCTTCCCACTCCGCTGGCGCCGCAGCCTGCTGTCCAGCCAAACGAGCGGCGGTGAACACTATGGCCGCCGCGACAAACACCAGCGACCGTGCCTGCGGTAGATGAGTGTGGGTCCTTTCAGCCATACCCGGTCCATCCTATGCCGAGCACCTATCGGCTGCAACAGGGGCATCTGCGGAGAGCGCTTGCTAAGGCGAAAACGGCAATTGAACCTGCATGCACAGGTTCATCGCCGGGGTCACCTCTCGAAACACCGCCAGCATGGAGTCCACAAGGTCCGCGCCAGTCGAGCTCTTTACGTCCTGCTCGCGCATAGGGTAATAGACCTGCAGGCCAGCCCAATGCGCTTGGGGGGCAGCCCGCAAGTATCTGCGGAGCTCGAGGGCGCTGGGAAGATTGGCCCTTGAGAAAACAACTGGATCCAGCTCCCAACTGCCCACGCGCAGCATGAAGCCTTCGCGACGGACCAGCAGTTTTAGTTCCCGCTCCAGCGCGCCTTGGGGTTTGAGGGCCGCGATCAGCCGGTGCCAGTCCCAATCCGGGCGCAGCCGGCAACCCGGGTAAGCACGGGGAGCCTTCACGTACCCTCGCTCCACCTGAAAACCGCACTTGAATAATTGCTCGTCCGTGTCCACCGAAAGGAAAAACTTGGAGCACCCGAAGCTGACGTGGCTCGAGATAGGCTTGGCAGCGCGGTTGGCGCGGGGAAGGTAGCCAATCCATTGCCAGTACACCCCGCGCCCCCAGCGTTCAGTGACAAAAGCCTGCCCGTACCGCCCTTCGAGCTCCAGCTTGAGGATGCGGGTAATGCGCTCGTGGTCTTCGAGGTTGCCAACCCGGATGCCCCGGCGGAAATCTAGAAACTCGGGACGGAACCCGATGGCAACCGCTGGCAAGGAATCGCAACCATTCATTGTGGAAATCGAAGGTCCTGAAGCTTCAATTGCGAACCTAAACCTTTGATCTTCGAGTGCGCAGTGGGAGACTTCGCGTTACTTCTTCTTTTCAAAATCAAGCGCGGCCGAATTGATGCAATAACGCAGCCCCGTGGGGCGCGGGCCGTCGTCGAAAACGTGTCCAAGGTGTGCATCACAGCGGGCGCAGAGCACTTCGACGCGTTCCATGCCGTAACTAACATCCCTCTCTTTCTGGACACGATCTTCTTGCACGGGCGCCGTAAAGCTAGGCCAACCTGTTCCCGAATCGAATTTCATTTCGGAACCAAACAGCTCGCTGCCGCAGCAGACGCATCGGTAAACGCCCTCTTCGTGATTGTTCCAATGGCCTCCAGTGAATGGCGGTTCTGTACCCTTGTTCCTCGTCACATGATATTGCTCCGGCGTCAGAAGCCGCTTCCACTCGCCTTCGGTCTTTACAAGCTTATTGCCCATGACAATTGGCCTCCTGGGACATGAGAATCACCGACCCCCGGCGGGAAGTGACTGTCAGCCCAATTCCGTGGCCGACCTGCACACGCGGAGGCACCCTTGGCCGGGCAAGCCCCGGCCCCACACCCCCCGGACTTTGTCATCTGCGTGTAGGAATCCGAAGGACTCTGGCTCCTCGGCCGGCACTCGAACCTGTAATCCGTCAGCTGACCAATTAACAGCGGGATTCCAGGCTCAGCCCATTTCTACGATAACCTAGAAGCGACTAAGAAAGCTAGTTGGCTGGCACGCGCGGGTCGGGCTGAGTTGACCCGTCTCGAGACGAGTTCTCAGACAGAGCTCGGAAAGCCCCACATTCGAGACCCTGCCGATTCGGGAAAGTGAGTGTGTTGTCACGGTAAACACCAGAACAGTTTCACAGCCCCGAGCCGTGATGTAAACTCTCTCACTTCGGGCGGTACAAAAACTCGGGCAGGTCAATGGCGCGTGTGATTTCTATTTAGATCCAGAGCGAGGCAAACATATGCGCATAGCGATTCTCACTCCCCTTTTCTTCCTACTCACGGCAGCGGCAAGTGGTGCGACTCTACGTATTCCTTCCGCGGAGGGCCCACTGACTATTGACGGTCGCGTCGATGAGGGTATCTGGGCACAAGCGGTTGTGCTGCCGTTCCAGGGCAGAGAATTCGGTAACCCTTTTCCCGCAGGTGGGGAAATGCGCGCCGTCGTGCGCCGGGGCTATGTATGTCTCAGTGCTCGCCTTCCTGAAAGCGGCCGCATCGTGGCGCAATCAACCGGCCGGGATCCAGTGTGGTGGAGGGAAGACTTGGTAGTCTGGACGTTCCGCTTCCAGAGCTCCGAAGGGGGAAACAAGTCTCTGATACTCATGGTGAATCCCTTGGGAGCCTACAGCGTCAACCCCGGGGGCTCGCATAGCGATCCGCAGCAGGGAGTTGAGGCGTCTGCCTCTGTTGGCCCGGAGGGCTGGAGTGTGGAAGCAGCGATCCCCGTCACCCGGTTAGCCTCCATCGGTTTCGTTACGGCAGAGCGAATTCGCGTGCCCAGACCGGATGCCCCGGAACTCCGCTGGCACTGGCCCGGAGTGAATGATCCCCTGCCTTTTGAACTCCCCTCCAGCAGTTCCAGTCCCCAGCCTCCGACTGTTGTGGAAAAGGACTGGCGAACGCCCGCGCCCTCCGCATTACCTCCTCCCACCGATCCGCTGCTTGTTGATCTAGCTTCGGTTCCATGCCAGGTTTGGACGGTTGACCGGCGGAAAAACCTAGGAGTACAGGAGATGTGGGAGAAGGATCTGCGGTCCCGCGTCACCGAGGCAGCTCTAGCCGAGAGGAGCGCGTGGCAGCAAGTCGGCACAGTGAAGGACTGGGAGGCATTTCGCGGTCAGCGCCTGATGGCCTTGAAGAATTCTCTTGGACCCTTTCCAGAACGGACTCCCTTACATGCCGCCGTAACTCGGCGCTTCGACTACGGCGATGGCTTTATTCTGGAGGATGTGGTCTTCGAAAGCCGCCCCGGCTTGGTTGTGACCGCCAACCTGTACCTCCCGGCGAAATCTGCGGGGCCGATGCCGGCCATCATCGTGGTCCACAGCCATCATGCTCCCAAGGTTCAATCCGAGCTGCAGGACATGGGTATGACTTGGGCACGCAGCGGCGTTGCCGTCCTGATCATGGATCAACTCGGAGCCGGCGAACGATTGCAGTCGCAGCCGTGGCCTCGCGAGAGCTACTACTCACGCTACGACCTCGGGATTCAACTCTACCTGGCTGGCGAAAGCCTCATCAAGTGGATGGCGTGGGATTTAATGCGCGGAGTCGATTTGTTGTTGGAAAGGCCGGAAGTGGATCCCAAGCGCATCGTGCTGTTGGGCTCGGTGGCCGGTGGAGGAGATCCGGCCGCCCTGACGGCCGCACTCGATAATCGTATCGCCGCTGTGCTGCCATTTAATTTTGGCGAGGCCGGGCCGGAGGAGCACTACACCGAAGGGCCCCGAGGCTACGATTTCGAGACGGCGGATCCGGGGTGGGGCGAATGGGAATCCACGCGCTGTCTGAGGCAAAGCATCGCTGGCCAGTTCTTTCCGTGGATGATATGCGCCTCGGTTGCGCCGCGGCCGTTTGTTTACTCTTTCGAGGTATCTTGGCCGAACGGCGTAGAGAAGGAGCCTGCTTGGGCCCGATACCGGCGAGTGTTCGATCTCTATGCGGAACCAAACCGTCTTGCCGAGGTCCATGGGTTTGGGCCCTTTCCCGGCCCTGGTGAATGCACCAACGTGGGGGTTTATCTTCGCAAACAAATCTATCCCATTCTTGCCCGGTGGCTGGACTTCCCCGTTCCATCCGAGGAGTATCATAACGTGCGCCCAGACGCCGACCTGATGTGCATGACCCCGGAGGTGGCGGCTGAACGCCGGCCGAAGACTGCGAGCGAGATCGCTTACCAGATGGCAGCGGCGCACTTGACGGCTGCGCGCGCAAGCTTCACGGCCCTGTCCCCTGCGGACCGGCTCCAGCGCTTGCGCACTTCTTTAGCGGCGAAACTTGGCGATATTGAGCCGCCCGTTCGCGCGCAAGGCCGGACCCTCTGGACGAAGTCCTTTCGAGCCTTTGCAGTAGAGGGGGTCGAGCTAGCTATGTCGCCGGGGTTGCCGGTTCCGGTGTTGTTGTTGAAGCCAGAGAGCCATTCGTCCGGACGTTTTCCTGTCGTCCTGGCGCTTGCGCAAGGCGGCAAGGACCACTTCCTTGTCGAACGCGGCGCCGAATTGGCCACGCTGCTGAAACAAGGCTCGGCCGTTTGCCTCGCGGATGTGCTTGGGACCGGCGAGGTGGAGCCGAGCTCTTCGTTGACCTCTTTGAATGCAACGGAGCTGATGCTGGGCAACACGGCTTTGGGGACGCGACTCAAAGATGCGCGCGCGGTCCTGCGCTACCTGTCCGGGCGAAATGACATTGAGCCCCAGCATGTCGTTTTGTGGGGCGATTCCTTTGCCGCCGCCAATCCGCGCGATTTGATACTCGACCAAAGCGCCCTTCTTGAACCAGGCCGCCAGCATCCCGGACCACAGGCCATTGAACAAGCGCAGCCTGTAGGAGGGCTACTGGCTCTGTTGACGGCGCTTTATGAGGACAACGTGGGGGCTGTTGCCGCGCGTGGCGGCCTCGTTTCATTTCTCTCGGTCCTTAAAGACCGATTCTGCTACGTGCCGCAGGACATCGTTGTGCCCGGCATTCTGGATCGCGGAGATATCCCGGACGTGGTCGCCGCGCTCTCACCCCGCGCAGTGCTTCTCGAGGGCTTGGTAGACGGCCGCAACCGCTTGCTGTCGTCCGCTGAACTGGAAGAGGAGTTTCGTGAAGCGCGCGCGGCTTATCGGGATACGCCGTCCAACCTCACTGTTCTAGAGCGCACAACCGAGTCCACCTTTGCCTCTTGGATGGTCCATCAAGCCGCGCAATGATGCCCCGCGACCTACATGGATTCCCGGTATGGGAGCCGGAGCGCCGACTTGCCTCTGGCAAAAAAGTCGTCAGCTCAAGAGGAGTCCGACTATGGACGCAATCGAGGTGTTGAAGACGCGGCGGTCGGTGCGCGCCTATAAGCGCGAACAAATACTGAAGAAGACCATTGAAGATATTATTGACTGTGGCCGCCTGGCGGCAACGGCGGTTAACCTCCAACCTTGGGAATTCGTGGTCGTCACGGATCCCGGAAAGCTGCGTTGGATTGCCAATACTACCGACTTCGGGAAGTTTATTGCTGACGCCCCGGCGTGCGTCGTGGTCCTGTGCCGCGACACGAAGTATTACCTCGAAGACGGCAGCGCCGCCACGGAGAATATCCTCCTGGCTGCGCGCGCATACGGCCTGGGTTCGTGCTGGGTCGCGGGGGATAAGAAGCCCTATGCGGCGGAAATCTGCCGGCTCGTGGGAGCGCCTCCAGGCTACAAGTTGATTAGCCTGGTTCCGATCGGGTATCCGGCCGAGGCTACGACGACAAGCAAACGCCCCCTCTCAGAGGTCTTGCATTGGGAGAAGTACTGAACCCTCGCCGCGCGAATCGATTAGCGCCTTTGCGGACAGGCCGGACCTCACATCCGTACGCCTCTGGGTGTATAATGCAAGGAGTAAGGGAATACTTTTCAGCCTCAAATACCGGACGAGGGTCATGAACAAGGGCGACCTCCTTCACTACAAGAACCGTCTCCTCGCAAAGCAACAAGAATTGTCCAATGGAAGAAGCGTGGGGGATTCCGCTGACGGACCTCACGGAGATCCGGTCGATATGGCTGCGAGTGAAACCAACCTCAATCTTCAGGTTCAGCTACATCAGGCGGACAGTAAGCTCTTGCGGGCCATTGAGGATGCCTTGAGGCGGATTCGGCAGGGCAAGTTTGGCACGTGTGAGGAATGTGGGGAGCCGATTAGCAGGGCACGCCTAGAGGCTGTGCCCTGGTCCCGGTACTGTAAGAGCTGCAAAGACCGGCAGGACTCTCGACCGTAAGCTGCAAACCCTTTCTATCAGCTCACAGGCGCGGTGCAGGATTTCGCTCGCGTTGGTGTCCGCTTCCAGGCTCTGAGCCATACTTATCTTCCTTCGCTGCTGTTGTTATCTGTGAACTTGGCCTTTGAGCAGTCCCCCCAAAAAGTGAGTGGCGATCTAAGAATGAAAGCGAGCCCGAAGAAGGGCTAGTCAGGGTTTCAAGAGCGGCCCCGCCAGAACTCGGGCAATTCTCGGGCAATAGCGTTTTGGGGATGTCATCCCGCCAATCGCGGATTTCCGCCAACTGGCTTTCCTATCAATCAGAAAGGTTGGCTCCTCGGCCAGAACTCGAACCTGGAATCCGTCAGCCGACGGATTAACAGCCGCCGGGGTTAGGAGTTGGCTCCTCGGCCAGGACTCGAACCTGGAACCCTTCGGTTAACAGCCGAATGCTCTACCATTGAGCTACCGAGGAGTACGCAGTCACGTTGAACGCCATGTGCTCGCAGTGCTGAACGTATTTTATAACACACGCACAAAACCCCCGTCAAACAATGGAGATTGTGCGTATCCACACCATGTTCTCAGCACTGTAGGCTCGCGACCCGTCGGCTGACGCGTTAGAAGCCGCTGCCAAATTGTTCCCAGATCCACGCCCTGCCCCGGCTGCTCTTCAGTTCTTGCTCTCGCCGCATCGCCTCACGACGCGTCGCATACTCCTCCTGATGCAGCAACCTCCGCGGGCCGGAATGCCGCTTGGTGTGCAGAGTGCCGCGGTAGGCTGGGTCGTTGTGCTGGGCAAGTCGGCGCGGGGTATGTCGTCAGTCTGACCGACATAACACTTCCCTTGCGGGTTGAACAGCACATACACCCAGTAGCTCATCGATGGTGTAAGGCTTAGTTCCTTGGGCGCGACTCGAAGCTGGAATCCGTCAGCCGACGGATTAATCCGTCAGATGACGGAAATGCTCTACCATTGAGCTACCGAGGAGTAGACTGTCGAAACGGGCGGTTCGCGTTCCTTATGTGCGTAAGATGGGAGCTACCGAAGACCATTCGATGAGCAGCAAACCAGAGGAGGGCTGTCAGTCCTTCTTCTCGCTGTCTTTCTTGTCTCCGCCGCCCTCCATACCTCCCTTGAGGGCTTCCTTAAACTCGCGAATTCCTTTTCCGAGACCTTTCCCGAGCTCTGGCAGTTTCCCAGGCCCAAAGATGATCAAAACGATCACCATGATAAACACCAAGTGCATCGGTTGGAACAGACCTTCCATAACACATCCTCCTCGCCCAGCCACTCCGGCTTGCGCACAACCAACTGTATTATAGTCCAGGCTGCCCCGCAACCCAATCATGATTTATGCGGCCGACACCCTGTCAGTCCCCGCCAGGCAAGACTTCCATGACCGTGCCGCTACCTGGCCGTGAAAACCATGCTCTCAGGCTCCCGGCCCAACTCTGCACATTTCTGAAAGTACAGCGCTAAATAGCTCCTGGTGATGTAGTCCTGCCGCGAGTAACCCAGCCGGCGAGCCACCCGGTCGATCCACCGCGGGGGACCTTCCAGCTCCAGGTAATTTCCGATGGGGGTCTCGTCATAAGCAAGGTATGAAGACCCGGAACCTTTCTCCCTGCCGGCCGGAGCATAGACCGTCCGATACTTTTCGTAGAGGAAAGTCTCGCGCAATCCCAGGCCTTCCAGGATCTCCCGGGCACGGCATCCATCGTTGACGGGAGTCTCCGACTCGCGCCTGACCTTGTAGCGGTTGGATCGGATGGGCGCGCCCTTATAGGTCAAAACCGCTTGCCTGCCTTCGAAACGCAAGCGAACCAAGCAGCGAGCCTTTTGCAACCGCCGGTCAGGAAAATCGAAAAGGCAGTTTCTCTCGAGGTAGCGGCGCGTGATGAGGCGGAATCCTAGCTCCCGCAACTGCCGTTGCAGCGCCGGGGGGTGCGAAACGCGCAGCTTGATTTCGGTCTCGAGGCGTTCCTTCATGCCCTGCCGGGCACTCCTGCTCAGGATTCACGCTCGATGATGAAGTCGGGGAGAGATCGCAAAGCTTCTTTGTAAGGTGAATCAGAATAGCTGTCCAAGCACTGCTTGGCCTTCTCGGCGAATTCCTGGGCGCGCTCGCGCGCCGCCTGCAAGCTCTGATAGCGATTGAGCAGGGCCCGGATCTCGCCGAACTTGACCGACTGAAACCCACCCTCTTCTAGCACGCGGGAGACGATACCCGTTTCCTCGGGAGTACACTTTTGCAGCAGGTAGATGAGAGGCAGAGTGACTTTGCCCTCGCGAAGGTCACTGCCTGTGGGCTTCCCGAGAATCTCCTCCGATGAGGTAAAGTCGAGGACGTCATCAATAAGTTGGAACGCCAGCCCCAGGTTGATTCCGTAGGATCCCAGCTGGCTCTCTTCCTCTTCGCTTTTCCCGCCCAAAAGAGCGCCGGTGCGCAGGCAAGCGGAAAACAGGCACGCGGTCTTCCGATAAGCCAGCTCCAAGTAGGTGTCCTCGCTCACGTCGTGCCTCCGCAGCCAGGTGAGTTGCAGCAACTCGCCCTCTACCATAACCTGGGTCAGCCGGATTAAGAGGTCCAGGATTTGGAAGCTGCGTTCCCCCAAGGCGGTGTTAAACGCTTGCATGTAAAGCCAATCGCCCGCCAGCACGCTCATGTGGTTGCCCCAACGGGAGTTCGTCGAGGGCTGGCCACGGCGGATGTCCGCATCGTCGATCACGTCGTCGTGCACGAGGGTCGCGGTGTGAATCATCTCCACCACCGCGCCTAAGCGGATGGCCGCCGGCCCTTCATATCCGCAGAGCTTCGAGGCCAGCAAAACTAGCGCGGGCCGCAAACGCTTGCCGCCGCTGCCTTGCAGGTACTGTCCGATGTCCGTAATGGCGCGGACACTCGATACGCTTTGAAGGCAGAACTCCTCCTCGACCTTCTGGAGGTCGGAGCGGACCAGATCGAAGATCTCTTTTCCCGTGAGGTTCTTGGTGAAGGCCAAGGCTGAATTCTCCGCTCTTCTGTCAGTTACCCGATCCTAACTTGAACGGAATGCTGAGTCAGGAGGCTGCGCCCGTGAATCCTCATCCTCCCACAAAACCCAACTTTAGGGAAGCAGGAAGTTGGCCGTTAGCGGTTGGCTGTCGTCCGCTGTCAGTCGTCCGTGGGCAATTATTTGAATTTGGCAATTAGCGACTGTCAGGCCGCAATCGGCAATCGAGCATCATCAATCCCTAATCCCTCGGCGGCTCCAACCGAAAGAGTCGTTCAAAATTGTCTATGGCCTGCAGTCCGATTTCCTCAGGACTAAGATTACGCAGGGTGGCCAACTGGCCGGCTACCTCGCGCACAAGGGCCGGCTCATTGCGCTTGCCCCGATGAGGGACTGGAGTGAGATAGGGGCAGTCGGTCTCTATCAGCAACCGTTCGAGCGGAATCTGACGAGCCACTTCGCGCAGGTCTTCTGCTTTCTTGAAGGTCACGTTTCCGGCGAACGACACCAGAAACCCCCAATCAAGAAACCTTTGGGCATCCTCGCGGCTCCCTGTAAAGCAATGAAGAATGCCCGCCAGCCCGCTGGTTCGCCAATGCTCCTCCGCAATCGCCGCCAAGTCGCCCCAGGCGTCCCGACAGTGAATAATGATGGGGAGCTTGAGTTCTCGCGCCAGCTCCATTTGGCGAATCAGCACTTGTTTTTGGATATCGCGGGGTGAGTGGTCGTAATAATAGTCGAGGCCGATTTCACCGATCGCTATAACCTTTCCATGGCCCGCTAGTCTCCGCATCTGGTCGACGTGGGAGTCCCGGAAGTGCCGCGCCTCGTGGGGGTGCACGCCCACCGTTGCGTAGATCCAGTTGTGCCGCTCGGTGATGGCGATGGGCGCGTCCAGATTTTCCGGCCCCGTCCCGCCTCCCACGGCGAGGATATACTTCAGCCCCGCGCCCCGGGCAGCTTCAATCACAGCCTCGCGATCCGCATCGAAGGCAGGGTCGTCAAGGTGGGCATGAGAATCAAGGAATTGACTCATTGAATCAGTGAGTCACTGCGTGATCGAGTGAGTGGCGCAGCCGGTGGGTCAATTGTAAGTTCTCGCTTCCAGTTTCCAGTTTCCATTTTCCAGTTTCTCGCAGTCAGTCGGTGGCTCGGTGATCGTCTGAGTTACTTCAGTCTGGTCCCGTTCGGCACGTCCTCCTTGAACGTCACCAGGACAGGCCGGCCTTCGGGTTCCACGGAAGCCGCAACGATCATGGCGTTCGATTCCACGCCGCGCAGCTTGCGAGGTTGAAGGTTGGTGACCAGGACCACTTTCATCCCTGTGAGCTTTTCGGGCTCATAATACTCCGCGATGCCCGCTACCACCTGGCGCACCTCGCTGCCGATATCCACCAGGAGCTTGAGCAGCTTGTTCGCGCCGGGAACGCGCTCGGCAGATTTGATTTCGCCAGTGCGCATTTCGACCTTTGCGAAGTCCTCGATGGAAATCTTCTCGGGACTGGGGGCTGGAGGCTGGGGACTGGGGGTCGGCGATTCGCCCGCGGGCACACCTGATTTCGGCCGTTGTTCCATAGTTGTTGTCCCTTTCTTTGACAGTTTCTCAGTCGCCTGCTCAGCAGCATCGAGGGCGAGGAGCTTTTCGATCACCGGGCCGACCTCGAGGCGGGGAAAGATGATCTCAGGCTTGCCCACACGCGATCCGGGCTTCAACCCGCCCCACGCGAGGCCGCCCGGATTCTGGTCTTTCGGGCTTCCCTCGCAGCCAAGTTGCGTCCAGATGCGCGCCGCCGCCTTGGGAATTATTGGATAGAGCAACACCGAGACGAATCGCAGGGCCTCAGCCGCGGTGTAGAGAATGCTAGCAAGCTGGCCGCGCCTCGACGGACCCTCGGCAATCGCCCACGGCTCCGTAACCACAAGGAATTTGTTGACCTCGGATACGACCTCCCATGCGAGGTCCAAGGCACGTCCGAAGTTGCACTGATCGAAGTATCCATTGTAAAGATTCGAGTGTCCTTTGGCGGTGGCCTCTACCATTTCTTCCCGGACGCCCCGATCGTAAGGGGGACCCGGAATTACGCCGCCGAAGTACCGGTTCAACATGGTGATGGTGCGGCTCACAAGATTCCCGAGATCATTGGCCAAGTCCGAGTTATAGCGCTCGAGCATTCTCTCGTACGACACACTTCCGTCTTGGCCGAAAACGAATTCCCGCAAGACGTAGTAGCGCAAAACGTCCGAGCCTGAGACGACACCTTTCGTTTCCGTTTGGAAAAATCTGGCCACTGGCTCGACGTAAACGGCATTTCCCTTGGATTTGCTCATTTTCTCTTCGCCGACCTTGAGCCAGCCGTGCGCCACGATGTGCTTTGGCAACGGCATGTCGGCGGCCATCAGGAAAGCCGGCCAATAGACCGCGTGGAAGCGGATGATATCCTTGCCGATCATGTGGATGTCGGCGGGCCAGTAGCGTTTAAACTCGTCGTTGCCGTCGGGTTCTGCGGCGCCATAGCCGATGCCGGTCATGTACGAAGTGAGCGCGTCGTACCACACATAGAAGACCTGGTCGGGGTCATCCGGCCAGGGTATGCCCCACTTGATGCGGCGACGGCTGATAGAAATGTCATGCAATTCGCCCCGCACGAAGCTCTTCACTTCGTTGAAGCGATAGTCTGGATGCACAAAATCCGGGTGGTCCTCAAAATGCTTGAGGAGCCTGTCCTTGAACGCGGAGAGCTTGAAAAAATAGTTGTCCTCGCTGATTAGCTCGGCAGGGCGGCCACAGATATCGCAGTTGACAGGTTCGGACCCGTCGGAGATGTACCGCTCATCGTAAACGCAATAGCGGCCCTGGTAATGGCCTTTATAAACGAAACCCGCCTGCTGGGCACGCTTTAACATGCGCTGGACGGAAACCGCATGGTCAGGCCGATCCGTGTAGATGAAGTGGGTGTACTCGATTTCGAGCAGTTTCCATAGGTTTTTGATCTCTTCGCGTTTTTCCGCCACGAACACCTGGGGTGATTTTCCTTCCGCAGCCGCCGCACGTTCCAGCTTCTCACCGTGCTCGTCCGTGCCGGTGAGGAAGGCCACATCGTACCCACATTGGCGCTTGTAGCGCGCCAGTGCATCACAGATTAGAGTCGTGTAGGCGTGACCGGCATGGAGCCGGGCATTGGGGTAATAGATCGGCGTAGTGAGGAAAAACTTTTGCATGCCTTTGGCCGAAGTCCGTGGTCCGTTGTCCGTCAGAGGTCAGAGCCAGGCCAAATCAACATACTCAATGGAAGGCCGACCACAATCGACGGACAGTCATTTCGATGTTCGATACGCCATTTGGACCGCGAGGATGACTTCTTTCAGCGGCACGGATTTCTCCGACGCGATGCGCTGGCAGTCGTCAAATTCCGGGGCGACATTCACCACTTTGCCGTCCTGCCTCGCGACCTTCACGTTCACGGCGCCATAAGGTGTTTCCACGCTGACCCGCTCGCGCTCCAGGACCTTGCGCCGGGCTTCGTAGATGCGCACGCCAATGGTCGTCGTCTGCTCGAAGAGGAGCTGGGCGAGCGCATCGCTCAGT
>Ga0187771_10000588_pt1 | contig 22733 bp, 20 predicted proteins | sample 0116_SJ02_MP15_1_FD_133139 | JGI IMG/M metagenome (GOLD analysis project Ga0187771, IMG submission 133139) | Tropical peat soil microbial communities from peatlands in Department of Meta, Colombia - 0116_SJ02_MP15_10_MG | ecosystem: Environmental > Terrestrial > Soil > Wetlands > Peat | place... | reverse complement strand
GGAGGTTCCATGACCGCCGATGAATTTGGTAGCCGATGTGGTGAGTATATCAGCGCCGTAATCCAATGGTTTGATGAGTCCCACGCCTACGGTATTATCGACAATGAAGGGAACGCCTGCATCGTGGGCGATCTTTGCAATGGCTTCGAAATCGGGCACGTCAAGTTTTGGGTTTCCGATTGTCTCTGCGTAGACCGCCCGCGTTTTTCCGGTAATCGCCTTCTTGATCGCATCCGGCTTCGTGGAATCAACAAACTTTACCGTCCGCCCGAGTTTGGGTAGCGTGTAGTGAAAGAGCTGATAAGTACCGCCATATAGATTATCCGCGGAGACAATCTCATCTCCAACCTGAGTAACGGCAAGGATGGCAAATGTCTCGGCAGCCTGCCCCGAGGCGACTGCCAGCGCGCCTATGCCACCCTCAATTGCGGCAATCCTTCTTTCAAAGATATCTGTTGTCGGGTTCATGATCCGGGTATAGATGTTTCCGAATTCTTTGAGGGCAAACAGATTCGCCGCATGATCCGTGTCTTTGAACACGTAAGATGTGGTCTGGTAAATGGGTACCGCTCTTGCTCCTGTCGCCGGATCGGCCGATTCCTGACCTACATGCAATGCCAATGTTTCTAATCTTCTTTCCGTCATTTTCTTTTCCTCCTGAAGTTCATTTTTTTACAAATAAAAAACCCACTGACTGATTTTCCTTTCTCCAGACAGTGGGCCTCAAAACTCTTGATGATCGTTATCGATGACTACATAAACGAATATCCCCCTTCCTGGACGCAGTGCTTGCACACAGGGCAACACATGTCCATACAACACATTATCGCATTCATATGTTTCTGAGGCATAAGACCTAATATCAAATATTTATTTTTCATAACTTGTTGCTCTATTGGTAACTAAGCGACATTCTTTAATAAATAAATTACTATTATATCTATTGATTTAGTAGATATTATAAACAAAAAAATTTGTCAAGAAAAATTTTTTATTTTTTTACATTGATTTTAAAAGAGTAGGAAATACGATAATATAATATGAAGAGCCGTGCTTCACAAATAAGCCACGGCTCCCAAACCCTTCTTGATCTTCCCATTTAAGATGTATCAAAAATTATATACTGTTTACGCTCCGATTGATCGACTTATTTCTTTTGTTCGTTTTGAGTTCCTTTATTCTCGGCTTCTTTCTTCTCAGCGTCCGCTTCGTACTTTCTGAATCCTTCTCGGTTCACACTGCTATCCCCTACCAGATTCATTACATAATCACGTGACTTTTGACTAAGTTTCTGCATGAATAATTCCGCTTTTATTCTGGCGAATGCCTGGTCACGAGGCATCCCTTTTGGAATATTTGGACTTCTATTATATATTTCTTCTACTTCCTTATCTGAAACAACTATTTCATTCTTCAATTTTTCCATAACATAGAAATTGGTTATCGCCTGCATTTTTGACAATTCGACTATTTGATTCAATTCTTCTTTATTCAAAGATTTATCTTCCATGGCTTTTTTATACACGGCCTTTACCTGTATTAGCTGCTCGAGCATGGCCTTTTTCCGTTTAATATCCTTAAGCAAATTATCCGTTTCTTCTTTAGATAACATCGACATCTTAGCCTGGAGTTTCATTTGAGAATCCAGCTCGTCGAATGTTATATAATCATTGCCTATTTTAGCAGCCCAGTTCGAAGACTCTTTTGAGCATGAATTTAACGCGAATGCAGTGGCAACAACCAAAACAATTACGAAAACGCATTTAAACTTATTCATATATAACTCCTCTGCACAAATATATTTTTAAAAATTCAACACGATTTTACAGCTTAGCTTTTTTGTTGAAACAACTGGAAATCCTCAACCAGGTTTTAACCTCAGTCGATGCATTTCTTAACAATTACCGAATTTGTTTGTCAAGATTAAATTGGCAAGGCTGAATTGGTGAGGAATTTATATGATTTTCTTGGAAATGATGGAGGTTACTGAATCGATAAATATATCGATCTCGTGAATTGTATTGTATATATAAAAGCTCACCCGGACAACCCCTCCGGCATTGAGGCCCCGGGTAAGGGGAAATGCGCACAAGCCTCCCGCCCTCACTGCGATCCCGTCATCGTTAAGAAAATTAGCAATGATATTCGGACTGACAACTTCACCATCCTTGATAACATTGAAGGAGATTATCCCGCACCTGCTTACGCTTTCCGCCGGAGCGTAAACGATTATTCCATCAATCGCGCGCAGCCGCTCAAGCGCGTGACCGACGAGTTCCGTCTCATGATTGAATACGTTTTCCATCCCGATCTTCCCAAGATAGTCGATTGCCCCTTCCAGCACGTCGCCGGTATTCGGATCTATCGCGCCCCCGAGTGCAATGCCGCCGCATACCTCCGGTGTGCCTGCCTCGAACTTCCAGGGAAGCTCATTCCAGGTCGCGCAGTCAAGCGTCACATCGGCAATCATGCCTCCCCCCGACAGAAAGGGCGGCATTTTCCCCAGAAGTTCTTTTTTTCCGTACAATACGCCGATACCCAGTGGGGCCAGCATCTTGTGGCCGGAGAAAGCAAAGAAATCGCAATCGATGTTCTGCACGTTCACTGGCATGTGCGGTGCGGACTGGGTTCCATCCACTAGAAAGAGCGCTCCGTCCTCATGGGCAATTCGGGCGATCTCTTTTACCGGGTTTATTGTTCCAAGGACATTAGAAACATGCGCGCAGCAGACAAGCCGTGTCTTTGCAGTGATATGCTTCCGTATATCATCAGGGTCAACTGTTCTCCTATTATTTATTCCCACAACATTAATCGTAATGCCGAATAATTCCTTAAGCCGCTGCCAAGGGACAAGATCGGAATGGTGTTCCAGGAGGGGAATGATAATCTCATCGCCCGGCGAGAGTCCTATGGTCTTATCCGTGCAAAACGCGAGGGAATAGCAAACAAGGTTTATGGCTTCCGTGCTGTTGCGGACAAAGACAATTTCCTGATAACTCCCGGCGCCGATAAACTTCGCGACGTTATCGTGCGCCTGCCTGTACATCGCTGTCGCCGTATTGCTTATCTCATGCGTCGACCTGCTGACGGCAGCGTTATACTTCTCGTAATACTTGCTGATCGTATTTAATATCTGGACAGGCTTCTGTGTCGTGGCGGCATTATCGAAGTAGATTATTCTTTTGCCGCCCACCGTCTGATTCAAGAAAGGAAAATCACTTCTGATCTTGGATACGTCCATTCGTTGAGTTTTTAAACACCGATATATTTTGAAAAAAGTGTCTTTGCCATCGATTCATCCATGGTTCCCTTGATTATTGTCCGGCCATCTGGAAATACAGTAAACTCATAAGGTTCTATTGTAAACCTGAGCATGTAATCATTGTATGAAACCTTGCCGGACGAAGCCAGCCGCGACGCCAGCTCTTTAAATAATACGCCGGTTGCCGCGGGCGGCGATATCTGAACGGCATTCTGGCCGCAAAGACTAGCAAGACGTGTCCCTTTCTTCTTTTCAAGAAATGCGAATTGTCTGTCATCGCAGACAGGACATCGCTTTTCGTCTTTTTTAAGCTCAAATAAGTTCCAGGTCCCGTACCAGACATCGACATAGATCAGTTTTCTTATCAGTGCATCTTGTTTTCCCAGAAGAATCTTTAATGCCTCGGTAACTTCTATAGAAGCAACTGTGTTTACCGCGGTACCCAGCACGCCCACTGTGTCACACGTAGGTGTGCTGCCCGGCCCTGGCAGCTCGGTAATAAAGCATTTCAAACATGGTGTCGTCCCGGGAATGATCGTGAAGCTCATCCCATATGTCGCGACCACTCCTCCGTATATCCAGGGTATACCCAACTTCACACAGGCGTCATTTATCAAAAAGCGCGTCTCGAAATTATCCGTGCCGTCAAGGACGATATCAGTGTCCTTTATAATTCGCTCGATATTTTCCGCCGTCAAGTCGGCGACTACAGGCTCGACAGTTATCTCGGAATTGATGAGCATCAGTCTTTCCGCTGCGGCTATCGCCTTGGGAAGGCCTCTCCTGATGTCCTCCTCATCGAAGAGTACCTGACGGGCAAGATTGTCAAGCTCAATGAAATCACGGTCGACAATTGTCACCTTGCCGACGCCGAACCTCACCAGACTGCTCGCGATCACGGTGCCCAGCCCTCCGCATCCCGCGATGACTGCTGAGGCGCCATTTAGCCTCTTCTGGCCTTCTTCGCCGATCTCCGCAAGCAGTATTTGTTTAAAATATCTGTCTGTCATGTCACACAACTGTCCAAGGACAGCCTTTCTTTCTCATCCTTTATTATCCAAACAATATCCATCAGCTTGGTGGAAGTCAACAGTATTCATAAAGGGTAGGGAATCAGTTCATTTCATATGCAGTTTCAGAATGAAAGCCAATATGACTCATTATTTTCTCGGTCCTTTATGCGATGCAGAAGCGTTCCGTCGATGTTTTTTTCCCTTGTTTGCATCCGTCTTACTGGTTTTAGTGCGATGTCTGGTTAATTGGTACACCCGACCGATGCTGAGGAGGGTGAGGATGGTGCATAGCCATCCTAACCAGTCACCGACCACGGCGTATACTGTGCGGCCCCGCATCAATGGAATCCGGCCGACCAGCGTTCCCCTTGTCCACTGCCTGATGCTCTGATCAATCCTACCCACCGGGTCTACGATTGCGGATATGCCGGTATTCGTGGCCCGAACAAGTGGACGTCGGTGCTCGATCGACCGGAAGCTCGCGAGGGCCAGGTGCTCCGTTGGCTCTACCGTATCGCCGTACCAGGAATCGTCCGTCAGATTAAATATCGCTTCAGGAACGAGGTGGTAACGCCCTCCGTTCATGAGCATACGGATCTGCCCGGGAAAAATATCTTCATAGCAGATATTCACCGAGAGCGGGTGTCGGCCGAGCATGAGCGGTTCCTCGTTTTCTCCCGGCCAGAACCGGCTCGAATAAGGTGACCACGAGTACAACCATGTGAATGTATCACCAAAGGGGATATACTCGCCGAATGGTACGAGTACCATCTTGTCGTAGGTGCCTAATATCTTACCCATCTCGTCTGCAAGTACGGCGCTGTTGTAAAAGCGCGGTTCGCTGCCCTGATCAATGCGCAGGACTGCGCCGAACAGTGTTGGCGTGTGTAGATTGCCAAGCACACCGGACGGAAGATTTCCCTCCCGCGACGCCAGCTTGATAGCACAGATGCTCTCTGACCATACGATCAGGTCAAGTGAATTGGCTGCGGCGATGTCCTTGGACAGCTTCTGGTGCTCACGGAGCAACCGGTCCGATCCATCATACTTTTCACTCGCTTCAAGGTTTATCTGGACTACACCGACCACCAGCTTCTCAGTGGCAGAGGCCAGCCGGTCAACCATTTTAATGCGGACAGCACCGTATGCCATCACCAGCACTATCACAGCCGTGAAGACCACTACCGGACGCGTTGAGAAGGGCCGCTTCTCGATCAGCCTCTCAACTATCGCATAGATCACGGAGTTAATGTACACAACAAGGAAAGTAAGACCGAGGATACCCGTCACATCCGCGATCTGCGTTAACACGGTGAGCTTGTATTGGCTCGCGCCGAGGTAATTGGGAAATATCTCAGGCCAGAACTTTTCGAGTGCGGTCCATATGACGGGTGAGACCCAGACTACGTTCCAGCCGGTGTCGCGTATAATCAGACGTGTGGCCCATGCCCATACCGCGAACACAATACCGTTCGCCGCCGCAATAAGCAACAGCCCTATAACCGCGAGCGGCCATGCCATCCCCGCGAACCGCTGGAACATATGGATGATCCAGTAGAAGCCTCCACCGTGCCCCACAATACCTGCGATCCAGCCGATGAGGAACGCGCGGCCCGGGCTCTGCTCACGAATCGCCCACAAGATGGGTACGAGGCATATCCACTCAAGGTAGAACTGGTCGAAGCCGGCGTAGCCAAGAAACGCCAGAACGCCGCCGGCAACTGCGGCAATCCACGGCAGCAGGTCCTTGATTCCTATGCGGTGCTGCATGTCTGATCCTCGACATTGGAATAATGACAGTGCAGTTTAGCGTAAAAAAACCCACTAACCGTTTCATCACCCTTCAGGCAGTGGGTTTTTATCCAGTTTTCCCAGCAACTACTCATATCATGTAGTTGTCTGACGTGCGCTTCTCCCTCTTCGTCTTCTGGCGCTCCGCCATGTCCGCCAGCGTGGTGGTAGTCAGTATCCGGTCAATCCCTTCCGCTACTTCACTCCACATATCACGTGCCGAGCATACCGGCACACGTTTGCATACAGATGGTTTCTCCACGCAATCCACAAGGCACATGGGACCTTCCAACACTTGCAGGATCTCTTTTAGCGTAATTTTGGAAGGAGGTTTTGCCAGAACATACCCGCCATGCGCACCCCGCGTCGCCGTCACCAGTCCGGCGGCCTTAAGAGGATTGATCAAATGCCACAGGTATTTCTCGGAGATCTCCTCGCGTTCGGATATCTCCCTTAAAAGAACCGACCCTTCCCCATAGTGGGAAGCCAGATCGATCATAAGCCTTACACCGTAGCGGCCTTTTGTGGATAATTTCATAAAATTCTCTTTTTTGTCACTTTGAGGGAAAATACTCTGTTACAATGTCATTGCGAGGGCATGACCCGTGGCAACCTCATAGTATAGATCGCCGCGCTTCGCTCGCGATGACATATTTTATTCGCGGATATTTATCCGGCTATTTCGATACTGTCATTTACCTTAATTTCACCGCCGACTAAAACCTTCGCGAATATCCCCTCGCGGGGCATGACACAGTCCCCGACTGTGTAAAAAATATTGCACCGGTCATGACAGATCTTACCGATCTGCGTTACTTCCAGGAGGACTTCTCCCCCGATTTTCAACCGTGTACCGATAGGAAGTGCCGGCAGATCAATCCCTTCTGTGGTCAGGTTTTCGGCGAAATCACCGTATTGTACGTCCAGACCCTTTGTCCTGATTTTTTCGATGCTTTCCTTCGCGAGAAGGCTGACCTGACGTATGCCGATTTCCGCATGGGCGTCATCTTTCAGACCAAGGTCTTTTATGAACAGACCACAGGTAATATTCTCCTTTTTTTCACCTTTTTTCTGAGAAATATTGACGGCCAGAATCTTCCCGTGTACTTTTTCCATATCATTTACACTCTCGATTCCAGGGAAATTTTCTTTTCCGGTCCGATAAGAAAATTTTCCAATTGCTCAACGTCAAAACGCTCCTCGACAGAAAAAATCTCATTATCTCCTTTGATGATCTGCTTCTGTATCGCGTACCTCGGCAGCATATCCTGGCTGTATCTTGCGATTATTTTTCCGATTAGAATCTCGGAATCTCCATCCAGCGCCCCCCTAACAATTGCCGTCGGACCTCTGAACGCCGAAGGCATAAATAGAACCGACCCCGGTTTGGCGAGCGCCCGAATTCTTTCATTATCCTCTCTGTTCCTTCCGACAATTACTTTCAAGGCCGGAGTAAGTCGAAAATGCCGGCCAACCTTAAGTAGGTTCAAGTCCGTCATGTCATAATCCGGTACATGAGCAAACAGATCACGGAGCCTCGCTGCGATTCCTTTGTCTGTCAGGAGACAGCCGCCCGCCGGACATGGATAGTCTTTAATGCCGAATTGTTCCGCAAGGTCGATCTGCGCCTTCCTCGACCGGCCGGAGATGGCGAGCAGTTTCTGCCTATCCACGATACCTTCCTGTTCGGGAAGCGTGGGATCGAAATGCTGCGCGGAAAGAGGCCTCAGAATGATGCCTTCCAATCCGCTTTCCCGTTCAATGAGCCGCAGGGTATTGCGATGCTGAGACATGGGGCGCTGACCGAGGACCTCGCCGGTAATAATAAAAGACGCACCTATCTGCGGGAGCAGCTCTTTTACCCTCTTCAGCATGTAAATCCGGCAGTCAATGCATGGGTTCATGTTGCTACCGTAACCATGCGGCGGGTGCTCGACCATCTTAATGTAATCCATCCCCTTGTGGATCACGCGAATGGGAACATTGAACTCTCCGGCTACTTTTCCCGCTTGCAGCGCGCATCCCGCCTTATGGGGCGTGCAGTTGCAGAAGACACTGGTAAAGTGTATTGCTGTTATGTCGATCCCCTGGTCAATCATCAGCCTGACAGCGAGAGTGCTGTCCAGGCCGCCGGACAGAAGGGCGATGGCTTTACGATTCATAGGCTCCTTGATAAAAATATCTGTACGTTCGCTACCTACAATTAATCTCAATAAGTCTCCCTTTTGTAAAGGGAGATTTAGAGGGATTTTGCAAAGAGAATAAAAATCCCCCCAGTCCCCCTTTACCAAAGGGGGGTATGTGTGAAGGGTTTCCATAGTAATGAACGCGGTGGCATTTCAGATGCCTGCCCCCACGGAGAATTCCTCCTCCGCTGAAAATATGCGCATGATCTCCTGCTTCTTTTCCTCCACATATTGATCCAGTTCCACCTTGATCCCCTGCTGCTGTTCCATCTCGGCCATTCTCTTTTCCAAGGTCTCTATTTGCTTACCCAGAAATTTAAATGCTTCGGCAATGGGATCAGGTAGTTTATTATCCGTCATTTCCTGGATCTCTTTTCCTGAGAATCCAAGGCCCAGTCTGGCCGGTACACCAACGGCTATAGCCTCGGCGGGGACGTCATGGATTACCAGAGACGCGGCCCCGATACGGGCCCCCTCACCGATGACGATCGGTCCCAGGACGATGGTACCCGCACCGATCATGACGTGGTTGCCCACGGTAGGGTGGCGCTTCTTCTTCTGCAGAGTAACCCCGCCCAGGACGACCCCCTGATAAAGGTGAACGTCATCTCCAATCTCCGAAGTCTCACCGATGACGACGCCGGAGCCGTGATCGATAAAAAAGCGTCGTCCGATCCTGGCGCCGGGATGTATCTCGATCCCGGTGAAAAAGCGATTCATGTGAGAGAGGAACCTTGCGCAGAACAGCCATCCATGCCCCCAGAGGTAGTGGGCGATCCGGTGCATCCAGATGGCGTGGAGTCCCGGATAGCAGGTAAGGACTTCTAAGATGCCTCGTGCTGCAGGATCTTTTTTGAATACCGTCTGGATATCCTCTTTTATCATTTCATACAATTTCATTGTTCACAAATGTTCCTTTTAAATTCTGTTACGTATGTCATGCCGCACATGGCAGTCTGCCAACCCTAACACATCCCCCTTTGCAAAAGGGGGACACAGGGGGATTTCCCCATTATCAAATCCTCCCTAGCCCCTCTTTCCAAAGGAGGGGAAACCTCCCCCGACCCCCTCCAGAGGGGGACAAGCGACAGAATAAGTTTCATTCTATAATTTCTGTTACAGTAAATCCTGCCTGATTAATCATGTCCATGTCGGCCTGATACCCCTGCCCAAAGGTTGTCAGGTAGCCGACGGTAAACATCGAATTGGCGGCATAGAGAGACAACACCTGCATACTGCCTATGCATGCCTCACGTCCGCCGGCAATGCGGATTTCGGTTGCCGGATTTACAAAACGGAACATCGCGAGTGTCCGAAGACAGTCCGCCGGCGTGAGCCTGGAAAGCCCTTCCAATGGTGTTCCGGGGCGGGGGTCTAGGAAATTGACAGGAATGGAATCCGCTTTCAAGTCACGCAGCGCGAAAGCAAGATCGACCCTGTCTTGCAAATTTTCCCCCATACCGATAAGTCCCCCACTGCACAGCTCAAGACCGGCCGCCTTTGCGGTCCTGGCCGTTGCAACACGGTCGGAGAAGTTATGAGTGGTACAGAAAGAAGAATAGAACCGTTCTGAACTCTCCAGGTTGTGATTATATCTGTCGACACCGGCGCTCTTCAATCGCTTTGCCTGCTCAGATGACAGCAACCCCAGGGAGGTACATATCTGCACGGGCACTTCACGTTTGATAAGGCGCGCGGCTTCACAGATCGTCTCTAGGTCTTTTTCTGAAGGAGACCGTCCGCTGGTTACAATGCAGTACCGAACTGCCGTCAGCTTGTGAGCCTCCCTCGCTCCTTCGAGAATCTGCTCTACCGATTGCATCGGGTATTTTGTTATTTCACTCTCCGATACCGCAGACTGGCTGCAAAAAGAGCAGTTTTCACTGCACAACCCGCTCTTGGCGTTGCGTATGACATGAATACTCACACCGCGCCCGAAGTAGTGGCGGCGAATCGCAAACGCCGCATCCAGAATGGCCAGTAGATCGTCATCCGGGGATTCCATAATGGCAAGCGCCTCGCCGCGCGTTAGCGGCCTGCCCACCAATACACCCTTACTCAATTCATTCCATTTCATGCTTCTTTAGTATTTCCTTTCATTAAAACAAAAATAGCATTCATGGCCAGGAGATTCGGCCAGAGATACACAATTTCTTTTTCTCCCAGATAATGGACTTCTACAATCCGGATATCCTTTTCCGCGCAATAGTCCGTGAAGTCCGTGATGCTTAAAAAGCGCACGTTCGGCGTATCAAACCAGAGATAGGGCAATGATTCCGTAATCGGTGACCTGCCCAAAAAAAACAGCATCAGCCGTGATTTTATGTAAGCGAAGTTGGGAAACCCAACGATAACCTTGCCGCCGATGCGCAGGGCCTCATGGATTACGAAGTCAACGTTTTTAACCTCCTGCATGCTCTGGTTCAGGATCACGTAGTCGAAGGAATGATCCGGATATTCCCGCAAACTGTGCTCAATGTCGTCGTGAAAAACACTCAGACCCTTTTTGACACACTCCTGAATGGCCTTATCGTCCAGCTCAATCCCCTGTGCCCGGACCTGTTTATCCCGGACGAGTGGATACAGGAGATCACCCTCGCCGCAGCCCAGGTCAAGGACCCGTGAGTTAGGTGCAACGATCGAATAAATAATTTTGTGATCGAGGCGAATATCTTCAGATGCCATACTCTGTCACTACCATATAACCGTTAAAGGTCTTGTCCAGAAAATGTTTGATCAGCGTCGTCTGTTCCTCAACTTCTACGAGAAAGGCGTCATGACCATAGGTGGATTTCAATTCACAGTATGTCGCATCCACGTGTCTCCTTTTCAACAGCCGGACTATATCCTGAGACTGATAGGATGGATAGAGCCAGTCCGACTTAAAGGAGATGATCAGGAATCGCGTGCCGATAGTTTTTCCGGGCGGGATCATTCTTCCCCCGGACAGATCAAAGTAATCTATCGCCTTCGTTATATACAAGTACGAATTGGCATCGAAGCGTTTCACGAAGTTCGCCCCACGGTAATGCAGATAGCCTTCCACCTCGAAATCTGTATCAAATCCAAAGCTGAAACGACCGCTCTTCAGCCGCCGCGAGAATTTCTCTTCCATGGACTGATCGCTCATAAAGGTGATGTGCCCGATCATGCGCGCCACCGCAAGCCCTTTTTCTGGCTGTCCGTACTCATAGTAGTCCCCTTCCCGCCAGGCTGGATCAGCCATGATGGACTGTCTGACCACCTCGTTGAAAGCAATCTGCTGGGGAGAGTGTTTCAGCGCCGTGGCAATCGGGATGGCGGATTTCACCCGCTCCGGGTAAGAGGCAACCCACTGGAGGACCTGCATACCACCCATGGAACCGCCCGTCACACACAGCAGCTTGTCAATACCGAGGTAATCGATCAGATGCCGCTGGGCGTGAACCATATCGGCGATGGTGATAAAGGGAAAATCCAGGGCATACGGTTTTCTTGTCGCCGGATTTATGGAAGATGGACCTGTGGAACCCTTGCAGCCGCCGATAATATTTGAGCAGATGATGAAATACCGGTCCGTATCAAAGGCCTTCCCCGGTCCGATCATATCGTCCCACCAGCCCGTATTATTCTGATCCTTGTGAACGCCGGCTGCATGTGCATCCCCGGAAAGGGCGTGCAAAGCCAATATCGCATTTGATTTATCCGAATTCAGCCTTCCATATGTTTCATAGGCGATGGTAATCGGTCCCAGTTTTTCCCCGCTTTCCAGCTTATGTTCCTTGCCCAGTCCGGCATAGGTGTAATACTGCGTTTCCACAACGCCTACGGAATTGCTTGTTTCATTGTTTATTTTTTTCATGTTTAAAAATCACTTTAATAAAGTGTCTCTATTAACCCTTGACATCTTATGTTATTGTCATGCCGTACTTGATGCGGTATCCAGTCTTTGTTTTATTGCATTCAGTTAGTGTTTATCACTTCTTTAGCACTGGATTCCGTGTCGCGCTTCGCTTGCACGGAATGACAAAAATTTGTTCTATTAAGTCGCCCTTTTTATAAAGGGAGATTTAGAGGGATTTTCATGCCGAATAAATCCCCCATCCCCCCTTTAGCAAAGGGGGTTATGCAGAGGTTACTTCTGGAACAACCAGGTCGACAGATATCTCTCCCCGCTGTCCGGCAAAATGGCTACAATCATCTTGCCAGCGGCCTCCTTGCGTTTTGCCACTTCAAAGGCCGCCCAAAGAGCGGCGCCGCTGGATATTCCCACCAGGATGCCTTCTTCTTTGGCAATACGCCTGGCCATTTCTCCCGCATTTTCATTGGACACCTGAATTATCTCATCCATTATATCCCTGTTCAACACATCGGGGACAAAACCGGCGCCAATTCCCTGTATCTTGTGGGGACCTGGTTTCCCGCCGGAGAGCACCGGCGAATCTGCCGGTTCCACGGCAATCATCCTAACCGCCGGTTTTCTTTTCTTCAATACCTCGCCGATACCGGTGATTGTCCCGCCGGTTCCGATGCCTGAGATAATATAATCAACCTTACCGTCCGTATCCTGCCAGATCTCCTCCGCTGTCGTCCGCCGGTGGATCTCCGGGTTGGCTGGATTTTTGAACTGCTGGGGCACAAAACTATTTTTATATGTCTTTGCCAGTTCCTCCGCTTTGTCCACAGCACCCTTCATTCCTTTGGCGCCTTCCGTCAGCACCACCTCAGCCCCGAGGATAACGAGCAGATGCCGCCGCTCCAGGCTCATTGTATCGGGCATCGTAAGGATGAGGCGATATCCTTTAGCAGCGCAGACAAAGGCAAGGGCTATACCTGTGTTTCCGCTCGTCGGCTCAATGATAACCGTGTCCTTCTTGATAAGCCCAGCTTTCTCCGCCGCTTCAATCATGGAGACACCGATTCTGTCTTTCACGCTGGAAAGGGGATTGAAGGATTCGAGTTTTACCATAATCTCCGCGTTCAATCCCGCTGGCATCCTGTTGAGACGCACCAGGGGCGTCCTGCCTACCGTCTTGGTAATATCTGAATATATGTTGGCCATAATTACCTCCTCAAGATCAAACCTTCGCCAGGGCATGATCGATGTCGACGATGATGTCGTCAATGTGCTCCAATCCCACGGACAACCGGATAAAATCCGGCGTCACACCCGTTGCAAGCTGTTCCTCGGCAGAGAGCTGCTGGTGCGTCGTTGTTGCCGGATGGATCGCCAGCGTCTTCGCATCTCCCACGTTGGCCAGATGGGAGATAAGCTCCAGGGAATCGATAAACTTCTTTCCCTCCTCTGCGCCGCCTTTAATGCCGAATCCAAGGATCGCCCCCGCACCCTTCGGCAGATATCTACTCACTCTCTTCTTTTCGGGACTGGACTTAAGCCCCGGATAATTGACCCAGCCGACTTTAGGATGCTTCTCCAGAAATTCGGCCACAGCCAGTGCATTCTCTGAATGGCGCGGCATCCTCAAGTGCAGCGTTTCTAATCCCTGTAGAAAGAGAAAAGAGTTGAACGGCGAGAGAGCCGGCCCCAGGTCGCGCAGCAGCGCAACGCGCGCCTTGATGATATAGGCGATATTCCCCAGTGGTTTCAGGGCTTCCACAAAATTGATCCCGTGATAGCTCGGATCGGGATCGGCAATCAAGGGAAACTTCCCGTTGGTCCAGTCAAATTTTCCCGAATCGACAATGATGCCGCCAAGAGATGTCCCATGACCGCCGATAAATTTTGTCGCCGAATAAACGACAATGTCCACACCGAAGTCGATCGGCTGCAGCAAATAGGGTGAAACTGTATTATCCAAAACAAAGGGAATGCCGTTCTTGTGCGCAACATCGGCAATCTCTTCAAGGTCAGCCACATCAAGTTTGGGATTGCCTATGGACTCCGCGTAAATCGCCCTGGTCTTAGGCGTGATCGCCTTTTGAAAAGCATTGAGGTCATTCGATTTTACGAAACGGACATTTATTCCCAGGCGGGGGAAGGTGTAATGGAACAGATTGTAGGTTCCGCCGTAGAGGTTGTCCGCTGATATGATCTCATCGCCTGCCTGCGCGATATTGAGGAGCGCCAGGGTTATTGCCGACTGGCCGCTGGACACCGCCAGAGCACCGACGCCGCCGTCAAGAAGAGCTACACGCTTCTCAAGGACATCCGTCGTCGGGTTCATCAGCCGCGTATAAATATTGCCGAATTCCCTCAGGCCAAAGAGATTGGCTGCGTGTTCCGTATTTTTGAATTGATAGGAAGTCGTCTGGTAAATGGGAACAGCCCGCGCGCCTGTTGTCGGGTCCGCTTCCTGACCTCCATGAAGAACCAGGGTTTCAATCTTTAATTTCGCATCGTTTTTGCTCATAATATTATTCCTTCTTTATTCATTACGAAAGTAAACGTCGCATCTTCCCTCCTTTAGAAAAGGAGGGTTAGGGAGGATTTGATAATCGCATTAAAAAATCCCTCTAAATCTCCCTTTATAAAAGGGAGACTTAAGAAAAAGGGGGACAAATATTAAATGTTCTCCTAATGATCAAGCATTATCCTGAGACTCTTTTTTGCCTTCTCTATTATATCCGGAGGTACGGTAACCTCATGCTGCATTTCTTCAAAGGCCCATAAGACCTTCTCCAAAGTCGTCAATTTCATGTTCGGACAGACTGCCTTCTCCGAGGCTGGATAAAAGAATTTATCGGGGTTTTCCTTCTTCAAGCGATGAAGAATGCCGACTTCTGTCCCGATGATAAATTCCTTCGCCTTCGATGCCTTGACATACCGGCACATGCCCTCCGTGGATAGGACTTTATCAGCAACACCGGTGACGGCAGGTGTACATTCCGGATGCACTAAAACCTCCACCCCCTGATGAAGCGCCCTTTTCGCGGCGATATCTTCCGGTAGTATCTTCACGTGCGTCGGGCAATAACCCTTCCAGGAAATAAAGTCCCGACCGACCTGAGTAGATATGTAATGGGCGAGATACTGATCCGGAGCAAAGATTATCTCATCATCACTGCGAAAAGCCTCCCGTACGATCCGTTCGGCATTTCCTGATGTACAACAAACATCGCACTCAGCTTTGACATCCGCCGTCGTGTTCACGTAGCACAGGACTTTTGCCAGGGGATGTTCCCTTTTCAGCTTACGGAGCTCTTCGGCTGTAATCATATCCGCCATGGGACAGCCCGCCTTCTTGTCCGGGATGAGAACGATCTTGTTCGGCGAAAGTATCTTCGCCGTTTCGGCCATGAAATAGACACCGCAGAATACGATAACGTCCGCGGTTGTCTTTGATGCCTGAATGCTCAGACCCAGGGAATCGCCCACGTAGTCTGCAATGTCCTGAACCTCCGCTATCTGGTAGTTGTGCGCCAGGATGACGGCATTTTTTTCTTTCCTCAATCGATTGATCTTCTCAACAAGTTCCATGCAAAACCTCTTCTATGATTCCCCCTCCCAGGACACGGTCATTCTCATAAAGAACCACGGACTGGCCGGGTGTGATTGCCTCCTGCTCTTCGGCAAACGTTACTATGATTCTGTCATCCTCAGGAATTATCCTACATTCTGCTTCTTTCTTCCTATACCTGATCTTCGCATAAGCCTGACGAGGCCAGGCTTCAGCAAGTATATTCAAATCGCTAGCGACAAGCCCTTTCGCTTTCAATGCTTTCTTTTCGCCCACAACAATCTCATTCTTTTCGGGATCGATGGAAACAACATACAATGGCGTTTTGTGGCTGATACCAAGGCCGCCCCGCTGGCCGATAGTGTAATATATGATCCCCCGGTGTGCTCCCAGAATATTCCCCTGGCTATCTACTATATTTCCCGCCTTTAATCCCCGTACCCTTCCTGAAAGAAAGGCCTGATAATTTTTCTCTGTCACAAAGCAGATGTCCTGGCTCTCCTGTTTCTCCGCGACAGGCAAAGAGAATTTTTTTGCTATATCCCTCACTTCATCCTTCGTCAGAGACGCGAGGGGAAACAGTATAGCCCCCAGGCCATTATAAGGAATAGGATAAAGAAAGTATGTCTGATCCTTTCTCTTATCTCTCGGCCTTTTCAGCAAATAGCCGACGCCGTTTTTTTCAATGGCCGCGTAATGCCCGGTTGCCAGGAAATCAAACCCCAGAACTTTTGCCTTTTCCAAAAGACTCCCGAATTTTAGGAAGCGGTTACAATCGACGCAGGGGTTCGGCGTTCTTCCTTTCATATACTCGCCAATGAATTTTGCTATAACCATCTCCTCCAGCTGATTGGCATAATCAAAGACATAGTGAGGGATTTTCAACCGGTCGCAAACCCTTTTCGCATCATCGACAGCAGCGGGGCCGCAGCATCTGACCCTGTCGCCCTCATCCCTGATGCCAAAGCACATGGTCACGCCGGAAACGTCGTACCCTTCATTTTTCAGCAGTATGGCCGCAACGGATGAATCAACACCGCCGCTCATGGCCACTAAAACTTTTTTGCTCACTTGCTTCCCTTACTATGAGAATAAACTGCTCACCGTCATTCCGGATTTGATCCGGAATCTAGGTATTTAAAAATCCTGGATTCCCTCTTTCGAGGGAATGACGACGGTATAGTTCCCCGGCCCCTTTTTCTTGTCATTCCCGTCTTTTTTCTTGTCATTCCGTTCCCGCCTTCGCGGGGATAAACTCCGGCGGGAATCCAGTGTTAACTCACGGTTCCATCTAATCGAACTAACCGGTACTACTTTTAACGGCCTTACCCGCTGCGGGTTTCTTCGACCTCTTTCGATAATCATCAAGAGCCTTCTTCAATGCCTCTTCTGCCAGAACAGAGCAATGCATTTTAATCGGCGGCAGTCCCCCCAACGCCTCCGCAACGGCCCGGTTGGATATCTTCAGGGCATCTTCAACCGACTTGTTCTTCACCAGTTCCGTAACCATGGAGCTCGTGGCAATAGCCGCACCGCAGCCGAAGGTCTTGAACTTCGCGTCGGTAATGATGCCGTCTTCAACCTTTATATATAGCTCCATAATGTCACCACAAACGGGGTTGCCTACTTTTCCCACCCCATCAGGATTTTCAATTTCACCAACATTTCTCGGATTCCGGAAATGCTCCATAACCTTTTCACTGTACTCCATTTATTTAACCTCCTTTTTATACAGCGGAGACATAGAACGCAGTTTACCGACAATACCGGGCAGGACCGCAAGGACGTAATCAATATCGTCCTCTGAAGTCTGTCTCCCCAGGGAGAATCTCAATGACCCGTGGGCAAGCTCATGGGAAAGCCCTATGGCCGAAAGCACATGGGACGGCTCCAGAGATGATGAGGTACAGGCCGAACCCGTTGAACAGGCGATCCCTTCCATGTCCAGATTCAGAAGCATGGATTCACCCTCTACATATGAGATAGAAACATTGACGTTGTTCGGAAGCCTCTGCGTCGGATGACCATTCAAGCGGGCAAATTCAACCTTGTCGAGAATACCCTTCATCAACTTATCACGCAGGAAAGTCAGCTTCTCAATCTCTTTCCCCATTTCCTCTTTTGCCAGCTCCACGGCTTTTGCAAAACCAACAATCCCAGGCACATTATGAGTGGACGCCCGGCGGCCCTGTTCATGGTCGCCGCCATGCATGAAGGGCAGCATTCGCACTCCCTTTCTGACATACAGTATTCCGACTCCCTTAGGGCCATATAGCTTGTGCCCGGAAGCGCTGAGGACGTCTATGTTCAGTTCATCGACATTTATCGGAAGATGTCCGAGCGTCTGAACAGCGTCCGTGTGAAAATATACGCCTTTGCTCCTGGCAAGTTTCCCGATCTCAGCAACAGGCTCGATTGTTCCGATTTCATTATTGGCATGCATGATGGAAATCAGGATCGTCTTGTCCGTAATTGCCTTTTTCACATCCGCGGGATCGACAAACCCATATTCATCAACGGGGATCAAGGTAACCTTGAACCCCTGCTTCTCCAGAAAATGGCATGGCTCCAGAACGGCGTGGTGCTCTATCTTCGACGTTATGATATGGTTCCCCTTCTCACGCATGGCCAAGGCCACGCCTTTAATTGTAAAGTTGTTGCTTTCCGTCCCGCCGCTCGTAAAGACAATTTCCTCCGGCTTCGTCCCGATAAAAGCGGCTACAGTATAACGCGCCTCTTCTATGGCATGCTTCGCCCCCTGACCGAAGGCATGGAGACTTGACGGATTTCCATAGACCTCCGTGAAGTAGGGCAGCATGGCCTGCACCACACGGGGATCAGTGGGTGTTGTCGCCGCGTTATCCAGGTATATTCTTTTCATTTATAATCCTCGTCATCCGCTATCGGATCAGAACCGCTTTTTATCCTAGGGGCTTTCTTTGTTTCGTTCATTTTCAAATATGCTGCATGATGTTCTTTTCAATCTTTTCCTGACTCATCTTGACCAGCGTCTCCAAGGTAATCGATCTCAGGGTCTCTGAGATTTTCCCGCCTATAATCTCCCAGACGTCTCGGCTCACACAGATCGGCACCCTCGGACAAGTTGAAGGATTCTTAATACAACCCACAAGCGAGGAATCTCCTTCCAGAACATCAATGATCTCTTTTAAGGTGATCTGCGATGGTTCTCTGGCAAGGCTGTAACCGCCATAAGCCCCCCTGCTGGAATTGACCAGACCGAACCCTTTAAGCGGGATGATGATCAAACTCAGGTACTTTTCAGAAATGTTCTCTCCTCTGGCTATGTCTTTAAGAAACACCGGGCCTTCGCCATATTTTACAGCCAGCACTATCATCAATCTGACGCCATACTGTACTCGCGTGGAAATTTTCATAGCGCTCCCAAAATACAATAGAGACCTCGAAAAAACTTTCAAAGGTCTCTAAATTTGTTACGGACAAATTTTACAAATCTTCGAAATAAAACACTTGTAGTGAAAGCCTAATCACTACTAATACAATCGTTTTGATAGTAATTAAACTAATTGCAAGATTTTGTCAAGAAAAATTTGTTTGATAAGAAGTTGTTAGGCCTGTCGATAGTGTTCTAATTTGAAGAAAAATAAAGATTTTAAGTTTTTAATTTACCTTTACTCCAGCCATGGTAATGTGTGGACTTTAAATGACATATTAAGTGACATATGATAATCAAAAACATTTGTATATAATTGTAAATACATTGTTATATTGTGACATATTTATTGACAATATGCTTGACAAAGTAACTATGAATTGTTATTTATTTTATACTTGTGATTTTAGAATATATTGCTAATACTTGTGACAATAAATATTGTCAATTTAGCCTAACCAGATGTTATTTCATATTATAAAGGTGACAATATAATGGACAATACTCTCATAAAAAAAGTTATGACTTTTAAATCAGGGAATTTCGTATTTAGTACAAAATATGATGCTTCCGAAGTGAACAATCTTCTTTTCAAAGCAAGATTGTTGTACACAACAATTGTAGATTTACCTATACTCCCGGAGTGGTCAGTCTATTTGGAAGAGGAATTAATTCGTCGGTCAATTTTTAGTACTGCCGCATTAGAAGGAAATCCCCTAAAAGAGGAAGAAGTTGGAAAAATAATAGAACAAGCTGATGATGGACAAAAAAATGGTGAAGCAAAGAAGGCAATACTAAACCTTAAGAAAGTATATGGGTTTATAAAAAAAATTGACCCAATAAAAGGCTTTGCACTTACCGAAGATTTTATTAGAGAGTCACATCGTATTATCACAGATGGACTTGATTATACTGATAATCTACCTGGCAAATACAGAAATCACATCGTAAAGGTTGGTAATAAGGAGCATGGTGGTGTATATACTCCTCCTAAATGTCAACCAGACATTGTAAATTTAATGAAAGAGTTTGTGGAATGGATAAATTGCAAAGAGATGATGGAATCAGATGGTCTTATTAGAGCGGCGTTAGCACATTATCATTTAGGACTAATCCATCCTTTTGGTAATGGTAACGGACGGACAATAAGAATAGTCGAGGCAATGCTTTTAAGAACATCTGGCATTAAATATGTACCCACAATGTTGTCAAATTACTACTATAGAAAAATTGATGACTATTATTTTGCTTTTTCACTTACACAAAAAAATCCAGAACACGATGTAACAATATTTGTGAAATTCATGTTGGAAGGCGTTATCGATTCGTTAAATGAAATTAAGGATAACATTACATTTAGAATTAGGGAATTAGTGATGAGAGATTATTGTACTTTCCTAAAAAATAAGAAAGTCATAACTCAAAGGCAACATGATCTTTTATGTATTTTATTAGAAAGCGGGAAAACTATTTCTCTAAAAAATTTATTTAATGTGTCTCCTTACAATGCCTTATATAGAAATGTGAGTGAAAGAACGGCTAGAAGAGATATGTCTAAATTATTAAAGCTGAATATACTACTTCAAGAGAATGGCGATTACAGATTGAACCTAAGAGCACTCGGGTAAATCCTGATTGAATCTGTTCAATACAAGTAATCCATTCAATATAAGAAATCCATCTAAATTATATACACTACTTTCAAATTAGGGTACTACAGGTCTGCCGTTCGATTTGATTGAATAAGTTGATTGTGATAATAATTTATATAAACATCACATTTTGGAATTGTACAAGAGGATAACTGTTTTTACCATGTCACAAAAAATCCGCTATTACAGCACAAACAGGAATCTTGACGGCGCCTCCGGGATTGTCCCTTTTAAGGGAAGCGTTTCTTTTAAAGAAGCTCTCCTGCGGGGTCAGGCCCCTGACGAGGGGCTTTTCATGCCCGATTCCATCCCGGTAATTTCTCTCAAAAACATCATAGCCTTGAGAGGGAATGCTTACACCAAAGCGGCGATGCTTGTGGCGAAAGCCTTTCTGGCCGATGAAATCTCCGACAAGGTGCTCAAAAAAATAGTGGAAGACTCATACAATTACCCAGTCCCTCTGGAAAAGGTGATAGACCGGAAATATATAATGCGGCTTGATCAAGGACCGACTGCCTCTTTCAAGGACTTTGCCGCGAGGATGATGGCGCGTCTGATGAGCCAGTTCCGCGATCAGGAAAAAAGACTGAATGTTTTGGTTGCAACATCAGGAGACACGGGAAGCGCTGTGGGTGAGGCATTCAAGGGTGTCGAGGGAATTGATGTCTACATCCTGTACCCGGAGGGCGAGGTCAGCGGCATACAGAAAAAACAGCTGGACACAATCGGTGATAATGTTCAGGCCATTTCCGTAAGCGGCAAGTTTGACGATTGCCAGAATCTTGTCAAGCAGGCATTCTCTGATACATCTCTTGCCGATCTTAATCTGACATCGGCAAACTCTATAAATTTCGGCAGGATTATGCCTCAGATTATTTATTACGTGTATGCGTACGCGCAACTCGCGGATAAGGGCGAAGAAATCGTGTTTTCTGTTCCCTCCGGAAATTTCGGCGACGCCCTCGGCTGTGAATACGCGCGAAGGATGGGGCTTCCCGTAAAGAAGCTTGTCATGCCGACAAATGAGAATGATGAATTCCCTGAATTTCTGGAGACAGGCATCTATAAAAAGATATCACCTTCCCGGGCATGCCTGTCCAGCGCCATGAACGTCGGGCATCCGAGCAACCTTGCCCGGTTCTTTGATCTGTATGGGGGGACAGTAGATCGCGGGGGTGCAGTCCATAAATACCCTGATAGAGAAGAAATGAAGAGACGCATTTTTTCCGTGAGCATTTCTGACGACGAGACAAAAAAAACTATCAAAAGGGTATATGAACAGTACCGGGTTCTGCTGGAACCGCACGGGGCCGTGGGCTGGCGAGGTCTGGAGATTTACCTGGAACGAAACGGTGATTTCCCATTATGCGTATCACTCGAAACAGCGCATCCCGCCAAATTCCCTGATGAAATAAAAGACCTCCTGGGGATTGTCCCCGATCGGCCGCAGAGCATGAAGGACATAGAGCATAGAAAGGGATCACCCTTTGAGCTTTCTGTTGATTATAAAGATTTTAAAGACTACCTGCTCAGCCGCCTGAAGATTACATCATGAGAATTAGCTTGCATCTCCCGGTTTCTTTGATGATCATCTCATCCATCTTTCTTTTCGTGGCATGCGCTGCCCTTCGAGACAATTGGCATGGGCAAAGGATTGACTTCCAAGGTTTACCCGCAAACATGATTGGCGAATCCTCCCAGATCATTCTTGTCAGAAACACGAACCCTGCTGTGGTTGATGTTCAGGTTCTCGCCCTGGAAAAGAAAAATGACCGCTGGCAAAGTCCTTTTGCCCCCATGGAAGGCGTGATTGGCAGGAACGGCTTCGCGCCGCCGGGGGAAAAGAGAGAAGGAGATGGCAGGACTCCTTCGGGTATATTCCCCCTCGGGACAGTATTCGGCTACGAGCCTTCATTTCCGACGAGGATGCCCTATCAGCAGGCAGTTGATGACGACGTCTGGGTCGATGACGTAAACGCCGCTGACTATAACAAATGGGTCAAAAAAGGATCAACCAATG
>Ga0187771_10000587_pt1 | contig 22745 bp, 20 predicted proteins | sample 0116_SJ02_MP15_1_FD_133139 | JGI IMG/M metagenome (GOLD analysis project Ga0187771, IMG submission 133139) | Tropical peat soil microbial communities from peatlands in Department of Meta, Colombia - 0116_SJ02_MP15_10_MG | ecosystem: Environmental > Terrestrial > Soil > Wetlands > Peat | place... | reverse complement strand
TTCTCTCACCCTCAACGGCCAGACCATGCAGGACTCGAATACCCGCAACCTGATCTTCAAGGTTCCCTTCCTCATCAGCTACCTGTCGCAATCGCATACCTGGGAAGTGGGCGACCTGATCTCGACGGGCACCCCGCCCGGCGTCGGCGTGTTCCGCAAGCCGCCGGTCTTCCTCAAGCCGGGGGACACGGTCAGCATCACCGTCGAGGGCATCGGCACGCTCACCAATCCAGTCAAATAGGTAGGGGAGCCCTCTGGGCTCCCGCTTCGGGGCTCCCGCCCTGCGGCGCATGGCCCCAGGACACGGGGTCTCGGGAGCGCCCCGACGCTTTGGGGCTCCCCTACCTCAAGCTGACAATTTATCTCTTGATTCTATTATTCAGATGTGTTATAATGTATGAAGTAACGTAAAGCGAGGGATGCGAGTAGGGGAGCCCTTTGGGCTCCCGCCTCGCGGGGGCGGATTGCGGGAGGGCAGAGCCCTCCCCCACTTGCATGATTATGTGGGCTACAGACCGAAGCGGCTGGAAGGCAGAGGCGAAGCCAGTTGCAATTTCGTTGCAACCGGTCGGCACAATATGCGGGGGGGTGAAAAAATACCAAAGAACCCACCAGCTAGTCGAGAATCAAGAACTTGGCGGGTTCGGGGTGCGAATTTCGGGCGGAAAAACGCCATTTTCGGGCGGAAAACAGGGCTTTCTTGGGCCGGTTTTCGGTGCCTTTTGGGGCGAAAAGCCATAGTGCTTCTTGCAGTCTGTTTGCGACACATCCTACCCTGCGCCATCCACCTGTGAGGCGGGAGCCCGGAAGGCTCCCCTACCGCCATCTTATCTACCGGAATCATCCCAGCCCCTGTATAATGGCGGTTTCGCAATTCACCTTCAAGGAGCGTCGTAATGCAACTGCCTGAATTCAAGAACGAACCGCTGAGCGATTTCAAGAATAATCCCGAGCATCGCCGCAAGATGCAGGAAGCGCTCGAAGAAGTCCGCAAGGAGTTGGGCCGGGAGTACGACCTGGTGATCGGCGGGGAGCAAGTGAAGACGCAGGACAAGCTCTGCGACTACAACCCCAGCTACAAGGACCAGGTGGTGGGAATATTTTCCAAAGCCGACGCGGCGCTGGCCGAGCGCGCCGTGCGCGTCGCCGACGAAACCTTCAAGACCTGGAGCCGCACCCCGGTGGAAGAGCGCGCCAATCTGCTGTTCCGCACCGGGAAGATTCTCCGCGAGCGAAAGTTCTATTACGCTGCCTGGATGGTTTATGAGGTGGGGAAGACCTGGCCGGAGGCGGACGCGGACGTTGCCGAGGCGATTGACTTCACGGAATTCTACAGCCGCGAAATGCTCCGCCTGGGCGGACCCCAGCCGCTCACCCCGGTCCCGGGTGAGAAGAACTACCTGCGGTACATTCCCCTGGGCGTGGGCGCGGTGATCCCGCCCTGGAACTTCCCCATGGCGATTCTGGCGGGCATGACGCTGGCCTCGATAGTGGCCGGGAACACGGTGGTGCTGAAGCCTTCCAGCGATTCCCCAGCCATAGCGCGCAAGGTCTTTGAGGCCCTGGAAGAGGCGGGGATGCCACCCGGGGTGGTGAATTATCTCCCCTGCCCGGGAGGCACCGTCGGAGACGTCCTGGTGGGTCATCCGCGCACGCGTTACATTGCCTTTACCGGCTCCAAAGAAGTGGGCTTGCGGATCAACCAGCTCGCGGCGAAGACCGCGCCCGGGCAAATCTGGATCAAGCGCGTCATCGCGGAAATGGGCGGCAAGGACGCGATTGTGGTGGACAGCGATACGGACCTTGACGCGGCTGCAGAAGGCGTGACGTCTTCCGCCTTCGGTTACCAGGGCCAGAAGTGCTCCGCCTGCTCGCGAGCCATTGTGGCCGAGTCTGTTTATGAGCCTTTCCTGGAAAAGCTCAAGCGGCGCGTCGAACAGATTAAAGTGGGACCCGCCGAGGTCCCTGACCACTTCATGGGCCCGGTTATCAATGCCAGCGCCAAGAAGTCAATCCTGGAGTACATCGCTATCGGCAAGCAAGAGGGCCGGCTTTTGACCGGGGGCGGGGAAGTCTCGGGGTTGGGCCACTTCATCCAGCCCACGGTCTTCGCCGACATCCCGCCCAAAGGGCGGCTTGCCCAGGAAGAGATTTTCGGGCCTGTCCTGGCGGTGATCAAAGCGCGGGACTTCGATGAGGCGCTCGAAGTCGCCAATAACACCGAGTACGGGTTGACGGGCGCCGTGTATACCCGCGACCGGAAGAAGCTCGAAAAGGCTGCGGAGGAGTTTTTCGCCGGCAACCTTTATCTGAACCGGAAATGCACGGGCGCGCTGGTGGGCGGGCATCCCTTCGGCGGGTTCAACATGTCGGGCACCGACTCGAAGGCTGGCGGGCGCGACTACCTCCTGCTCTTCACGCAGGCGAAGGCAGTCTCTGAGAAAATCATGTCTTAGGGGGCGCGATCGGGGTCCTAAGCAAGTATATACTTGTTAGTAAACAACTCCAGTCGAACGTTCCGCAAACAGTTGCAATCTTCGGGGCGGGTTGTATAATACTGACGCTCACTCGGGGGATGAGCATCTCTTCCCCCTTTGTGTCTCCAGCATCACACTCGAGCATCTGAGCTAGAGTTATGGGCGACCAGCCAAATCAAGTGGAGCGTGTCGGGCCGCATGCCCGCATCCAAGAAGAGCTCCTGAAGCTTGAGTCGCGGCAACGCGAGGCTTGGTTCCTGGTTGCCTTCGCGTGCGCCGTGCTCATCTTGGGAGTTCTTTCCCTTTTCGTCCCAAGCAGCTTCTGGCAGCAGAACGCGGTGGAACTCCGCTTCTCGCCGCAAATCCTCTTTGTCGCCATGATGGGTATGGTGATGGTCGTCCTGCTGGTGGCGCGGCGAGAATTGGAAATGCGGAGGCTCCGCCTGATCAATTTGCAGCAGGCCCTTGCGGCCCGTACCGAACAGGCCGCCAGCATGGTCGACGCTCTGACTCACGTGTTTACGCGCGCTTTCCTCCACGACGTCCTGAAAGGGGAGATCAAGAGCGCGGAACGCAACAGCCGGCCGCTCTGTCTATTGATGTGCGATCTGAACAATTTCAAGCGGATTAACGATCGTTACGGACACCTGATGGGGGATTACGTGTTGGCGCAAGTTGCCGCCATACTCAAATCCAGCGTCCGCGGGTCGGATTACATCATCCGCTACGGCGGCGACGAGTTCCTGGTGGTCTTGCCGGAGACCGATGAGGCGGGCGGAGAGATCGTGCGCCGCCGTATCTACCAAAAAGTTGCCGAGTGGGACCGCAGCAACCGCGTGGGCGACTTGCCGGTCTCCGTGAGTCTGGGCTTGTTCCGCCACACCCCTGGGCACACCGCCGAACAGGACGTCGCCGAAGCCGACGCGCGCATGTACGCGGACAAACAGAGCGGTCGCGGCGCGCTGGAGGTTTCCGCTCCCGCCAAGTCCTGAATACCCCTACCCAATCCCTCAGTTGTCGTGGTCCGGCGGTTCAAGAATCTTACGCGCGCGGTCAATGGCTCGGCCTAGGAGCGCCGCCTGCTCGCGCGCTCGCGCGAGATCTTTATCCAGCAGCGCCTCGCGCAACCCCGGGAGCGTCTCCGCCTCGTAGCTGGGCAGAGGCGCGTAAATCAAATGGCGGAACCACGGCCGCCCCGGAATCCCTTCCTCAGCAAGCAGCGCACGCTCCTCCCCCATTAGGCGCGCGTTGATTTCCACCACAACCGCGGTCTCGGATCGCCGGTTCGTGGGGTGACCAGCCCCGGTGAGGCCGCCTTCCCGCCAAGCCTCGAGTTGGGCGTCGACCTGCACCGCCGCTTGCTTCCATGCCGCGCACTTCTGGGTGAGCGGCTGAATCTCGGTCGCGAAGAAATCAGAGGGTGCCAGCTTCTGGAGGCCCTGGAGATACGCGGCCACCTCGGCGGCGTAGGGCGCGTAATCGAGCGGAAGCAGGTCCGCCATGGCAAAGCGCAAGGCGAGCACCCCCCACAGGCGGCTCATGGCGGCGTGATAGTGGAACCCCGGATCGCCAAAACGCGCCATCCAGGCGTAGTCATCGTAAAGCGAGTGATAGACTCCATAAGGGCCGTCAAAAATCATGTCGAGCGCCGGAACGCCATCGTGCTGGAGAAACACCATGAAGTCGGAGCCGCCGCCCAGCACGCCGAATGGCACAGGCCCGGAGGTTGCCCCGCTGAGGGCATAGCTTCGCACGTTACGCATGGCGGGTTGCTCCCGCCAGCGCTCGTAGAGGCTCCGCCCCGTAGCGGGATCGCTTACCTCTTGCGCCGCCTCGATGACAGCGGGGAGGAGCGCCGGCACGGCGCTGAGCGTAAAATTCTGCCCGCTCGTCGCCGCATCCACATTCAAGCAGACCACGGCGTTTTTCCGCAGGGGCTCTTCTTCCTGCTCGCCCCACTCCGTCGAGCCCGTCAGCGTGTACTCCTCGGCGTCCCAACTTCCAAAGAGGATGGTGCGGCGTGGCTTGAACCCTTCGTGCACCAGTCGCCCTAAGGCGCGGGCGGTCTCTAGCATGCAGGCTGTCCCGCTGCCGGGATCGACCGCGCCATAGACCCAGGCATCGTGGTGATTGGAAAGAATCACCTGCTTCTCAGGTTCCTCATTGCCGCGGATACTGCCAATCACGTCCCAGATGGGTGTGACGCGATTCTGCATCTCGAGATGGAGGTGAACTTTCACTGTCTCGCCACCCAAGTGATAGGGGAAAGGCAATCCACCCTGCCAACTGGTGGCCACCGGCGGGCCCTCCAACCGTCTCAGGATTTCGGACGCGTCCGTCGCGGAAAGCGGGACCATGGGAATCTTGGGAAGAATGTGGCTCTCCGAGGGCGTCAGACGCTTGGCCGAGGGTGTGGATGCCCACCCGGGCGTGAGCGGGTCGCCCGGCACGAGAAAGTCATAGACCACTGCGCCCCTTTGGAAGTGCCCGAGCGGCCCCCAAGGCCCGTGGGGATAGACGGGGCCTCGCAGGGCGCCGTCATCGGCCGGGTCGGAATAAACGATGACGGCCGCTGCCCCACGCCTCTCAGCCTCCAGACTCTTGCCGCCGCGGTAGCCGTGGAAATAGCGAGCGAGCACGATCTTTCCCCGGACACTCACCCCCAGCTTCTCGAGTTCTGTGTAGTCCTCCGGCTCGCCGTAATTCGCATACACCACCGGAGCGACCAGATCTGCGGAAGGCGAATAAGCGTTCCAGGGAAGCCGCGCCAGAGGAGCCCCGGTTCGCGTGTCCTTATCGTGAGGGATAGCGGGCTCCGGATGCGCGAGGGTCACCCGCTCAGGTGCGACCAGCTCGACCGCAACCTGCTTCGGGTAGGAAAGCAGCACCGAGTATTCGATAATCTGCGGGTTCAGGCCATCGCGCTGAAGCTCGTTGTAGATGTATTCGGTGACCTGATGATCGCCGGGCGTGCCGGCTACATGCGGCCGGGCCGTCAGTCGTCGCAGGTACTTGCCGCAGCGCGAGGCCTCCGGAATCTCCAGATAGCGCCGCTCCCAGCGCTGTTCGGCCGTGTAACTCTTCGGGCTGAATCCCAGGGGGATGGAATGGTCTTGATCGCTGGCCAGGGTGCGTCCAGGTGCTTCCCCGCGGGCCGGCCAAAGCATCGCCAGCGTCAGCAGGCACACCACGAGGCGCGCTGGGAGCGCAGGGTGGCAAAGCTTTCCGTCCTCACCTGGGCGGTCCATGTCGGAATTCGCGGCGCGAAACTTCTTTACCATGCGCGCGCCATCGCGTCGAAGCTGAGCGGTCGAGGCGCAGTTCAGCGCCATCCCACACAGCCGGTCCGGCCGTGTCGAGAGTCCGACCTAAAAGAGAAGCATGGGAGGGCCGGGTTCACCCTAACCCCCTGCCTTGAGTGGTCAAAACGAGCTTGCCGTGCTTGACGCCCCGGAGACTCAGCATCTGGTCGCCCATGTGCTTCACCTCAGCACTGCGGCCCTTCATGATGACAACCTCCAGGCAGTTCCTGGGGTCCAGGTGGATATGCGTGGCGGCGAGGACTTTGCCGTGTGCGTGGTGCTGAACCTCAATCAACTGCTCGGAGAGCCGGGGGCGGTGGTGATCGTAAACGAGGGTGAGTGTGCCCACCACCGTCCGGTTTTCTTCGACGTCCTCGGCCACTGCATAGTCTCGCACCAAATCGCGGATAGCCTCGGAGCGGTTCTTATAGCCCTTTTTCCGGATGACGCGATCAAATCTTTCCAGTAATCGCCGCTCCAGCGATATGCCGGTTCTCACCAACTCCGCCATCAATCATCCTCCTGGCAATCCGAATGTCTCAAGGGAACCTCGCAGACATTCGAGTAGCACGAATCTCAAAATTGTGTTACAAAGAGCCGCCGGACGAGTCTGCCGTCGAAGCGCCTGCGTACACTGCCAGGCTGGCCGTGGGGTCTCGATGCCGGCCGCCGTGTCGACCCGGCGCGGAGGAGTCATTGGGCAGTCCAGCTTGCGATCGCCGTCGGGTTGTCTTCCGCAGTTCGTGTCAACCGAGTCTGCAACTGGCGTTGCTCGGGCTGCTCGTCGCCGCGAGACTCCTCGAGGCCGGCCAAACGGGACGCATCTCGGGCCGGGTCACCGACCCTCAAGGCGCCCCGGTAGCACAGGCTCGAGTCAAGCTGACGAAGCAAAGCGGCGCCACTGCCTGCGAAAGGGTTACCGACGAACAAGGGTACTTCGACTGTGGCTCGATGCAGCCCGGCCCGGTTACCCTGGCTGCCGACGCCGCGGAGTTTGTGCCCGTCAGCTCAGAACTTCTCATCCTTGCCGGAAACGCTATCGAAGTCAACGTGCAGTTTCGGAAGTTGGCGTCGCAGAAGCAGGCGGTCACCGTGGTGGCCTCGGCTCCGTCGGTGCTGACTCCTGACCCTGCCGAGCGTGTGGTGGTCCATGACCAGGTGCTGGACGCCAATCCGGGCCGGCCGGGGGCGCCCGTCTCGATTCCCGGCTTGCCCATTGAGACCGCCTCGGGCGGAATCAAAGCGCCCCAGTACTTTGCTCCGGGCGTGGCGGGAGATCATGGCGAGCCCATTGCCCAGTTCTTTCAGGTCGGTGAATACCTCTACCCGAACAATCTTCCTGCAAACGCCCACGGAAACGGCTATGCGGACCCGAACCTCCTGATCCCTCCGACCATCAACGCGGTTGAAGTCGATGGCGGCGCTTTCGAGGTTCGCGAGGGCAATAACGCGGTGAATCTCGCCGCTATTTACGAACTGCGGGAGCGGCTCAACCGTTTTGTGCAACTTACGGGCGATTACCGCGACTCCGATGTTGTCACCGGATGGAGTCCTGCGGACCCCTCCGTCCACGAGTGGTTCGCGCTCGAAACCTCCTTCGGCAACGGCTTTCTGAAGCGTCTCGAACACCGGCAGCAGTACAAGCTGAACGGCTATCGCGAGTTCAAAACCGGGAACCACGATTTGTCCTTGCTGGGCATTGGCTACTATGGCTTTTCGCGCATTCCGGGCCTGATTCCGACCGAGGGTCCCGTCCCAGACGATACGGTCGATTACCGGCAGCTCGATCGCACTCACACGACTCTCTTGGTGGCATCGGACTCATGGCGGCCTGACGATTCCCGTCAGTTCTTGTTTTCGGGGTTCTTTCGCACCTACTCGCTGAGGCTGAGGTCGAACTTTGGCGACGGACTGATCCAGCAAAGCGAGTTCCGAACGGTGGCGGGAGGCGAGGCGAGCTATATTGAGAAGATTCGGCCGTGGCTGTCGCTCCTTGCCGGCGTCGATCTTCGCCGGGACGCTCCCCGTGGGCTGGACCTGGATCGCCTGAGCCAGCAGGGCGTCTTTCAACCTGTCGCGAGCAATGACTTGACCCTGGCCTTCGCGGAACCTTTCCTCTCGCTGGACGGCAACTTGGGCAAGCATTTCCACTACGATCTGGGCGTTCGGCGCGAAGAATTGAATTTGGACAACCTGGACAAGGTCAATCCGGCGAACTCCTTCAGCAAGCTGGCCGGCCTGACGCTTCCCAGAGCCACGTTCACTGTTCTGCCGCCCGACGGGACACCCTTCCCTTCGCTGGCCTTCAGTTACGGCGAAGCGTTCCACGCCAACGACCCCCGCATCGGCATGGGGACTGAACGTGGGACCGTCATCGACCCCTCTCGGGCTTATCAGTTGGTGCTGAGGAAAGACGTTAAAGACACAGATTTCAAGGTCGCGCTGGTCCGCGTCACGAGTGCGCAGGAATTGGCGAAGCTCGACCCTGACACCGGATTGCAAGAGAACGTGGGACCCTCCCTGGTCCGCTCGCTGACGATTTCGGCGCAGCGTTACTTCCGTTACGGATCACTTTTTGCTTCCTTCGCCCGCGCGAACGCCATCAACCGCTTGACCGGCGAAGATATTCCGGAGGCTCCCCGCCTGATTTGGGATGCGGGGGGAACCATCGATCGCCTGCCTTGGGGCCTGCGCGCGCGCAGCGAGTTCGAGTATGTCGGTCGAAAGCCGCTGGGCGACGGCTTCACCGCTGTCCCCGTCCGCGAACTGAGAGGAGCGGTGCTGAGGGCTTTCGGCGGGGGACGGATGAGCCTGGGGGTCAACTTCCTTCTGGCCAGCGGCTTCACCGGCCAGACGCTCGAAACGCTGGCCCTCTCGACGGAGCCCGCTCCGTTTGAGCTCATCGTGGGCGTGCCGCTCAAGTCATCCGTCAGCATGACCTGGGCGTACAACTTTGGGGTGTTCAGCTCGGCCCGGCGCTAGCCTGCCCAGCCGTGCGCGGCTAGTAGAAGGGCCTAGCGCGGAGCCTCGGCCGGGCCGCGGGACGAGATGCCGGGACACACACCCGCGGCAGCATCTTATTTGCCGGGTGTCGCGCCGATGCCGAAGTCCCAGAGTTCCAGGTTGAGCTTCTCCTGGATCAGCTCGCCGAGGGCATACTCGCCCGGCTCCAGGGCGTGTGTGGGCGTCAGCTTATAGACTCCTGGGGCGACCTGGGCGCGTTCCAGGGTCACAGCCGAGCGCAGCTCGGTGGCCTTGCCGATGCCGCCGCGCGATTCCACGGTCTCGACCAGGCGCCCCTGCTTGCCGGGCTTCACTTTGATCAGCTCCAGCTTCGCGCCCAGACCCTCGGCGGACTGCACGTAGAAAACGGGCAGGTACTGGTCGAGGCGCACGGCGGCCTTGGGCCCGGAGAGGACCACAAGGGAGCGACTTTTGAGGAACGGCCCCGGCAGGGCCAGCAGCAGCGCCGCTCGCTTCTTGTCCGAGGTCACCTCTGCCGAGGACTGGATCAGCCGGACCACGCGCAACCCGTCAAGGGTATAGACCCCCTCTTCCTGCGGTAAACGCACGCCCGGGGCGGCCTCGTAGCCCTGGTTCTCGACCTTCTCGTAGCGTTCTTGCTCGATTTGCTTGGCTTCATCAAGGGATTTTTGTTGCTGGGTCTTCGTCTCCTCTTCAGTCTTCTTGGTGGCCTCAAAGTCCACTAGCGACTTGGGGATCTCTTCCCACTGCGAGCGCTCGACGCTGTAATATCGGACCCGGTCGCCGCGCACCTCGTAACTGGAGACAAGCTGATAGCTGCCGTCTTTCAGGAAGAGCTTAATGGTCGCCCCGCTGGCGGGCCGCGCGGCCAGGCGCCCGGGGGCCATGTAGGGTCCCGGCCTGCCGGCGGTGACTCCGGGCTGCCAAATGACAGCCAAACCAACGAGAAGCAAACTGCAGCACGCAGATCTGTAACTCATGCTACGGCCTTCTCCTCATTATGATGCCAATCCCGTTCCAACAGTTATGGTCCCATTCAGGTTGGCAAACTGCGAAGGGCATTCGGCGCAGGGATGGTGTCCCGCCTTTTCGCTTTAAGCTAATACGGGACTAGGCTGCCACCGGGTGGCGCGCGTGGGCAATCATTTTAATGCCGTATTCCGGCCGCAGGGTAAGCGAGGGCAGCGGCCAGGTGGGGTGGCCCGAGACAGTGCGGAAGGTGAATTTCCGCAGGATGGTTGCCAGCGCAACGGCGATTTCCAGCAGCGCAAAATCCTTCCCGATGCAGAGGCGCGGCCCGCCACCGAAGGGGAAGTAGGCGAACTTCGGCAGGCGCTCGGCGGCCCCGCCGGCCCAGCGCTCGGGCCGGAAGGCGTCGGGGTCCTCAAACCAGCGCGCGTCGCGCTGCACGACCCACTGGATGATGGCTACCGTGGCGCCCTTGGGGATGGTGTAGCCGCCGATCTCGCAAGGGTTGAGCGCCTCGCGGACTACCGCGTAGGCGGGCGGGTAGAGGCGCAGTGATTCCTTGATTACCCAATCGGTATACTTGAGCTTAGGAATATCCGCGAGAGTTACAGGACGGTCCCCCAGCGCCGTTTCAAGCTCCTCGAGCAGCTTGGTCTCGGCTTCCGGGTGCTCGCCCAGCAGCCACAAGGTCCAGGTCAGCGCCAGGCCGGTGGTCTCGTGTCCGGTAAAAAACAGGGTTGCCATTTCATCCCGGAGTTGCTGGTCGCTGGCGGGTAGGCCGTATTCGGCCTGGGCGCTCAGCAGGCCCGCAAGCAGGCTGTGATGATGGTTCTCGGACTGGCGTCCCTCGCGAATCGCGTCGTAGATAATGCCGTCCAGCCGCTTCATGGCGTGGCGATAACGCAGGTTGCTGGGCGTGGGGATCCAGTCCGGCAGCACGTACAGGCCGAACCGCTCGGCGAAGTTCTCGAAGTAAACATTAATGGCTGCCGCCGCTTCCTCGATGTCATCCGCCAAGTCCCGCCCGAACAGGACGCGAGCGATAATTTCGAGTGTCATGCGCATCATGTCCCGATGGACATCGCGCGTCTCTCCGTCCCGCCACTTGGCCAGCGTTTTTTCGGTGTAACGGACGATCACGTCCGCATAAGAGTCAATGTTATCGTGTCGGAAGGCGCGCTGCCCTACGCGGCGCGCGTGCAGCCACGTCTCGCCATCGCTGGTGAGCAGACCATCTCCGAACAAACGCCGGCTCTCCCTCAGGTAAACGGCCTTGATGAAATTGCGGTGGTTGGTGACCAGGATTTCTTCAATATAGTCGGGATGACTGATCAGGTAAGTGGGAATGTTGAAGACGCGGAAGTAGACTACGTCGCCGTATTCGCGTGCCATGCGGGTCGCGAATTTGACGTCCTCCGCCCGGATCTCCGGAAGCACGCCAAGCAGGAAGTGGCCCTTGGGGCCGGGCGGTCGCCTGAGAGCTGGCATTCGGTCGGTATTCCCCCTTGTGGCGCAATGACAACGGACAATTCGCGTGCAAGCGCCTGCTCGCCCTTCACATGTGACTCGTTGCGGGCCGCTGCTGTTGCACAATTCTGGCCTTACTGCCCTGCGGAGGGCCATTATACCCTCTCTTTGTTAGAGCCCGCGACGGGCTTTCGCGTATGATGGGACGGATGCGATCCGGGCCACGGAAACGCCGGCGGATGCTTTGTGTACAAGCCTGCGTGGCTGTGGCGTTGCTCAAACCGCTGGCGGCGCCCGCTCAAGTCAGCTACGTCGCCCGCTTTGAGATGGAAAAGCCTTCTTACCTATTGGGCGGGCCTATCTTTTCAAAGTTCACCATCAGCAATACCGGCAGCCGGACGTTCCAGTTTGCATACCGGTCGCCCAGCCGCGTGCTCAATCAAGCTTTGGAATCAGAGCCACGCTTTCGCGTGACCGATGCGGAGGGCCGCGCGCTTCCCGACCCCGCTCCCAAGCCCTGCGGGGGTGCGGCCGGCACGGTGGTCTATGGTTCGGTTACCCTCCCGCCGGGCCAAACGCATTCCGAACGCTGGCTTCTGAACCAATGGGCATGGTTCGCCGCTCCGGGACGTTACACAGTGCGCGCGGAGCGGCGGCTTCCCCTGCTGGCCCTCGATCCGAGCACACAACAACCTTCCAAGCAGCCCGTGGCTTACGCTTTGGCGCTGGATGAGCTGAGCTTCGAACTCGGCCCCGCTACGGAAACCCAGCTTCGCTCTGCCTTCCAGCCCTACCTGGATGAATTGAGGGATCCGAAGAAAACTAACCCAGCGGAAGCCACCTTGGTGGTGACAACGCTGCCGAAACCATTCTTCTTGTCGGACCTCGTGGCCGCAGCGGGCCCATTCCCAAGCGCCTCGCCCGAGCGGTGGGACCGCAAGCTGGCGGTCGAGGGTCTGGCCCGGCTGGGGACACCCGCGGCGTGGAAAGCCATCCTCGGTATCGCGCAGGGAAGGGGTGCGAGTTCCACCGGCAGTGAGAAGGATGACTCGCTGCGCGCCTACGCGATTCTGCTCCTCGCCGAGAAAGCAGACCCCGCATTCCTTCCCCCCTTGCTCGGCATGGTCTCGAAAGCTCCAAGTGAGGTGCGGGATGCCCTTTTGCGGGCCCTCGGCTTCTTTCAGGACCCACGGGCCAACCAGACGCTCTTCGAGCAGCTTCATTCAGAGTCCTCGACGGACCGCATGAATGCCATTCTCGGACTCAAGAACCTGGGAACCAAGGAGACCATCCCCGCCCTTATGGCCATGCTTAATGACTCTCAACCTCAGGTCCGGCAGGTGGCAAATTTCGCCCTCGAAGGCCTGACCGGCGAGAAGTTCACTCTCTCGGACAAGGCCGCCCCTGGAGAGACGGCCCGCCTCGCCGCGAAGTGGCACGCCTGGTGGCGTCAAAACGCCGCCAGCTTCGTCCCTTCCCGCCCTTCCCCCTGCCGGGAATGGTAGCCTTTTCGGTTGCATTGGTGGGGGATTGGAGCGACAATCACGCATGCCATCCGAATCCCGCGCGTTGGATGACTCGGGCTTGAAGGTTATAAGGGAAGCAGCCGCAGGGTGGCGCGCCCAAGGCGGAACGATCCGAGGTAAGAAGCATCAAATCTAATTGAGGGGTTGAAGCAGTCCCGTGTAGGCAGGATCGCCAGCCGTAATCCCATCGTCATTTAAGACGACTCGGAGCAGTTAACTTGCAGCCAGCGTCTCAGCTCTTCCCGAGCTTTTCTCTCCCTGACGATAAATTCCACGACCACTGCGGGGTCTTTGCCGTGTATGGGCATCCCGAGGCGGCCAGGCTCACCTATCTGGGCCTTTACGCGCTCCAGCATCGGGGCCAGGAGAGCGCTGGCATCGCTGTCTCCAAGGGTGACGCCCTGGCATGCAGGATAGGTATGGGGCACGTGGACGAGATCTTCCCGGCGGAAGTCATCGATAGCCTGCCAGGTCGTCTCGCCATCGGGCACACGCGTTATTCCACTGCTGGCGATACGAATCTGCGAAACGCGCAGCCCTTGATGGTGAGCTGCCAGAAGGGCCAAGTGGCCGTGGCGCATAACGGCAACTTGGTGAACGCCTCCTCCATCCGCCGGGATCTGGAGAGCCGCGGCGACATTTTCCAGACCACCAGCGATACGGAGGTCATCGTCCACTTTTTTGCCCGCTCGCGGCAGGGGGGCTTGCCGGAAGCTGTGGCTGAGGCGCTGGATAAAGTCGTGGGCGCCTACTCGCTGGTCATGCTGTTCAAGGACAGCGTGTTCGGAATCCGCGATCCCCGGGGCTTTCGCCCGCTGAGCCTGGGGCGGCTCGACGGCGCCTACGTTCTGGCGTCGGAAACCTGCGCCTTTGACCTCATCGGGGCGCAGTTTATTCGCGATGTGGAGCCGGGCGAGATGGTGATTCTGGACGCCCGCGGAGTGACTTCGCTCCACTTTGCTCCTCCTGCCCAACCCGCCCAGTGTATTTTCGAGCACGTCTATTTCTCACGGCCGGACAGCGTTGTCTTCGGGCGGTCCGTGCAAAGCAGCCGCGAAATGCTGGGCCGGCTGCTGGCCCGCGAGCACCCCGTGGACGCGGACTTGGTGGTGCCCGTTCCCGACTCGGGCGTTCCCGCCGCCACCGGCTTCGCCGAGGAATCCGGCATTCCCCTGAAGATTGCTCTGATCCGCAACCATTATGTGGGCCGGACGTTCCTCGAGCCCAGCCAGGCTATCCGGGATTTCGGTGTGAAGTTGAAGCTGAACCCGGTGCGCAGCCTGCTGGAAGGGAAGCGGGTTGTCCTGGTGGATGATTCCATCGTTCGCGGGACAACCAGCCGCAAGATAGTGCGCATCGTAAGGGAGGCCGGGGCTCGTGAGGTTCACATGCGGATTAGCTGTCCTCCCACAATCTCGCCCTGCTTTTACGGTATCGACACGCCGACCAAGGAGGAATTGATCGGCGCTACCCACAGCGTGGAGGAAATCCGCTCCTACCTGGGGGCCGAGACGCTCGGGTATCTCTCTCTGGAAGGGATGCGCCGCGCCGTGGGGGATACGCAAGGCCGCTTCTGCCTTGCTTGCTATACCGCCAACTATCCCACAGCGGTTCAGGAGCCGCTGCTCGCCCTCCGCAACCGGCATTAGACCTTATGGAATCTGGCGAAAACAAACTGGAAGAGAAGAGTCTCCCCGATACCCCACCGGCAGCGGCCGCACCTGCCCCCGCCAAGGCCGTGAGGCGCGAGGGCGCTTGGGAGACACTGCGCTCTTTGATTGTCATTTTGCTGGGCGTGTTTTGTATTCGCACGTTCATCGCGGAGGCGACGGTCATCCCCACGGGCTCCATGGAAAAGACCATTCTGGTGGGCGACCACGTGTTCCTGAACAAGCTGCTCTACGGCCCGCGCTTCCCTTACACCTCGCTGCGCATTCCCGCCCTCAAGCAAGTGAAGCGTCAGGAGATTGTGGCGTTTCGTTATCCCCGCAACCCCTCCCTGATGTTTGTTAAGCGCGCCATCGGCGTGGGCGGGGACGTAGTGCGGATTGAGAACAAGCGCGTCTTCGTGAATGGCCGCCCGCTCGACGAGCCGTACGTCCAATACCAGTATGTGGCCCGGCTACCCTTGCGGGATGACTTTCCTCCCTCCCCACACCTGATCGAGACTCTGCCCGCAGCCTGGGGCTTGGATTCTGCCTGGGCACGCGAAATGCCGAATTTCATCGAGAAGGATGGCTTGCACGTTCCTCAAGGCTTTCTGTTCTGCATGGGCGACAACCGTGACAACTCCTTGGACAGCCGCTTCTGGGGATTCGTTCCCCTGCAAAACGTGGTGGGCGAACCCCTCTTTGTGTACTGGTCGTATGACGCTCCCAGTAAGGATTGGGTCAGCGACGAAATACCGGCGCGGATGAGGTTCGATCTCTCGATCCTCTGGAACTTCTTCAGTAAAACCCGCTGGTCAAGAACAGGCAAGACTTTCTGATGGAGTCAACTTCGCCTCCCGACTTCAACTTTTCAACTTTCTCAACCCCTCGCCGTGTTATAAAGCTACAGAATTTCCATGCGCTATCGCGACGCAGGCGTGGACATCGATGCAGCCAGCCGCGCCAAAGCCACCATCAAGCGGCTGGCCCGCCAAACGTTTAGCCCGCGTGTGCTCCGGGAGGTAGGGGCCTTCGGGGGGTTCTTTTCCCTGCAGGGCTTGCCCCGCGACACGGTGCTTGTCGCCAGCACGGACGGAGTGGGCACAAAGCTGAAAATTGCATTTGCGCTGGACCGCCATGACACCGTCGGCGCCGATCTGGTCAATCACTGCGTGAACGATATTGCCGTGCATGGTGCCGCCCCGCTGTTCTTCCTCGATTATCTGGCCACGGGAAAACTGCGTCCCGGCGTGGTCACCGAGGTGGTGCGCGGCTTGGCGCGGGCCTGTCGGCGGGTGGGCTGCGCGCTGGTGGGTGGCGAAACCGCGGAGATGCCCGGTTTCTATGCCCCCGATGAGTACGACCTCGCCGGCTGCATCGTGGGCTGGGTCCGGCGGCGCCGCATCCTGGACGGCAGCGGCATCCGGCCCGGGGACGCAATTATCGGCCTCCCATCGCTGGGTTTGCATACGAACGGATATTCCCTGGCGCGCAAGGTTCTGCTGGAGCAGGAGGGCCTCAATCTCGTCCAGCATGTTCCGGAGCTGGGCCGGACCCTGGGCGAGGAATTACTGGCCCCACATCGCTGCTATTGGCCGATCCTCGAGCCGCTGCTCGCCCGGCGCTGGTTGAAAGGCGTGGTGCATGTCACGGGCGGCGGGATTACGGATAACACCCCGCGCATCCTCCCGGCGGGGACGCGGGCAGAGGTCGTGCTAGGAAGCTGGCCGGTTCTGCCCATCTTCGAACTGATCGCGCGGCGCGGGAACGTCCCCTGGGACGACATGCTCCGGACGTTTAATATGGGGCTGGGGCTGCTGCTCGTGGTTGGCACCAGGGACGTGCGTCGTGTTGCGGACGCTTTGAAGAAACGAGTGGAAAAGTTTTGGATTGTCGGCCGCATCGTCCGCGGCCGTCCGGCAGTAAAATACGTGCAAGCCTGAGCCAGAAGCCCTCGCGGCGAAGCAGACTCTTGATGCCTCGATGCATCGGGACACACTTTAGCGCCGTTCCAACTTCTTGTGCCGAATAGGCAAGAGCGGGGTCGGCGGGAAATGCCGGTCTGTCAAAGTCAAAATCGTCGGCGGGGTGAGTTGGAACCGTGCCAGCGGGGGAATCAGCCATGAAAAAACTCGGCATCTTGCTTTCCGGGCGCGGCTCGAATTTCGAGGCGATTGCCCGCAATGTCCAAGCGGGAAAGGTCCCGGCGGAAATCGGCGTGGTGATTAGCAACAAGGAAGAAGCGCCGGGGCTCGCCAAGGCCCGCGAGATGGGCCTTGCCACCCGCTTTATTCCCTCCAAGGGAAAAGAACGCGAGGCGTTTGACCGCGAAGTGGTCGCCGCCCTGCGGGAATTTCGAGTTGACGTGGTGTGCCTGGCGGGCTTCATGCGCATCCTCAGCCCTTATTTCATCCGGGAATTCCCGCGGCGGATCCTGAACATCCATCCTGCCCTGCTGCCCGCTTTCGCGGGGATGGAAGCGCAGAAACAAGCCTGGGAATACGGAGTGAAATTCTCCGGCTGCACCGTGCACATCGTGGACGAAGGCGTGGACACCGGCCCCATCGTTTGCCAGGCGGTTGTTCCGGTGCTCGACGATGACACTCCGGAGACCCTTGCGGCGAGGATCCTTAAGGAGGAACACCGCATCTATTCCGAGGCCGTCTGCCTGCTGGTGGAAGACAAGGTGCGCTTTGAGGGTCGGCGCGTGCTGCGGCGTGGGTGACTCGGCGTCGAGATGGACGTCCTGGCCTCAGTGTGATAAATTATCATACCGATGGGGACAACCAAAGTTGCCATTACTATCGAAACACGCACGCTGCATGAGATAGATCGCCTGGTCAGACTGGGCCGATTTCCAAGCCGTAGCCGCGCCATCCAGACGGCCCTGGCCGAAATGACCGCGCGGCACAAACGTCGACGGCTGCTTGAGGAGCTTGCGAAAATCGATCCAAAGAAAGAGCGGGCCCTCGCGGAAGAAGGCTTCGCCGGAGAGGCTCCGTGGCCCGAATACTGAGGGGCGAGATCTATTGGGCCGACCTCAGGCCGGCGCGCGGCCATGAACAAGCCGGCGTCCGGCCGGTGCTGGTCATCAGCCACGATGTGTTCAACGAACGCTCCGGCACGGTCATCGCGCTCGCGGTGACCACCCAGGCTCAGCAGGCCGGCTTACCTCTGGCATTGAGGCTTGAAAGTGTGCGGCTGCCTAAGCCCTCCTGGGTGAAGATTTCGCAGATTCGTCTCCTCTCGACCGAACGGCTGGGCAAGGGTCTAGGCCGCGTGAGCGCCGAGGAGCTGCAACAGGTCATCGAGGGCCTCTTTGAACTCGTTGCCTGACGGGGACGGCAGAAGTTGGCGAGGGTGGGCTCACGCCGTGCAGCGGGCGGATGGGGCCGCGCGACAACCATGACCATCGACGAACAACTCGCTTATCTCACCAAAGGTGCGGAGGAGACGATTCGCCTTGAAGACCTCAAGGCCAAGCTCGAGCGCTCCGCGAAGACGGGCAAGCCTCTGCGCGTGAAGGTGGGCTTCGACCCCACCGCGCCCGATATCCACCTGGGCCACACGGTGCTCATCCGCAAAATGAAACATTTTCAGGACCTGGGCCACACGGTAATTTTCCTGGTCGGCGACTTCACCGGCCTGATTGGAGATCCCTCGGGGCAGAACGTGACGCGCAAGCCCATGAGCCCGGAGGAAATCGCCGCCAACGCGGAAACTTACAAAAAGCAGGTCTTCAAGATCCTTGATGCCGAGAAAACGGTAGTGGACTTCAATAGCCGCTGGCTGGGCAAGCTGACGGGGCGCGACTGGATTACGTTGTGCTCGAAATACACCGTGGCTCGCATGCTGGAGCGCGACGACTTTGAAAAGCGGTTCAAGGAACAGCGCCCCATCGCGGTCCACGAATTGCTTTACCCCTTGGCCCAGGCTTATGACTCCGTGGCGCTCGAGGCCGATGTGGAGTTGGGCGGCACCGACCAGAAATTCAACCTGCTGGTGGGCCGGGCCATCCAGCCGGAGTATGGGCAGGAGCCGCAAATCATCATGACCACGCCCATCCTCGAAGGGCTCAGCGGCGGGCAGAAAATGTCGAAGTCCCTCGGCAACTATGTGGGTATCAACGAGCCCCCGGCGGAAATCTTCGGCAAGCTGATGTCGATTTCGGACGACCTGATGTGGCGCTATTACTTGCTCTTGACCGATATGACCGGGCAGGAAATCGAGGCGCTGAGGAACTCGGTGGCGTCAGGCCAGGTCCATCCGCTTGACGTGAAGAAGTCGCTGGCCCGGCGTATCGTTACGGACTTCCACGGCGGCGCAGCCGCGGCGCAGGCGCAAAAGGATTTTGAGATCCGATATCGTGACAAGGGCCTCCCTTCTGTCATAGAGCAGGTGGGCCATCGCCTCTCAGAGCCACAGAAACTCTTCCGCTTGTTGGTTGATTTGAAGTTGTTCCCGTCGAACTCGGAGGCGCAGCGGAAGATTAAAGAAGGCTCGGTCTCCATCGCCGTCGGCGACGCGAAGCCTCCCGAATGGCAGAAGCTGACCGATCCAACGTGGGAACTCGATCCGCGCAAATATCCTGTCGTAGTTTTTCGGATTGGCACACGAACGCCCGTGAAGGTGGTGTTCGGTGTCTCGCCGTAGGGGCACGCCATGGCGTGCCCCTACATGCTTCTTCGCCGCTCAGCTCGGCCAATCGCCGCGCCTGATGCGTGAGGGCTACTGCCGGTCGTAGACTACCTTGATCCTCTCCGTCGTCCCCGCCGCCACGCCGCTATCGATCAGGGTCTTGCCATCGGCGGGCGCCATGAAACGCCCCTTGTAAAACACCTTCCCGTTCATCTTCACCGTGTAGTCAAATGAGCGGGCGCCAGATTTGGTGAACGCGACTGCCCATCCCGAAGACAGCGTGGGACCGGTGCAGGGATAATCTTTCCCGTCGAGTTTGGAGTCGCAGACAAGACCGAAATCTACAACCTTGTACGTCAGGCCATCGGTTCCCGAGGGAGTCAGTTCCAGCATTTCCGGTGCGCTGGATTTCACGTTCTTGGTCTTCCACTTTCCAGCCAGTCCGGCGGTGCCGCTGACGCGCTGAAAAACCGTGGTGTCGTCAATGGTTTCCCCGTTGGGTTTGGTGCCCTTGGTTTGCACTGTCAGGGTTTTGCCGTCCGAGGCCAGCGTCGTCGTGTCGGTGACGAGTACCTTCCCGTTCAGCTTCCAAATGGTCTCCCATGTCGTAGCGCTGGTGGACTTCCAGGCGGCAGTATTGCCGATCGGAGTGGGGTTGTCCTTTCCGTCCAACTTGAACTTGTAGGACTGGCCCCCGGCGGTCGCCTGCATTTCACCGGACTTCAGTTGCGTATAGGTAATTGTGGTTTGGCCGAAATCGCTTTTGTCCGGGTTCATCTTCCACTTCCCGGCGTAGGGCGCCTCGGCGGCCATGACCGTTGTCGCGACGAAAAGTATAAGCAGCATCAGCAGTTTGTGTGGTTGCATAACGATCCCCCCTTTCAGTGGGTGGGATTATACTCCTGCTGACAGACGGTTGCGATTTGGGGCGGCTCGATAGAGCAAGCCTACGTTCTTCGGATCTCCGGGCCTAAGCAGGGCGGGCCGCAGACCTCCAAGGCGGGGGCGTGCCCTAGTGATGTTACGAAATTGCTCCATGCGCATCTAATCGGGAATCATCGCAAGAAGCGGGTGGCCGAAACCCCGTCGGAGGGATAAGCTCTCAAGGAAAGGGGAAGGGCATGGCGGACGTTACCAGCGGCTTTCTTCACGAACAGCTCTTAACGCGGCGCCAAAGGCTCGAGTTGGCGCTTTCAATTTCCAGAGAAAATGCCAGCCTGCTGCGGCTCCTCAAGGACGTGGATGCGGCCCTCGAGCGGGAAAAAGCGGGCACGTACGGCATTTGCGAGTCATGCCACGAGCCTATTGAGAAAGCCCGCCTGATTGCTGACCCGCTGGTCCGCTACTGCCTCGACCACCTCACTGCCGAGGAGCGTCGCGCCCTGGAAGCTGACTTGGAGCTGGCGGCGGAGATCCAGAAGCAACTTCTGCCAAGGCCCGACCAGGGATTTGACGGCTGGGAGCTGATTTACCATTACCAGCCACTGGGGCCGGTGAGCGGGGACTACTGCGACGTTGTGCCGCCCAATGGGGAGTCGAAGGGGCTCTTTTTCCTTGTCGGAGACGCCGTGGGCAAGGGTGTCGCGGCCTCGATGCTCATGTCCCACTTGCACGCCATCTTTCGCACCCTGATTTCTACCGGCATGCCCGTCCACCAGCTCATGGGGCGCGCCAGCCGCATTTTCTGCGAGAGCACGATGGCGCCCTTTTTCGCCACCCTCATCTGCGGACGAGCTGATGCGACGGGGGAGATTGAGATCAGCAACGCCGGCCATTGCCCCGCCTTGCTGCTGCGCGACGGCGAGGCCGAGCCCGTTCGGGCCATGGGCGTCCCCTTGGGCCTCTTCCCGAGCGGCGCTTATCCCTCCCAGCGTTACCGCCTCGGCCGGGGCGACACGCTGCTTCTTTTCACCGATGGCGTGGTCGAGTCGCGCTCGCCGGCCGGCGTGGAGTACGGTGAGTCGCGCCTCACCAGCACCCTCAGCCTGCACGGCTCCCGATCGCCTAAAGAGCTGATGCAAGCTTGCCTGGAAGACCTGGCCGCCTTCCGCTCCGGGACGCCGCCGAGCGACGATCTCACTTTAATGGTTATTCGCCGCACAGGATAAATCGTAAAGACGATTTGCAGAGCGCCCCCTGCGACTTGACTTAGGTTTCTCGATTCGGCATTCTTCCCACACCAGCCTGTGAGACTCACCATTCTCCTCAACCCTTTTGCGGGAAGAGAAAAGGCGCGGCAAGAAATCTTGAAAGCGCTTGAGGTGCTGCGTTGCGCCGGCGCGCAGGTTGAGCTACGCGAGAGCCGGAGCGCCCAGCACCTGCTCGAGTTGGCCCGCCAGGCCCGAGAGGAGAGGCCGGACGCCGTCGTCTCGGCAGGCGGCGACGGCACGCACCATTACGTCGTCAATGGCCTTTACGAAAGCGGAATTCCCCTGGGATTCCTGCCGGTGGGCAGCGGGAATGATTTGGCGAAGGGCGTGGGTGTTCCCTTGGACCTGCGGGCCGCCGCGGCCGTGCTCCTCAGCGGCCGGGTGCGCCAGATCGACTTGGCGCGCGTGGGGTCCGCCGTGTACGGCTGCATCGCCGGCGCCGGCTTCGATTCGGTGGTGACGCGTTATGCCAACGACCGCGTCCGGTGGCTGGGCGGTTCTTGGGCTTATGCCTGGTCGATCCTCCGCTGCCTCAAGTTCTATCGTCCGCAACCGCTGAGACTGATTTCCGACGAACAAAGTTTTTCCGGGCAGGTTGTCTTCGCGGTGGTGGGCAATAACGTATCTTATGGAGGGGGGCTAAAGCTGACGCCCCGCGCCCGGCTCGACGACGGTCTGCTGGACGTTTGTATTGTGCCCTACCTGCCCAAACTCGAACTCCTGCGCTGGGTGCCGCGGGCCTATCGCGGCGAGCACCTCGCGCATCCCCGCATCCTCTATTTTCAGGCCCGCCGGGTTACCCTGGAAACGACCTCGCGCCTGGAGCTTTTCGGCGATGGCGAGTTCATGCAGGAGTTGCCTGCCACCATTCAGGTGGCGCCGCGCGCCCTGAGAGTGATCGTTCCGTCGTAGTGCGGGACGGAGGGCTGCTCGACGTCGCTCACCGAAACCGCTCTATCGGCTGGTTTAGGCTAAGAACTCGGCGGGGGAAAAGTGAAGTTGATGACAACTCTAGCGCGGGTGTCGAAGGAACTCACTTGGCGGGTCTCGGATTTTGTACCCTTGTAGGTGGCCTGGAGTTCATAGTCGTGGTCAAACCTCAGGTCTTCAAAGTGGTAATGGCCGCCATCCAGCGTGAAAATCGAAATGGACTTGCCGGTTTGAAGATCCTTCAAGCTGATTTCGACGCCGTCGATCCCGTTGTCTTTCTGGTCCAGCACCTGGCCGGACACGGTCTTCGAGGTGACTTTCTTTTGCTTGGCGCCCGTGAGAGGCGCACCGAGCAGCAGCGCTCCGCAAACGAGCGCCCAGGCCACACACCTCGGCCATCCGAAGTCAAGAAGTAAGTGCCAAGGGCGGGAGTGATCGCGACCGGCTACGGTTCGAAGGCTCACCTCACCAGGCCTCTTCTTCCTCTTCTTCTTCCTCGCTGGAGACGACGTCGAGCTCCAAGGGGTTTGTGTTGGTGATTTCCAGTTCCGCGCCACATTCGGGGCAGTCCAGCGTCTGGCCCTCCTCGACGTCTTCATTCTCAAAATCGATCTTGGCGTCACATTCCGGGCAATGGGCCATACTTCACCCC
>Ga0187771_10000586_pt1 | contig 22753 bp, 23 predicted proteins | sample 0116_SJ02_MP15_1_FD_133139 | JGI IMG/M metagenome (GOLD analysis project Ga0187771, IMG submission 133139) | Tropical peat soil microbial communities from peatlands in Department of Meta, Colombia - 0116_SJ02_MP15_10_MG | ecosystem: Environmental > Terrestrial > Soil > Wetlands > Peat | place... | reverse complement strand
TCCTTCTATACGCCACGGCACTGCTGCACTAGTGTCATGCTGCTTCCTCCGCAGCCGCCCGCAGGCACTCGCCTGGGCGCAGAAGAGTCCCGTCCCGCAAACGAGCTTGCCCCAGCGAAGCCGGAGGCGCCGTCAATCAGCTCGGCTTCCATTTCACCATGACAGTATTGGGCCATGTCGCACCATTCAAGGGTTCAGAACGGCATGTTCTGGCGAGTAGACTTAAGATGACTCGGCGGAATACTGCCTTTGATTTGGGATGAAGTCGGGCATTTCGCTGCCTATGGCACTCTTCATGACCCTGATCGTAGCGACCGCTGCGGCGATTGGGGCACTCTCAATGGCTGGGACGCCGGCCCACGAAACCAGCAGCGGAGGGCTGACCGTCCTTCCTGCGGGGACAGTCATCAAGGTCTCCTCAAGCTTCGACTGCGTCGCGGGCCATTACTCCTTGAACTTCACCCTGCCCGAGCGTTCCGCGCTCACTGGCGGATTCAAGGCCGGGGCTCCGGGCGTGGCAGCCTATGTCGCCACTGCTCAACAGGCGGCATCAGCGTTTCAGGGCCACCCCTCAGACTGGGTCTACTCGACGGGGCTCGTTAACTCGTCCCACATCGGGCTCTCTCTGTCAGCCGGCTCCTACGTGCTGTGGATTGAAGGCGCGGACCAGAACTGCGGCTCGGGCATAGTCATGCCCCTCGAGGTCCTCACCCAAGTCAATATCACTGAGAGCTTCGTGGTCACGCCGCAGTCCGTCAGCTCCGTAGACATGAGGCTAGAGCTCAGCTCCCTCGAGATAGCCTCGGGAGCCACTCTCACCATCAACGCGAGCGACTACAACCCGTCGCCGTTCGCGCTGAACTTGACGAGGGAGGCCGCCTGGGCCGTGGACGGCCTTGCGACAGGGGGGTGTCCATCGCTGTACCTCCCGCTCGGAGTCGCCGTCTACCAGGGGGTGTACACCGTCGCAAACGCGTCCCAGGGGATGCCGCTCCGGGTCTTCCCAGTGGTGCCTTGCCCGATGCTCGTAAGATACATAGCCGGCTACCAATTCCAGCCGACGAGCGACAACGCGGTAGTCCTCCCCGGCTCGGAGGCGGCGCCAATGGCAGCGATTGTCAATGTGAGCGGAACTTACAATGCGGGCACTGGCTTCTCGAGGGCGCCCACGCCCTTCACGCCTGGGGCCTACACGGTAGTGGCTGGGGACGAATGGGGAAACCTGGCCTTCGCCTACTTCGCAGTCACGGCGTCCTCTGGCACGGTAGCAAAATACGCCTACCCTACTTCTAACCTGACGGCGTCCATTTCTGCATGGGTCGGCCAGACCTTCGTCGTCCAACTGGCTTCAAACGCCGCCTCAACCGGGTACGACTGGAATGTGAGCACGAGCCAAGGCATTCAATACCTGAACTACACGGTAGTGTCGACGAGCCCGCTTATCGGCGGCCCCCAGATAAGGGACTACCTCTTTCGGGCGGTCCAATCAGGCCCCCAGACGGTGACGCTGCGAGACGAACGACCTTTTGCGCCCTACGCCCTCGCAGCGACGATTAATCTTCAAGTGTTGGTAACCGCGTCCTCGCTTCATTGACATGCGGGCGTCCGCCGCGGCCTCAAGCTGCGCGATGAATGCGAGCTTTCCATATGAATTTCAAATCCAAGTATGTGAATTCCAGCACCTTTCCAAATTAAATACGTTGGCCTTCCCAATGCGTCAGAACATATTTGAAGCCTACAGTACTCGTCCTCCTATTCCTCCTATCCCTCACCTTCCTCGGAAGTCCATTGCTAATGAACCAAGTCCATGCAGCCTCGTCCCCCAACAAGGGTTCGGCCGGGCCCGATGGCATTTCTGTAACCACCTTGCCCACTTCCACGTCTGATGACACCGACTACAACACAGCATGCCCCGGAGGGCTTGCTGGGTGCTCCGTCCCCGCAGGGGACGGGAACAGTTGGAGTGCCACCATCTTCTCGATCACCTATACAGGAACTGTCAGCATAACCATCACAGACTGCTGTTACGAAGGCGACTACTACTCGCTCTGGATGACCACTGACCCATCAGGGCTCACCGGGTGGACCCCCGTCGGCACCACTGACCAGGTCTTTACCGGACCCGAGCTGGTCGCACCAACTTACGACCCGTACTGGACCGGCACAGGTACCCAGTACAGCTCCACCACGTTCAACATCCCGCAATCCGGTACAGTGTTGTACGCGGTCAGGGATGAACTGCTCAACGCGATGGTCAACCTGCTCGGTTCGTCCTGCGGCGGTTCCGATGTCGTATACGATGGCTGCAGCGCCACGGGGATCTCGGCCTCCGGCGGCTGGAGTCCCGCAGGGTACGCCATCGCCTTCGCGGCCGCGGCCACATCTGGCTGTCTGGATCCATCAGGTAGCACGTCCTGGCCCACGGTCACCTTCACAGACGGCAGCACGGCTGACGTCAGTGTGACCGGTGGGGCGCCGCCAGGTGCCTGCGCAAGCATGACGATCGAAGACCTCTTCGGATCGCAGCCTGCAGGGACGACCGCTCCAAGCGTCTCCAGTCCGAACTACTACGACCTGTCCATACTCGGCCTTACGGCTGGAACGGCGAACGTATGCTTCACGTCATCGATCGTGAGCTCCAGCACCGTTATGGAATACTGGAACGGAAATGCTTGGGTATCAGTCGCCACGACCTTCACATCTCCCAACACGATCTGCGGAAACATACCCGTGACCGCACTGGCAACACCAAGTACTCCGGTGCTCATCGCGTCCCCCACGACAGTAAGCAGTGTCCCTCAATTCCCAGGTGGGTCGGGACTCGTGGTCGTCGCGGTTAGCTTCGGGTTGCTGGCAGTGGTTGCCCGAAAGCGCAGTCTCGGACAGACATCGAATACATCAACGAATTAGACACAGTCCCCAAAAGGGGCTGTGCCACCCTTTATTGTGCGGAACATCTACCGAGGTTTCGGACTTGTCTCCGCTTAGGCCCTTGAAACCGCGCAGCTCCAAAGCCCGTAGCGGTCAGCTTCTCTCGGAGAATTCTGTTCCCACTCCAGCACCAGACTGTCTCGATGCTGAGCTCGTCGCCATACCCCCCGCCTGACTTCGGGCGAGTACGGGAGTGACCGAGTCCCTCGGTCACAATGTAGTGGCCGGCCCATCGCACAATAATCTATACAGGGGCTTTCAGTGACCGAGGAGGATTGTCTTGACATCCGGGCTCTACTTCGTCGTCCATAAGCACAGGGCGACGTCCCTTCATTACGATTTCCGCTTAGAGATCGGAGGGGTGATGCCGTCCTGGTCGGTGCCGAAAGGCCCCACTTTGGACAGCGCGGTGAGGAGGCTGGCAATGCCTACTGGCGACCACGCTCTGGACTACCGCAACTTCGAGGGGGTCATCCCTGCGGGCCAATACGGGGCGGGGCCGGTCATGATTTGGGACCGCGGGACCTACGACCCCGAGATCGAGCACAGCGGCGGTGCTAGAGCGAAGGTACTTCAGAGGCAGGATGCGGAGATGACCGCAGCGAGGGAACTGAAGGAAGGCAACCTGAAGTTCTTTCTGCACGGGAGCAAACTGAGAGGCTCTTTCGCGCTGGTGCGAACTTCTGGCTGGAAGGGTAAGGAGTCGTGGCTTCTAATCAAGCACCGTGACGAGTACTCGGTTGAAGGCTTCGACGCCAACGACTACGATTCTTCCGCAGCAACCAACCGTACCCTAGATCAGATCGCCTCGGCGGGCCGGTGATGGTGCTGGCCAATGACTGCCCGCCGGCCGGCACTTGCCTCCGTCGTCGGAACTCGTCTACTTTGCCGAGTTCTCGGTGACTGGAACGTCTATGGCGTTCAGCATTATCCTGCGTTCCGCGCTTCTTAGAATCTCGCTCAGGGTCGAAGGCTTTACCCCTACCAGTTGGCTGAGCCCCGTGAGGCTGATCTTTCGAGGGAAGTCGAAGTAGCCCCTAGCCATTGCAGTGGCCATTATCTCCTTCTGCCTCGCGGTGAGCGTCGCCTTCTGGTCTAGGGGCGAGACGTCCTCAATCCTCGCCTGAATCCCTTCGCGGCCCAAATTAGCCATGATTTGCCTTAGGTCGCTGGTCCGCCTGGCTATGAATCTCCACATGGCTGGCTCCTCCGGGGAGCTGAACGGACACTCCAGGCATATGATTGCCGCGTCGCTCGATGCCCTGCATATGCTCGGCCTGTCCAGCACTACCAGCAGGGGTTTCCCCTCCCCCCCATCTTCTCCTTCGAAGACCTGCCTCACCTCGCTCATCTTGCGAATGCTCGTTACGGCCGCCTTGACGGAGTCGGGCTTCCCCCCGATCTGGAGCAGCATCGTCATCCCCCTGTCGTTGAATGCCCGGCAATCTGTCACGGAAATTGTGACGTCGGTCGCCTTGGCCACGGTCTGAAAGTCGTTTTCGGGCCTTATCTCAAGGGAAATTTGTCGAAGCATGTTCCCGAATGCGTTAGGGTTGACGACCTGTATTTAATGCGGGAGCGCGATTCTCAGCGCTGAGAATCAAATTTAGTTTCGTGCCTGTCCTAATTCATTAGGGAGCAGCCTTAACCTGGCCGCGGGCACGATCGCATTCATGGCCTCGAATGCCGCAGGGGTCAGGGAAACTGACTCCCAGTTCTGGAAGGAGTTCCCCGCCATGGCCGACTACTTTTCGCCCGCGATCCAGCCGCTACTGGACTACCTGGGGCTGTCTTCTAAGCAGGTCATGCATGCATTGGGCGAGATGGTCGGAAGAGGCGCTGCCGAAAGACTGTCTAGGATGACGCCAAAGCAGATGCTGGAGGAGTTCGCCAGGATATGGGAAAGGTATCAGATAGGCACGCTCTCCGTCGAGAAGACTGATCCTGTGGTGCTGGAGCTGTCCGACTGTAGGGTCTGCGGGCAAATGCAGGGAACGGGGGGACTGTACGAATGCGCCTTTCACGAGGGATTCTTCCAGGGCGCCCTGAGCGAGAAACTCAACAAGGCCGTCACCTTGCGGCAGGAGATGAACTACGCCGGTGAGGCGGGTACTTGGTGCCGGCGGCTGACCGCCGATGCATCACTCTAGGCTAACCCCTATCTACGCGCCAAACACCCTGGCGGGCATCGGGGCTGGCCAGGCTCGCCTGGAAGACGCCCAATTCCTCGAAGAAAAAGCGCTTCGACCCGACTTCGAGCAGACGAAAGTTCCTGCGACTGCACTCTGCCTCAAACCTGTCAATGGAGCCTGCCCTGCTCAGCAGCATCACGACCGAGCCCGAATCCTTCACCACCCTGAGCGCCTCCTTGAGGAATCCAAGCGGGACTTCGCCGTCCATTCCCGCGTCGACGGCTGGGTCCGCTATGCCCTCCGACAGCAGGTAGGGGGGATTGAAGAAGACCATGTCGAAGGCCTTGTCCCTAAAGCATGAACCGAGGTCGGCGAGGAGGTAGTTTGCCCCCGCCTGGCTCCAATCCTGCATCCCGGGCCTGACCAAGTCGGTGCCGACTACTAGCTCGAAATCCTTCGAAACCGCGACTAGGTTGCCGCCGTTGCCGGCACCGATCTCCAGGCACGCTTGCCCCGAGTGACCCTCGAGCGCCCTCCTCAGGAGCGCGGAGTCCTCCGACGCGAGGTAGGGTGGGGCCTTCATCTCCCGATGTCGCTTTCTTTGATCGACTCGTACTCGTCCGGCGTAAGGACCTGGGTTATGTTCTGCGTAGTGAAAAAATACGCGGGAGTGCCGTCGGGAGTGACGGCGGGCCTCCCGTCTGGTCCCTCCAGCCTGTACACCTTCACTACTGCCGGCTTGATCCCGAGGACCGTGCCGTCGTCCAGAGCATAGTAGCTGAACCTCTCCTGAAGTGGCTTGAAGCCGACGAGCTTTCCTTTCGGCTGTGGCGAAGGAATCATGGAACGGCCTGAAGCTGCGGCCTTAAAAAGCCTGAATCATGGGAGCAGCTTCTGGATTCCAGAGCTGAATTGGGCCGCCTTCTTTGGCGCCCGCGAGAGGTCGGGCGGAACTCCCAGCAGCCCGGCAGCTGCCCGCAGCACGGCCTTCCTCTCGCCCACCCTGACCTTGAACTCCGTGGGGAGACCCCCCGCGAAGCTCAGGATTCGCCGGTCTGCGAACGGGAACCTCGGCTCCAACCATCGACAGCACGCCGCCTCGTCCCTCAGGAATCCTCTCATTCCGCAGTTGAGCAGGTCCGCCTCCATCATGGACGCCGCCTCCCCTGAGCCGCCATCGGCAACTGCCCTCCCGTACTTCGCGTACCCTCCGAAGAGTTCGTCCGCAAGCTGTCCCAGGAGTATGACTTCCGCTCCTTGGTCCGCCGCCGCTCGCGAGGCCGTTGAGTAGATGCACCAAAGGGACTTGTCCATGGGGGACGCGTCGAACGGAAGCTCGATGCAAGATAGCTCCCTGGCGACCGCCTTCCGGTCGACCTCCTGGTCAAGCAGTTCTATCCCCAGGGTCTCCGCCGCCGCCTTCGCCGCAGTGCTGTCCCTTGACCCGCTGGAGTGGACCGTGCATGCGAGCACCCTGCAGTTCTTGCTCGCGCATAGTGCAAGGACCGAACTATCGACCCCCCCCGAGAAAGCTACGGCAACCCTCTTCCTCCTCGCGACTCTCTCCTCCACGGCGCCGGAGACGAGCCTGGCCAGGATGGCGCTTGCCTCCTCGAAGCCTCCCTTGAAACGCGGCGCCCTCCACGTGGCGGCGGTCGTCCTGCCGGAAGCCGCATCGTAGGCGGAACCCGGTGGGAGCAGGACCGCATCTTCATCGGGGAAGAAGCGCCTGTCTGTGGAGATCCAGGCTCCGGACTCGCCCACATACAGAGGCCTCGTCCCCGCCAGGTCCCTGGACGCGGTTACGGACTTCCCGACCTTCGAGAGCATGCTAAACTCGCCGTCCTGGGGGTCCGGTGCCAGCCACCCATGCACCGCGGGGAGACCCTCTCCCTGCTCCAGCGGCAGCACCAGCACTTCCGCGCCGCCCGCGTCGACCCTAACCGGCTCCCCGGCTCTGGTCCGCGGAATCCCGGACGCCCTGGATGCAGCCCTCCTGGCGCGCTCGCGGTCGAACGTCACGCAGAACGCCGAGCATCGGATCAATACCTGGCGACCTGTTCCTTGATCTTCCTGGCCGCTGCCGTGCCGACCTTCTCGACCATGGCGAGCTTGTCCGCAGGGGCATCCTTGAGGTCCTCGAGGGACTTGAATCCTGCCGAGTAGAGCGCCCGGGCACGGACCCTCCCGACCCCCTGCAGGGTGGTGAGCTCGACCAGCTCCTCGCTCACTCCGGTTTCGACCCTCCTCCTGAGCACGTCCGCCTGCCTAACCAGGTCCGTCCGCCTGTAGAGCTTCGCGAGCTCACCGAAGCTGTGCAGGAGCCATTCGGCGTTGTCAACCGCCCTGTGCATGTCCCCTGGCTCCACTCCCAGTCTTGAGAGCAACTGCTCCTCGCGCCACTCGTCAATCCACCCATGGAGCGCCATCACCGTCCTCATGTCCTGCAGCGTCTCGTCATAGTCGGCGAAGGACCTGGTGCTGGGCCTCTCGAGCATCTCGTCCGCGTGCTGCTCCACGAACGACATCGCCATCTCGAAGTCCTTGCTCCTGAGAGGGAACTTCGGTTCGAAGTCAGGGCACCTTCCGACGAGATGGAGCAGGCCGACGGTGTAGGCCCCGCCCTCCTTCGCCTTTGCCATCGAGTCCCGGAACATGACCCCAGTCACCGGGTCTATGTAGAGCATCGAGACCCTACGGCCGAAGTCGGTCGCATAGAACAGTCCGCCCTGAGACTGCACGAGTCTCTCGCCCAGGAGGTAGCCCACCGCCCGTTCGGTGAGCATCCCTACTTCTCCCTCTCCCAATTGCTTCGCCAGGAGCGTCCTCTTGAAGAGGCCGTCGACGTCGGCCTTGGACAGCCCCGTGGCGGTCGAAATCGTCGCGAGAGTGTGGGACCTCATGGCCGATTCCTCGGCGAGCCTGGACCTGATCGGCTCTGGAGGCTCGTTGGCGTAGTGCTCCAAGACTTGGGCGGCAGGTCTGGAGGGGGGCGGGATGATGACGGTCTCCCCGTATTCGTCGTACTGAGGCCTCCCGGCCCTCCCCGCCATCTGCCTGTATTCCAGCACGGGGATTTCCGAGTTCCCTCCGCTCTCGACATCGTACCTTGTCATGTCCGCCACGACCACGCGCCTCGCAGGGATATTGACCCCTGCGGCCAGGGTCGGGGTGGCTGCGAGCAGTTTGATGGCGCGGGCCCGGTAGTACTCCTCCACTATCCTGCGGTGCTCGGCTTCCAGACCCGCATGGTGGAACGCAGAACCCTTCGCGACGATCTCCGCGAGCAGCTTGCTCAGGCTGGTCTCTTCTCCGCTGGAAAGAATCCTCCTGGAAGCTTCAGCGACCGCCTTCCTCTCTGCCTCGCTGAGGAACCGAGCGGTTAGCTCGGCGCCTTTGGTCGCCAGGCTCACGGCCCTTCTGCGAGTGCTCGCGAACACGAGAGCCTGCCCGCCCCCCCGGAGAGTCTCCATGGCGGCGTCGATGGGGGGCCCGTAGGAGGACCTGGGCAGCGCCCTCTCTTCGCCGTCGGTGAAGACCACCCTACTGTAGTCGTATACACCCTGCCGCAATGGGACAGGCCTCCAGTCAACCTCTACCAGCTCCGAACCCAGCCATTCGGCGAGGAGGGCGGCGTTGCTGATGGTCGCCGAAAGGGAGACCAGCTGGGCGTCCAGCCCCAGGTACCTGATCCTGGTGAGTATCATTTCGAGGGTCGGCCCCCTCGAATCGCTTCCGGCAAGGTGGACCTCGTCGGCGATGAAGAGGCCCACGGAGGACAGCCAGCTCACCTTGTGTCTCATTATCGAATCGAACCGCTCGTTGGTCAGGACGATTATGTCCGCCCTTCCGAGGGACTCACCGCTCGAGTCGTAGTCCCCGGTCGATATTGCCGTGCGCACCCCGAACCTCGAGAGCTCTGAGAACTCGTAGTACTTCTCCGACGCCAGGGCGCGCAGCGGCGCCAGGTACACCACCTTCCTCCCTTCCTTGGCCTTCACGAAGGCGGCCATTATCGCGATGAGTGTCTTCCCGCTCGCCGTGGGCGCCGACACGACAAGGCTCTTTCCTGCCAGGAGGCCGGCCTTTACGGCCTCCTCCTGCGGCGGGTAAAGGTCGGAATAACCCTTGTCCTTAACGTACTCCATCAGTTCAGACGGGAGTTGGACCTCGTCAAACCTCATCGGCCTGCCCCTCGAACTAGGAACCTACGCGCCTGAAGAACCCGGACCTCGATTCGTATATCAGGCCTTCCCTGAACATCGTCCTGATCATCTTCTCGGCGTCGTCATCGGTGAACTTGGCCTTCAGGAGCTCCTCCTTGAACACCTTGCGTTCCACCGGTTTCTTCTCCGTCCCCTCCAGCGCCTTGAAGATTTCCATCGCGCTCCTTAGGTTCTTCGTCTCGCCGAGGGGCTTTCCGAGTTGTATGCCGAAGTCCGTCTTCTTCGTGGTTGCGTCTGTCAGGACGTCCTCCACCATCCTGTTCATGAGAGCGATTGCTGCCAGAGCGTCCTCCTCGGTTACCTCCTCCCTGAGCAGTACGCGGGAGCGCGCCGTCGCTATCCTGATGAGGGACTCGAGGGTTCTCGGGGTCGGCGGAATCTGCCCCTCTTCCCCTCCGACCTTCCTCAGGTCAAGGTAGTAGTCCTTCAGCCTCTGCACCGCCTCCTTTGTCAGGGTGGGCGAAATCTTCTTGGCGTAGGAGATGTACTTCTTCAGCAGGCTGAACTCGACGGGCGGCGGGACGCTGTACGACTTCCTCTGGTGCACCAGGAGGATGTGGGTGGCGAGCCTTTCGTCCTCGGCCGGAGCAGGCTGGTCCCTTATCACAAAAATCAGGTCGAACCTGGTCAGCAGTGGGATCGGGAGGGTGCTGATGTTCTCTGTGAGGTTCTGGAACGGATTATACCGCCCAAGCATCGGGTTGCAGGCGGCGAGTATCGCCGTCCTCGCGTTGAGGGCTGCGTAGATGCCACCCTTTGCTATCGTTACGGACTGCTGTTCCATCTGCTCGTGCAGCGCGGTCCTGTCCTCGGGTTTCATCTTGTCGAACTCGTCGATGCAGGCGATTCCCTGGTCTGCCAGCACGACGACTCCTGCCTCCAGCATCAGCACGTTCTTCTCCCTGATTACCGCGGCGGAAAGCCCCGCGGCCGTGGTCCCCCGTCCTGAGGCGAATATCCCCCTGGGGGCCACTTGAGCGGCGAACTTGAGCATCTCTGACTTCGCAACGCCCGGGTCGCCCACGAACAGTACGTTGATGTCCCCCCTGAGCTTCGTGCCGTCCGGGAGCACCGTCGAGGCTCCCCCTGCGAGCAGGAGCAGGATTGCCTCCTTCTCGGTCTGGTGGCCCATTATTACCGGAGCGATCGAGCCGATAAGCTTCTCGTAGGCGTCCGGCGCCGTGGCTATGCTCCTTATGAGTGTCTCGTCCTCTTTTGTCACCTGGACCTGCTCAGGTTCCTTCCCCTTCACCTCCACGTAGTTGCAGTCAATCTGGGATTTGAAGAGCCTCGTTCTCACCTGGCCGAGCGCGTAGTCGGGGACCGCTCTGACGATCCCCGTCAGGACCACCCTGTCCCCGGGACGCGCCGTGTTCACTATGTCGCCTTCGACGTTAACGTCGAAGAACTGGGGCAGCTGGCCTGGAGGGAGTTCTTCCGGGAGTTCTTGGATTCTGACGATCTGGAAGTCAACGTACCTGCTCTGTTTCCTGTCGAGGTCGAAGTTCCTGGACTCGCCGCAGATTTCGCACTTGACGGGGCGCTTCAATGCCATGTCGTCCTGGTCTTCGAAGGACAGGTGGCCGCTCTGGCAGACCCACGCCGCTTCCGTCATCAGGGGTCTCAGCTCGGAAGTCCTCACGACCATCCCGGCAACTGACAGCATTCTGTCGAGGTAGGAGGTGTCCACCTTCCTCAGGGGGACCTGGTCCGGAATTCCCCGGATCCTCACCCTGAGCTCGCGCTTGACTCTGTCAGCGTAGAGCGCGTTCTCGCTCCTCAGTGTCTCGAAGGCGGCCGTCTTGAAGGCAGGGAGCGAGGAATCGGGGTCGAGCAGGACTCTGTTCGCCAGGTCGCCGTTGTACTTCAGCAGGTCTCCGAAGTCCACCGCCAACGACTTCCCCTCGGTTGCTATCAGCTGGGATATCCTGTTCCTGTAATCATACCCTCCTGACTTGTCCGTGACCGACTTCAAGAAGTCCTCGAACATCTCCGAGAGCTTCCCGCTCGCCAGGGTCGCCACTTACTTCATGCCTCCCAGCAACGCGGCCCTCCATCCTGCAGAAATCGACTGAGCCTCACCAAAGAAGGCCCTTTCCTCCGGGGCCAGCCTGTCCCCCAAGTCCGACGCCTTCGCCGAGGAGCTCGACAGCGCCAGCAGCTTGCTCAGGCGCATCCCCACCAGGTCGTAGCAGACGGCCCTGAGCTTCTCGAATTCATCCCTCCTGACCCTCCCCTCGTCGGCCGCGTCTTCCAGATGTCTCATCCTCCTCCTCATCCGGATGTAGAAGTTCTCAGGGAGGGTAGATAGCTGGAGCGGGCCCATCATCTTCTCCTTGCTCAGCGCCCTGAACACTTCCACTTCGAATGGCTCGTCGGAACCCTCCGCGAGGTTGAGCCCAACAAGCTCTTCCGCCACCCACCTGGGCAGTTCAACCGACTGCCCCTCGGAAAAGCTCTCGATCCCGTAATCCCCTGCCTCGATGTTTTCGACTGATGCGCGCATTTTCACCCTGGCCTTGCCGAACATGAACTCCCTCTCCCTCTGCTCGAACAGTTCCCTGATGGATTCGCGTCCGGCGGACAAGGGGCGACGACGACCCCTCCACACGATAATAAGGTTTCGACATCGCGCAGGCCTTAACAACTTTGCAACTGGAAAAATGCCGACCTCGTTCTCAGTCCTCGTCGGATCGGCGACGGCGGGTCTGATGCTCCCGGCCGTCGTGGAACGAATAAATACCAAATCCACCGACTCGACTATTTCGGGGGACTTCCTCCGTCGAGGCGCCATGATGAATTGTCACTAGAACGATTGATGTGGGTCGAAAAGTACAGGCCCACGAAGCTGGACGAATTGGCGGACCAGGCCGCCATCAGACAGAGGCTCAAGCTGATGCTGGAGAAGAAGGAGCAGCTGCCCCACCTGCTTTTCGCCGGCCCTCCTGGGTGCGGAAAGACCACCACCGCGATGATTGTGGCCAAACAAATCCTCGGCGATAACCTTGGCGAATACGCCCTCTCCCTGAACGCCAGCGACGAAAGGGGCATCGACATAGTCAGAGAGAGGGTCAAGACCTTCGCCCGCTTCGCCGACAGACGGGAGGGGGTCCCTTTCCGTATCGTGATTCTCGACGAGTCTGACGAAATGACCTCGGACGCGCAGACCGCGCTGAGGAGGATCATGGAGGAGGCGGCCACCTACACGAGGTTCATACTCGTCTGCAACTACTCCTCGGGGATAATCGAGCCGCTCCAGAGCAGGTGCGCCATCTTCCGGTTCCAGCGACTGGACGAGGCAGCCGTCGTCGAGCAGCTCAAGGAGATCGCCAGGAGGGAGAGGGTCAAGGCTGCGGAGGGCGCCTACGGCGCCGTCTACGAAGCCACCCAGGGGGACATGAGGCAGGCGATCAACCTCATGCAGGCCGCGTCTGCCTCCGGGGAGCTCACCATTGACGGAGTGAAGGCAGCCACCGGGGCCACGGTGAAAGCACGGGTGGCAGAGGTGGTCAGCCTTGCACTGGCGGGCGAGTTTGAAGCTTCGCGGGCGAAGATGGTCGAGCTCACGAGGGTGTACGGGGTTCCTGAGCGCGACTTCCTGAGGTTCGCGAACGAAGCCCTGACCGCCACTGGCACCGACGAGCTGGGCCGTGCCATTTCAATCCTGGCAGAATACGACTTCAGGCTCGTCCAAGGAGCCCAGCCTGAGCTACAACTGACGGCCATGCTGGCTCAGCTCGCGGCCCTCAAGCGGAAGGGAGATTGACACGGACATCACTCTCCCGCGAGGGATTCGCGACATAGAACCCGACGAGTTCAGCCTCCAGACCAAGGTAAGGTCCGCCTTCGAGGAGGTGGCACGGCTCTACAACTTCAGGGTGATGGAGCCTGCCTCCATCGAGCACCTCTCCACCCTGCGGGCCAAGAGCGGCGAGGACGTCGACAAGGAGATCTACACATTCAAGGACAAGGGCGGAAGGGACGTGGGGCTCCGTTTCGACCTGACGGTGGGGATGACCCGGTACGTCTGTTCGCGGAAGGACCTCAGACCTCCTACGAAGGTCGCCGCCTTCGGGGGGATGTGGAGGTACGACGAGCCCCAATACGGGAGGTTCAGGTGGGCCCACCAGTGGGACCTCGAGGTGTTCGGACCTCCTTCGGTCGATTCCGATGCGGAGGTGATCGACGCGAGCGCGGCGATTATGAAACGGATAGGACTGGATCGGACCGTGATCATGGTGGGAGACAGGAAGGTCGTCGAGGGCTTCATCCGAGACCGGGTCGGAATCAAGGACGAGCAGAGGGTAGCAGAGCTGCTGCGTGCCTTGGACAAGGTCGAGAAGAAGACCCGGGCCGAGCTGGAGCAGGAATACAGGATGAAAGGTTTCGGAGCGGACGAGTTGCGGCAGGTGCTCGCGCTGGCCGACCTCAACGGACGCCCCGAGGACGTCATTCGAAGAGCGGCCGAGTTGCACCTCGCGCACACGGAGGACTTGGAGCAACTGTCCGACATCCTGAGGTCGCGCGGCGTGACGAACCTCCAGTACAACCTCAGGATAGTAAGAGGGATTGACTACTACACAGGGATCGTCTTCGAAATCGTCGACGGCGGAAACCCGAGGCTCGGCTCCCTCTGCGGGGGCGGGCGCTACGACGCCCTCCCGAAGATCCTTGGAAGGCCGGACCTGTCCGCCACCGGGGCGGCGGGCGGAGTCGAGCGAGAAGCCATGTCGATGGCAAAGCAGTCAGCGAAGCCGGCCGCCGTTGCTTTCGTGGCTTGCGCCTCGCCCGAGGTGTCTGCAGAGGCCTCTGGCCTCCTGGGGCGCCTCCGCGAAGCCGGAATCCCTGCCGACAGCTCCCCCCGAGGCAGATCTCTAGGGAAGCAGTTCGAGGACGCCGGCTCCATGGGGGCACGTTGGGTGCTCGTCCTAGGAAAGAGGGAGGTCTCGGCCGGGGCCGTGACCCTGAGAGACATGGGCTCAGGGAAGGAGGAGATGGTGTCTCCGGAAGTGGCTATCAGGCGGATCGGGGCCTCCTAGCCCCTCAACGCCTCCCGAACGCCCTAGCGCAGCGTCAGATAGTCTTTAATCAGGCCTACGGGTCTCCGCCGTTCATGGAACGGGCCATCGTCCTGGTCAACCTCAGCCCCGGGGCGGAGGAACAGAGCATGAAAGAGCTGAAGGGGGTGCCTGGCATAGTATCCGTCTACCATCTGTACGGGCTGTACGACATGCTGGTGATGGTGGAAGGCGCCGACGACCAGACTGTCAAGACGATAATAGCCGACAAACTCAGGTCGAAGACGGGGGTCGTCTCGACGATAACCATGAAGGTAGTGTCCTAGCGACTTCCCAAGGTTTAAACAGACAATTCGGCAGCCCACTTTGTTGAAGACCAGGGTTCTGGTCACTGGCGCTTCGGGCCAGATCGGCTCCGAGCTCGTGCCTCTTCTGAAGCAGCGCTACGGCGACGGACAGGTGCTCCCCACGGTCTTTCCCCCGGAGACCGCGAAGGGCCTCCGTTGGCATGCCGACGTCCTCGACGCGGCCGACATGGCCGCGCTCACGCGGGCGCTCAAGGAGGGCGAGGTCAACACGATCTATCACCTCGGCGGAATACTCTCGGCCCACGGGGAGGAAGAACCCCAGCTCGCCTGGAAGGTGAACGTGCAGGGGCTCAAGAACGTCCTCGACGCTTCGCAGGCACTGGGGATTTCCAAGGTCTTCTGGCCCAGCTCGATCGCGGTCTTCGGTCCCGACGCCCCCAAATCCATGACGCCGGAAGGCTCCGCACTCAACCCCACCACGATTTACGGCGTGACAAAGGTCGCTGGAGAGCTGCTATGCAACTACTACTCCCTCAAGTACCATCTCGACGTAAGGTGCCTTCGATACCCAGGGATAGTGAGCAGCCAGACCCTGCCGGGAGGGGGGACCACGGATTACGCAGTCGGGATGTTCTACGCGGCCGTCAAGGGGGAGCCGTACTCCTGCTTCGTGAGTCGCGAGACTGTCCTCCCGATGATGTACATGCCCGACGCCCTGAGAGCATCTGTGGTCCTCATGGAAGCAGACTCAGAGAGCGTTCCAAGGCACGCCGGGTACAACCTCGCCGCGGTGAGTTTCTCGGCGGGGGAACTTGCGAACCAGATAAGCAAACGCGTGCCCGAGTTCCGCGTCTCCTATGATCCCGACTCGAGACAGAGAATAGCGGACTCGTGGCCCCACTCGATCGACGATGCTGAAGCGAGGCGGGACTGGGGGTGGAGGCACGAGTACGACCTGGACAGGATGGTCGACGACATGCTCCTGAAGCTCCGGGCCAAGGTCGCGCAGCAGCGGGAACACGGTTAAGAGCCCCCGCCGGACCCTGGCGCGAGAGGGACTTGCGTAACCCAACATCCTTCCTCAAGGACGAATACGACGACCTCGTCAGGCAGGAGCTCGACTGGAAGCTCCGGGTCCTGGGGGGACCCAGCGAACCGTGGTGCGTCGTAGACGGCAAGAAAGTGCTGATGTTCTGTTCCAACAACTACCTGGGGCTCAGCAACCATCCCAGGCTGAAGGAAGCGGCCATCCAGGCCGTAAAGACCCACGGCGCAGGGTCGGGGTCCGTAAGGCCGATAGCCGGGACCATGGACCTCCACATGGAGCTGGAGCGGAGGCTGGCCCGCTTCAAGGGCGCGGAGGCCTCCCTCGTCTACCAGACCGGCTTCGCCGCCAACGCAGGGCTCATCCCGCAGCTGGCCGGCAAGGGCGACATCATCATCAGCGACGAGCTGAATCACGGGAGCATCATCGACGGCGTCAGGCTATCCCACGCCGAGAGGGGGGTCTACAAACACGCCGACACCGATGACCTGGCAAGGGTCCTCGAAGAAGCCGAGAAGGTTTCGCCGTCCTACGGGAGGATTCTGATAATCACGGACGGCGTCTTCTCCATGGACGGGGACATCGCACCTCTCGACAGGGTCGCCGCCCTGGGGAAGCTCCACGGCGCAATGGTCTATGTGGACGACGCTCACGGCGAGGGGGTTCTCGGGGAAGGAGGGAGGGGGATAGTGTCGCACTTCAGGCTGGCGAGAGACCTCGTGCAGGTCGAGATGGGGACCTTTTCGAAGGCCTTCGGCGTGGTAGGGGGCCACGTCTCCGGTTCGAGGAATCTGGTCGACTTCGCGTACAACAAGTCGAGGACTTGGCTCCTCAGCGGCTCTCACCCTCCGGCGGTGGTCGCGGCCTGCACTGCCGCGATAGACGTCCTCGAGCACGAACCGCAACACGTCCAGAGGCTCTGGAGCAACACACGGCGGTTCAAGACGGCGATGAAGGATCTCGGCTTCGACATCGGAAAGAGCGAGACCCCGATAACCCCCGTGATGGTCGGCGAGAGCGGCAGGGCGAAGAAGCTCAGCTCCCGCCTCTTCGAGCTCGGGGTCTTCGCGCTCCCCATAGTCTACCCCATGGTCGCCCAGGGGAAGGCGAGGATTAGGACGATCATGAACGCCGCGCTGAAGGATGACGACTTGGACTTCGCCATCAAGGCCTTCGAGAAGGCCGGAAGGGAGCTGCAAATCATCTAGAGAAGGGGTCGCCGAGGTTCCACTCATCCCGCCCGTACCTTTCAGCCACAAGGCGGGTAGTCTCCGCCCTCTCCTCCTCGGTCAGGGCGCCGGGGACGTAGTCCGAAGGACCTCTAGCGGCGAGCGCCTCGACGAACCTGGACCTGTCCACACCGCAATTTGTCACCTTGACGTCCCTGCTCCTGGGGTACCGACTCTCTGCCCTCGCGGCCGACGGCCTCGTCAGCGCTCCGACCTCTTCAAGGTCGGCGTCGACCAGGAGGGTCCCATGGCAGATTTCTCCAACGCTTGATAGGTAGGCTGCGATTCCTGATATCTTGCCCTCGGCGGTCACTATGCTGTTGGGGGGTTCGAAGAAACAGTCGACGCCGCAGTCGGCCAGCGCCCTCACCACCGCGGCTGCAAACCTCAGGAAAACGTCTCTTGCGTCAAAGACGCGACCCTCCCCGTCGCGTTTCGGCCGGGGCTGCAGGAAAGACCAGTTGACGTTGCCAGGTCCGTGGTAGACGGCTCCCCCCGCCGTGAACCTCCTCACGACCAGCACGCCCTTGCGGTTGCACAGATGGAGGTCCGTCTCCAACTCCGCCAGCTGGGCTCTTCCGATTACCACGGACTTCTGATTGTCCCAAATCCTCAGGACCGGCGCTTCGAGTCGTCTGAAGAGTGCCTCTTCGAGTGCCACGTTCGAGTACGGGTCCCGCAACGTCAGGTCGAGGAGCCTACCGCGCAACACTGCCGATACAGGCGCCACCGTTAAGAGCTTTGAAGGGAAGCCAGGATGGCTGCGGCGCTTGCCATACAAGTTACTCCCCGACATCGCCCTGGCCGACATCGCCTTTGAGGCGGAGTCAGCCTCATTGCGCGGGCTGTTCGAAGCGAGCGGGAGGGCGGTTTCGGACATCATGGTCGACCGGAGGACCCTGAGGGCCAGGGAGCGGAGGACGGTCGAACTGGAGGCCGGCGACCTAGACCGCCTGCTCTACGACTTCCTCACCGAGCTCATCGTAATGAAGGATGTCGATTCTTTGCTCTTCAAGGATTACAGCGTCAAGGTGAAGGATAACACGCTCTCGGCGTCGCTCCAGGGAGAAAGGATCGACAGGGTGAGGCACAGGCTCCGCAACGACGTCAAGGCAGTCACCATGCACATGTTCGGCGTGAGGCGCGAGGGACGGCGGTGGAGGGCGACCGTCGTCCTGGACATCTGACAGCCGACAAGGGCGGCTCATCCAAATTGCACCGACCGTTTGGGGCTAAATAGCTGAGGCCGACCAAGCCTGCATGATGGAGCGGGCAAAGCAGTTCACAGGAGCACGGTACGTGTCGCTCGAAACCTTCCGAAGGAGCGGTGTCCCCGTGCGCACGGTAGTCTGGGTGGTGGAGGACGGCGGCATCCTCTATGTGAGAACCTCCCCCAAGAGCGGCAAGGTCAAGCGAATCCGCAATGACCCCCGGGTTCGGATTGCGGAGTCGAACTTTAGGGGAGCAATCACGGGAAGCTGGGCGGACGGCGCGGCCCGATTCGTCGCCGGGGACGAGGCAAATAGGATTCTGGGTCTCTTCAGGGAAAAGTACGGCCTCCAACTGAAGGTCCTCGGGTGGCTCGGGAAGCTGAGCCGGCTGGGGCGGACCAATCAGTCCCAGCGACCCTCCATGGTCGTTCTAGCCGTCGAGCTGACCTAGGGGACAGTCGAGGAAAAGGGAGACTCCGCCGAGTCTTGCCCGTTCTGCTTCCCCAGGGCCCCGCTCGAAAGCCTTGAGGCACAACCGAAGCAAAAGTTGGAGTCGAGACGGAGGGAGAAGAGGAACCATCCGCCGCCTAATACGGAGCGAGGGAGCCGAACCGACCCTCAGACGAGACAGACCGCTGCCGGTCCAAATCCTTAAAGGCGCACTCCAAAGGCGCCGTGAACGCCAGGCGAAAGCAGGTTGTCTCCTCCCGCTGACTTCAAGCAGGTCTCCGAAGTCTCATGGGAGATCCCCCAATCCTACAAGCAGGGGATGCTCGTCCCCGCCCGAATCTACGCCACCCGCAAGCTGCTGGACGGCATGGACAGCGGAGTGATAGAGCAGGTCACCAACGTCGCCTGCCTCCCCGGCATCGTCAGGCAGGCATACGCCATGGCCGACGCCCATTGGGGGTACGGCTTCCCAATCGGCGGCGTCGCGGCATTTGACACTGAAAAAGGGGTCATCTCGCCCGGGGGGATAGGATTCGACATCAATTGCGGAATGCGCCTCATTAGGACGAACCTGCGCTATTCCGAGGTCAAGCCGAAGGTGAAGGAACTCGTAGACCTAATCTTCAGGCTGGTTCCAGCAGGGGTCGGCGTAAAGGGCTTCCTCAAGGTGACCGGAGCGCAGTTCGACGAGGTCATGAAATACGGGGTGAAATGGTGCGCAGAGAACGGCCTTGCCTGGGAAGACGACCCGGCTCACGTGGAGGAAGGCGGGTACATCAAGGGGGCGGACCCGTCGAAGGTCAGCCGCCAGGCCAGGAGCAGGGGCATAGACCAGCTCGGCACCCTGGGCTCCGGGAACCACTACCTGGAGATCCAGGTCGTCGACCCCGACCGCTTCCTCGACAGGGAGCTCGCGAAGAACTTCGGCATAGTCCACGACGACCAGGTCATGGTCATGGTGCACTGCGGGAGCAGGGGGTTCGGTCACCAGATTGGGAGCGACTACCTCAGGGTCTTCGACGGCGCGATGAGGAGGTACGACATCATGGTGAGGGACAGAGAGCTCGCCTGCGCGCCCTTCGCGTCGAACGAGGGGAAGGACTACTATGGCGCCATGGTCTGCGCGTCCAACATGGCCTTCACCAACAGACAAGTGATAGTCCAGAAGGTGAGAGAGGCGTTCTCGAAGGTCTTCCATAGGGACGCCGAGGCCCTCGACATGCACATGGTCTACGACGTCTGCCACAACGTCGCTAAGGTCGAGAGGCACTCCTACGACGGCTCCAGCGCGGAAGTGCTGGTTCACAGGAAAGGAGCCACCAGAAGCTTCGGCCCCGGCCACCCGGACATCCCCGCGCCCTACCGCAGCATCGGCCAGCCCGTCATCATAGGCGGGTCGATGGAGACCGGCTCCTACCTCCTGGTCGGCACGGCGAAGGCCATGGAAGAGACCTTCGGGTCCACCGCCCACGGGTCTGGGCGGACCATGTCCAGGACCGCGGCCAAGAGAACGGTACGGGGTGCCGAGCTCCAGCGGAGCATGCTTCAGAGAGGGATTTACGTCAAGGCGGCGACAATGGATGGCTTGGCGGAAGAGGCGGGAATGGCCTACAAGGACATCTCGGAGGTCGTCGAGACCATGGACGCCGCCGGGATTTCGAAGAAGGTAGCCGCCCTCAGACCCATTGGGAACATCAAAGGATGAACTGCAGGCACGGGGGTCCTGACAGCTTGGCTGGATCCGAGCCGACCCCTGTTCGTACTGAGTGAATCACCCCAGGTCGGCCCGTTCCCAGTCGCGGGCGGGCTCTTCGCCATGGGCGTCGTCATACTGGTGCGGAGCTGTATTTCTGGACCGACGACGCGATCGCTAGGCAAGAACCCTCTCCCTTCCGGTCAGGGGGCAATCGTGACCATCGGGCTCAAAGCAGGAACTGTGCAACCCCCTAAAGACTTCGGCAGGTCAGCTGATGTAGCCCGGCCTCGTCTCGCGCCTTGGCTGCGTGGCCGCCTCCCGCGCCTCCTCCGACATCCCCTGGAGCTGGTTGATCACCTTCTGCGTCTCTTCCGCCTTCTCCTTCAGCTTCTCCGTGTCTATGGGGATGTCCACAAGTTTCGACAGCACCTCGAGCACCGACTTCGACGCCGCAGCGTCCACGAGGTACCCCGACGTCTCTCCGAGCAGGCACGCCCCTTCCAGCCCCCTCAACGCAGCAACGCCAATCATCAGGCCATTCATCCCGCTGATCCCTCCCCCTTTCATCAGGGTGGCTCCGTTCGAGGAAACGGCGTCGAGCAACCTCTGGGACGTCGCCGCTCCGTAGACCTTCGGTTCGGCAGAGAACGAGCCGGTGATGTAGGCGGCAAGGGTGTAGACCTCCTTGACCCCGTTCCTCTTGGCGTATCGCACAACCGCGTCCGAAAGCTCGTACTCCCCCTCCGATGTGGTCGGCTGGGCGTCTGCGGTGAAAACCAGAACGCTCTTCTCCTTTCCGACAAGGGCGAAGAACACGTGCCCCTTGATCGGCTCCACCGTGCCGTCATCCTTCACGTTGACCTGGGGCGGGAAGCTGTCGCAGGTGTACTCTGCGACCTCCTTCGCGTCGAACAGTCCCACGAGGTGGTCGGCGGCGAGCTTACCCACGTATCCGCTCCCAGGAAGCCCGCAGACCAGGACGGGGTTGGTCGCGTTCACTTCAGAGATGACTCTCTCAACGACTCCCGTGTCCCGGGCCGAACCCTTCTCAGACATCATTCGTCCTTCCTGGACTTCAGCTTCTCACTCAGGTCCACGAGCTTCCCCTTGTCCTCCACCTTGATGGACGTCTTCAGGTTGAAGCGAAGGCCCACCTGCCTCATGATCGAGTAGAGTTCCCCGCCTGAGACCTTCCCGCTGAACCTCCCTGACCTGACCAGTCCGGCGAGCTCCTTCACCAGGCTTTCAGTCTCGTTCGGGTAGTACGAGTAGGCGGCTTCGAGGACCTCGCCTCCCCGGTCGTACAGCATCCCCTCCACCACCTGCCTGTCGGTCTTCTCGGTCTTCGGCGGCGGGGCGGCGGCCTTGATCCGCCTCCTCATCTCCTCAAGCTTCCTTCTCTCGATTAGCCTGAGCTCGGCGTCCTCTTCCAAAGGTTTTCAGGCCCTCCACCCGCCTCGCGGATAAAACACTTCCTGCCTATCTGTGAGACCTGATGCCAATGGTCACCCCTGCGAGGAGAATGACCCCGCCGCCGATGACGGCCAGACCGAGAGACTCTCCCAGCACCAGAATCCCGCCCACGACGCTGACCAGGGGGATCAGGTACAGCTGGATGCTGAGCTTCGAAACAGACTGCCGGCTGAGGAGGGTGAAGTACATGAGGTTCGCGAGGACGGTGCTCAGGACAGCGAGGTAGATCACCGCGGTCCACCCCTGCACCGACATCGCCTCGGCCTGCTGGATGAGGCTGGGGGAGACGAGCGGGAGCAGTATCGCCGTCCCCACGAAAGCCGCCCATATGGCGACTGGGAACGGGCCGTACTTGTCCACCAGGGGCTTCGACGTCGCGGCGTATATGCCGGACGCGAGGCTTGACAGGACCACGGCCAGGGGGCCGTAGATGGACCCGGAAGCCAGCGAGAGGTCCGGGCTGGAGATTACGGTCGCGCCCGCGAGCGCCAGGACGAGCGCCAGCACGAACCTCTTCCCGACTCTCTCGTTCAGGAGGATGACCGACGAGACTATGGCGAAGAGGGGGCCCAGGGAGATCAGCACCCCGGCCACCGACGCGTCCACCGTCTTTTCCGCGTAGTTCAGGGAGAGGTGGTAGATGTCCACGCTGGTGACGGCTACGACAAGCAACCTCGGGAAGTCCTTCCACTGGAACTTGACCTTGGGCTTCCCGATGAAAGGGTAGAGGACGAGGAAGCATGCACTGACGACAATCCACCTGAGGAGGGTGAGGTTGACGGAGGAGAGCTCGAAGTCCGCGACCCTGATTGCCACGAACGCCATCCCCCAGATGGTGCAGAGGATTACCGCAAGCCCGTATCCTCTTACGTTTACCAACCCCTCTCCCCGACATCTGTTCACTTTAAGGGGCTCGCCCGTCGATGCGCCGCACGTCTCTGTCGAAGGACGCCCATTAGCCTCAGCGAGGCAATCAGCATCTGTTGAACGAGACCCGCGCGGTCTTACTGTCGCCTGACCAGGAGCGCCTCCTC
>Ga0187771_10000585_pt1 | contig 22753 bp, 18 predicted proteins | sample 0116_SJ02_MP15_1_FD_133139 | JGI IMG/M metagenome (GOLD analysis project Ga0187771, IMG submission 133139) | Tropical peat soil microbial communities from peatlands in Department of Meta, Colombia - 0116_SJ02_MP15_10_MG | ecosystem: Environmental > Terrestrial > Soil > Wetlands > Peat | place... | reverse complement strand
CGGCTTCATCAGCGACGAATCCCTATTCCATCATACGTATCAATACTTTTTGGAGAGACGAATTCTCGAATATAATAACGATTTCGCACACTGGGCAGGCGAGAGTCTCGAGGAGAGGACGCTGTCCGAATACTTTTCAAATATCGACCCATTCTTGTTTAAGGGGATTGATGAATTGAGAAAGGCGTTGTTAGAAGTGATCGATAATTATCTCAAACAATTTCCTGAACCGCGGGAGGCAATGCCTGGCAACGAGTTCTACTTTAACGAAGCGGTCATTCTGATCTTTCCGGCTGGATTGCGGGCCAACAACCTGGCTGAGTTTCTTCTCGCCATCAAATATATCGATCCGCCGTCTATCTACTATCATTTTTATGAAGCCAGAGTGCGTCTCGGGAGCGGTATCGACGATTTTTCGAAATGGGTTGAAGAGGCGTTGGGAAGAAAGGACCTTGCCGTAAGGATAAGGAACATCGATCCCCTGATGCACACGCTCGACGGGATCAGAGGGCATCTCGCCGAGGCGGTGGAGGAAGAAGTGAAGAAGGACATGGAGGTTATGCCTGAGTGATCAGCGAATATTCCGGGATAGCGCCAAAGGGCGATTTAGTGCTTCTCCAAAAGCTTGGCGAGAAGATGAGCCGCAAATCTTTTCTCCACGTCAATTCAACCCGCGCAGGAGGGGGCGTCGCGGAGATACTTCAAAGGATGATCCCGATTCTTCAGGAGATCGGCATCGACGCGAGATGGGAGGTGATCAGGGGAGATTCAAGATTCTTCGACATTACGAAGAAGATCCACAATGCCCTCCAGGGAAATCCCGAGATGATTACAAAGGAGATGTGGGCGTATCATTTCGAGGTCAATCAGAAGAATGCGGAGACATGCCGTCTGGAGGCCGATGCGGCTCTGGTCCATGACCCACAACCGGTCCCACTGATCGAATTCAAGAAGGGAGGTCGGTGGATATGGCGGTGTCACATTGACGTATCCAGCCCCGTCAAAGAGGTCTGGGATCATCTGCTTAAGTACTGTAATAAGTACGAGGCTACCATTTTCTCAGTGGAGAAGTTTGCAAGGGCAATGGTCGTTGATCAATTCATTATCCCTCCAGCCATCGACCCCATCAGCGAGAAGAATAGAGAATTGACGGGAGGAGAGGTTGACGAGACCGTGAATAAATTCCGCATCCCGGTGGACAGACCGATTCTGTTGCAGGTTTCCAGGTTCGATAGATTTAAAGACCCCATCGGCGTGATCAAATCCTATCGAATTGTGAAGAAATACAACAATTGTATCCTTATCCTTGCTGGAAGTCTCGCCACGGATGATCCGGAGGGTGAAATTGTCTTGAACGAAACAAAAGAAGCTGCCGGCGGTGATCCCGATATCCATATTCTTTTATTGCCTCCTTTTAGCGATAAGGATATAAACGCCCTGCAGAGGATCGCCACGGTCGTTCTGCAGAAATCGTTGAAAGAGGGCTTCGGACTCACTGTATCGGAGGCGATGTGGAAAGGAAAGCCGGTCGTGGGAGGGGCCGTCGGTGGAATCTCGCTACAGGTCGCTCACGGGGTCACCGGATTTCTTGTTCATTCGGTGGAGGGGACTGCGTTCAGGATTCGGCAGTTGCTTAATAATCCCGATCTGGCAAAGCGAATGGGTGAGAACGCCAGGGAGTATATTCGAACCAATTTCCTGATCACAAGGCAAATCAGGGATTACCTGTCCTTGTGGTATGTTATGGAAAACCCGGGGAGGAACATTTTGGAACTGTAAATCTCTTGAGTATTGAGAAAGAAGATGGACAGGTTTGTCTGTATTCATGGGCATTTCTACCAGCCTCCCAGAGAAAATCCGTGGCTTGAAGAAATTGAGCTTCAGGATTCCCCCTATCCGTATCACGATTGGAATGAGAGGATCGCAGCAGAGTGTTACGCTCCCAATACCGCTTCCCGGCTGCTCGATGGCGAAGGCCGGATATTCGCCATCGTCAACAATTATTCGAAGATCAGCTTTAACTTTGGTCCTACCCTTCTTTCTTGGATGGAGAGGCATGACCCTAATACCTACTTAGCTATCCTTGAAGCGGATAAGCTCAGTCGCGGACGATTCTCAGGACACGGATCTGCACTGGCCCAAGCTTACAATCACATGATCATGCCTCTTGCCAATTCGCGGGACAAGAGGTGTCAGCTTCTCTGGGGAATCAAAGATTTCCAGAAAAGGTTTGGAAGGGACCCCGAAGGGATGTGGATTCCTGAGACAGCTATCGATACAGAGACCCTGGAGATTCTTGCCGAACAGGGGGTAAAATTTACGATCCTTGCACCATCGCAGGCAAAGAGCTTTCGCAGAATAGGAAAGGACCAGCAATGGCAAAGTGTAGAAGGCGGCAAGATCGACCCTTCCACATCCTATCTCTGCAGGCTTCCATCTGGAAGAGGCATTCATCTTTTCTTTTACAACGGGTCTATTTCTCAGGAGATAGCCTTTGGGAGATTGCTTACGAGTGGCGAGGCATTCGCGAGGAGATTAATAGAGGCATTTTCGGATGGGAAGGATTGGCCACAGGTGATACACATTGCAACCGACGGTGAAACCTTCGGGCACCATCATCAGTATGGCGATATGGCTTTAGCCTTCTGCCTTCACTTTATCGAGACAAGTAACTTTGCAACACTAACGAATTACGGCGAGTTTCTCGAAAAAAACCCTTCCCTTCATGAGGTTCAAATCCTCGACAATTCGTCATGGAGCTGTGTCCACGGTGTGGAAAGATGGAGAAGCGATTGCGGATGCAACTCGGGGATGCACGGCGGGTGGCACCAGAAGTGGAGAGGTCCATTGAGGACAGCCTTGGACGCATTGAGGGACCAGCTTATTCCAGCTTATACAAGAGAAGCATCCCTCTATCTCAAGGACCCATGGGAAGCAAGGGACCACTACATCGAAATCATCCTTGATCGAGCACAGGAGAACATTGAGGATTTCCTAAAAAGGCATGCCGCCCGAGAACTGTCAAAGGAAGAAAGGTCCAGGGTTCTTAAGCTGCTTGAAATCCAGAGGCACGCGATGCTGATGTATACAAGCTGCGGATGGTTTTTTGATGAGATTTCCGGGCCTGAGACGGTCCAGGTCATGGAGTACGCATCCATGGCGATGCAGCGTACCGAAGAGATATTGGGGTTATCCCTTGAGCCGTTGTTCATATCCGATCTGGAGAAGGCCTCGAGTAATCTATTCGGAAATGGAGCTGAGGTGTATCGAAGGTTCGTACTTCCCTCGAAAGTTGATCTGACAAGAGTTGGGGCTCATTATGCCGTATCCTCTCTCTTCAACGATTATCCCGAACACATGAAGATATTTAACTTCACTGTAAAATGCGAAGATTATGAAAAGGTCAAGGCAGGGAAAATTGCCCTGGCCACAGGTAAGGCTCGAATCCGTTCCAATTTCACCTGGGATGAGGTCAAGAAGAGTTTTGCTGTTCTCCATCTTGGAGATCATAATATCAGCGGAGGGTTAACCGATTTCGTAGACGAAGAGGCGTTCTCTTCCATGCGGCGAGAGATCTGGACCGGATTTGAGCAAGGGGACACCACCTGGATCATCCGGCTTATGGGCAAGCATTTCGGTATGAATAACTTTTCGATTTGGCATCTCTTCAGAGGTGAGCAGAGAAAGGTGATCCATCAGATCCTTGAGTTCAATCATGTGGGTATCGAGGCCTCTTATCGGAAGATTTACGAAGATAATAACCCGGTGATGAACTTCCTCAGTTCCATCAATATCCCCATTCCCCGAACCATTTTTCTTGCTGTCGAGCATATCATCAATGTCGATATGAGGAGGGCCTTCGAAAAGGAAGAGGTGGATATCGAAAAACTCAAGAGGCTAATACTGGAATCCAATCGGTGGGGTATTCACCTCGACAGGGCTGCCATTGAGTATGACGTTTCATTATGGGTCACTTCGCTAATGGAGAAAATTACCCAAGATCCGATGAACCCAATTCTTTTTGCAAGAATCACGACCGCTTTGGAGCTGTTAGAACCCTTATCCCTTACTCTGAACTTTTGGAAGGCTCAAAACATGTATTTTTCCATCAAAGAACAGCTCAAGGGCAAGATGGATGAAAAGACAAGAGACGACGAATTTGCAAAAGAATGGCTGGATGCTTTCAATCATTTGGGCGAAAAACTGGGCATCAAAGTGAATTGATGAAAATTCCAGTAGAATCCATCACAACCAATACTGCAATAAGCGTGCTAACCATTCCTTCGCTCGTTCACTAAAGTTTCTTTTTTTCCACTGTTCCAAACGGATCTGATGAGAGTCCTCGATATCTTTTTCAAACAGCAACTCCATCTGGCTTGCGAATCCGCGACCGAGGATAACTGCATTGACCTCGTCGTTTCTTAAGAAACTCCATAAATCCATATTGGTCGATCCCACTGTCGACCAGACGCCGTCGATGACAGCGGTTTTTGCGTGGAGCATTGTATCCCTGCGCTCGTACAACTTCACCCCTGACTTCAAAAGGTGCCGATAATGAGAACGGCCCGCGTAGAAAACGGGGCTTTCGTCGCTGATGGCCGGAAGAATAATCTTCACATCCACGCCACGCTTGGCCGCATCCGTAAGAGCTTCTAATGTTTGCTCATCGGGAACAAAATACGAGTTCGTCAGATGGATGAAATTCTGGGCGTAAGTGAAGGCGGCCACGTACATGATATAGGTGATCCGGTTCTCCTGGCCGGGAGTGCTGCCTACTACCTCTATAAGATCGTTCCCTTCCCGTTCGAGGGTGGGGAAGTAATCCCTTTTTGGGAGTTCGGGCCCTTTTTGCCTTGCCCACGTTTCTAAGAAAAGCTTCTGGAACTCTGCGACCGCCGGTCCCTCGATCTGGACATGGGTGTCACGCCAGGCCTCGTCTATCCTTCTTTCACGATGCTCACGCGAAACGCTGCTGCTCGAATAAACCCGGCTGATATTGACGCCGCCGGTAAAGGCTACGGAACCATCGACGACCAGAATCTTTCGATGGTCTCGATGGGTGAGCAACCACTTTTCTCGGGCTTTCGCAGGATTAATGGGATTATATTCAAGTGCAAGAATTCCTCCGTCTCTTAGACGTTGGAAGAAAGCCGCTGGAGTATTCAAGCATCCAAGGCTGTCGTAGATCAGATTCACCCGGACTCCCTCTGATCGCTTTTGTAAGAGGAAATCAGCAAACTTGCGGCCCACTTCGTCATCTTCAAAAATGAATGTTTCAAGGTTGATATGATCTTTAGCGTTCGCAATGGCCTTAAACATCGCCGCGTAGGTCGCTGGTCCATCGATGAGCAGGGTCACCTTATTTCCCGCCACCAGAGGGCTTCCGCTGATGGATTCGATCAGGGCAACCTGGCGCTCCAGAATGTCTGTCGATCCCTCTTGCCTTTTCAACCGATCCATGACCCTCTTGCTAATCGTAGGAGAGAGCTGCCCGTGAGGGCCGATGATTTCCGGCGTTTTCTCTTTTTCGACGTCCAATCGTTGATACATCTCTTCGAATCTTGGTAAGGTGGCACAACCTACGAAAGTGAGTAAAAAGGAAAGGCAGAGGAGTAAGAAGAGGGATCGGGACAGCGGATGTAGAACGAGATTTTTCATGATGGTTATCTCTCTTTGAAAGGTAGTTTGCCAGAGGGTGGAGTCTCCTATGATGTCTTGCCACCGATAATAACCAAGATGATTCCAACCGCCAGGAGCGGTCCTCCCCAAACAGGTGGCAAAGGAATCGTTTTCCTGACTTTCTCGGTGGCCTCCAGATGGCCGATCACGACAACCTTCTCACGGGTCGTATAAGAAATCCCGTGATGGGCGAACGACAGAACTCCCAGAAGGATAAAAGCGATTCCCAGAAAAACAACAATCCATTTCATGGCAAACCTCAATCTTTTAGGATTTTGGAACCTCGCCTTTTATATACACGGTGTGAGTGGTAAAGGGTATTTCGATTCCCTCAAGCCGGTAGCGTCGATGAAGCCGTTTAATAAACTCATGGACGATCAAGTATTGGGCTGCATACTCCTTTGCACGGAGGATGACGGTAAAGGCGATGCTCGACTCAGCGAAGGCGTTGTAACGGATGAAGGGCTGGAATTCTTTGACCGCCCCTTCCGTCTCCCGGAGAACTTCTTCGGCCACTTCGGTGGTTACCTTTTCCACCTTCTCGAGGTCGCTCAGATATGCGACGCCGACATTGACCAGGACAGCCAGCTCGGATTCGGGAAGATGGAAATTGGTGACAAGGCTGCTTACCAGTTTGTTATTCGGGACGATTAACGTATTGTTAGAAAGGGTTCTGACCCGTACATTCCTCCACCCGATTCGGTCAACGTAGCCCTCTTTCCCCGCCTCGAATTGAATATAGTCTCCGACCCTGATCGGTTTGTTTGAAACGATGTAAGCCCAAGAGAAAAAATTCGAGAGGGTGTCCTGCATGGCAAGTCCGACCACCACTCCTCCGATTCCCAAAGACGCGATAAAGGGAGTGATCGTGATCTTGAGACTGTCGAGGACGATCAGAAAGATAAAGATCAGAATGATGCTTCGGTAGATCGCCTTCGTTATTCCTTCTGAGGGGGTGACCGTCTCCAACTTCTTACCGTATCGCCGGAGCACTTCTATCATCAGCCTGTCTACGAAGAGATAAACGGCCGCGGCGAACAGAATCAGGACAACAGCATCCGTATATTTTTCCCATTTGGCAGGAACGGAAGGAATGGTATCGAGGAAGAGTTTCAGGCCGAAGACAAGGAGAAATAGGATAAGCGGTGTTCCCAAAACGGAAGAAAGGATTCTGTCAAAAAGCCGCTGGGTTTGGTCCCCCCTTTTTCTCAAATGGCGTATGAAAGCCGGGACGATGATAAGAGTCAGCACAATCCAAATGAAGAACCCCGCTGACGGAATCCCCCATTCATAAAGAAGTTTCATATTGCCCCCAACATGGCCACCGGAAAATTGGCAAATACCTGGTCAAGGGTTAACACTTTCTTTCCATTTCGTTTCATAACTTCCACCGTTTCTCCAGTAAAGATGTTGTGAAAATTGTTCCCCGGGGTTTCTTCAGGTGCGACGATCCATGAGTCTCCCCATACCTGGCTCCCAAAAGGTTTCCCATCAGCGTCCTGTATCAGATGCGTCAAAAATCTGGGGACGATGACCAAAACAGCTTTCCCTTCTCCCAGCCTTCCAAAAGCACAGATGTGCTCCTTGAGATCTCCATCCCCGGTCAAGGGTAGATAGGTCCCTTCCATAAACAGTCGGGCATTTTCTTTCCGGTAATTGAGAGATCTGAGTGTGACGTAAAGTTTTATAGAACCGTCATTCCATTCCCGTAGGAGCTCTCGGGCAAATCCTGGAAGATCTGACCCATACCCGACCCTCTTTTCCTTCAACGCCTTTAACATTTGTCTTCGGAGATCAAAGTCAATAGGTCTTCGATTATCTGGGTCGACAAGGCTGAAATCCCATATCTCCGTACCCTGGAAAAAATCAGGAGTCCCGGGTGAAGCGATTTTGAGAAGGGTCTGGGAGAGAGAATTAACCATTCCGAAATAGGAGACTTTTTCACTGAACGGCTCAAAATCCTGTATAAAAGGGTTGTACGGCGACGGAGACATTGCGTCACCGACAAATTTTAGGAGGGCATCCTCATACGGTGTGTTGGGACTGATCCAACTGCTGTTTGCCTTGGCCTCTCTGGCCGCCTTTAGCATGTAATCTTTGATCCTCTTCTCGAAAACCTCATACTCTGTTCCATTCATCGGACGAACGGGCCAGACCCCCAGGAGGGTTTGATAGAACAGATATTCTTCATTACGGTCAGGAACATCGACCATCGATTTTTTCTTCTTATTGATCCTGCTCCACCTCGCCAGATGATGTCTCCACTCATCGGGAATTTCCGAGAGGACGTTCAATCTTGCCCTGACGTCCTCGCTCCGCTTCGTGTCGTGAGTCGATGTGGTACTCAGGCTGCAGGGCCAGGATTTGATCCTTTCGATATTCTGTCCGTGGAAGGCGTCGAGGGGTGTCCCGAACCTTTCCGGACTTCCGCCCACTTCGTTGAGGGAAACAAATCGGTTGTAAACATAAAAAACCGTGTCTTCGAGGCCCTTTGCCATCACCGGTCCGGAGACTTGCTGAAATCTCATAACAAAATCGAGCCATTCCATTTTATCCTTTTCCACGAAGTCTTCAGGATAGTTGAGGAGCAGTACCTCTTGTAAGAAGTCGAAGATGGTGGCGCTGAGAGCGGGATTCCTCCGCTTTGATCTCGCCACGGCCTGCTCGATATAACGTCGGTCTCTCTCCGTCACTCCGCAGGCATTGACGTAAGTTCTGTAGACCGGGAAACAAGCAATCGTTTCGATCATCGCGGCGGTGAGACTGTTTAGCGTGAAATCTCGAGTGTGCCTGTTTTTTTCGGAAAGTCGATTGAGGTAATGGCCGAGGGCATTGATCTCGCCGGACAGAGCGGTCAGCATGATTAATTTCTTTTTTTCATAGACAAAATCCTGATAGCTCAGCTTGGAGCCGACGAATCGGGAATAGATGTCATCAAATTTTTTTCCATTCTCCGTGTCAATAAAGATTCCGTTCAGCGACGTTAAGAATGTGTAACCGATGGCGCCTAAGATAGGCCAGTCCTCTGGAATCCGCTCGCCTTTGGTCAAAATTTTTTCACCGACGATGTAGAAAGGTGTCCTGAGAGGCGAAGCGGAATTTTTGAACAATGCCTCATCGTAGAGCCGCTTTATCTCCTCCTCGTCGGCCGGTTCGTCTGAAGTGACATGGAACCGGAAACAGAGTTGAACAAAGCAACCCTTTTGCAATCGATAGAAGTATTCCACGGGGTTGTAGAGCCCGTCCGGATGATCTACTCTCAGTCCGGTGACTTTTCCCTCCCGGATCAGCTTAAACACAAACTGGTGCACTTCTCTAAAAACACGGGGATCCTCTACGCGGATGGCCGCCAGTTCGTTAATATCAAAAAAACGCCTGTAGTTTATCTCCTCGGTCGCAACACGCCAATGAGAGAGTCGATAAGCCTGGTCGTTGAGAAGATCATCCAGAAGGTCAAAGCTCCTCGGCTTATTCTTCTCCCCGTTAAACAGGAGCAAATTTCCGTTAATAAAAGACCGGATTTCTCTGCTATCATTGTGGAGGGTCCAAAGCCTTCTCTTAATGACTTCCTTTTCTCTTCGCCTCTCGATCATCTTTTCTCTATCTTTTTCGCTGGGTGCCGGAAGATGGGTCAGGGCGGTGAGGATGCTGAGGAGTTCCTGAAGCTGCGGATGATCTTTCCCGACCTCTTTCTCCAGGTCATCGATCCGAAACTTCAATATCCGTGCATAAGAGGCGGGGTCGATTGGAAGCTTTTGTTCTCCGTAGCGGATAAAAAAAGCGCCTTCCTCGAATCTCAAGCTCAGTTCCTGGCTTTCGAGAACCTGGCCGTACTGGTTGCTCAGGATGGGCAGGAGGACCTTGTTTTGAAGCTCATCCTTAATCGGCTTCCAATCGATGTCAAAAAAATCCGCATAGACGGAGCTCGGCCCATTTTCGAGCACATCCATCCACCAGGTATTCTCGTTTCCGGTGATGCACATGTGGTTGGGTACAATGTCAAGGAGGTGGCCCATTCGATGTTTTTGCAGCTCTTCGATCAGCTCGTCGTACTCTTCCTCTGTCCCGATCTCTGGGTTGATCTGATTGTGATCCAAGATATCGTATCCGTGCAGGCTTCCCTTCTTCGCTTTGAAATAGGGTGAGGCGTAGCAATCAGAGATACCCAGCTCATGAAGGTAGGAAATGATCGATTTGGCGTCGGAAAACTTGAATTGGTGATTGAACTGGAGCCTGTACGTCGCGATGGGCACCCTTAATAAAGCGGGGAGATTCTCAATCGCTTTGCGGAACAACTCCCCAACCCTTTCATCGGTCGCCGACGACTCTTGTTCCGTGAGTTGGTTCTGCGTTTCTCCACGATTCAAATTCGATTTCATTTCAGCCTATCCGTCGATAGAGGGCAAAGCTATAGCCTTGCAAAGTTAGACGAACCTCCGATCCATGCGATTGGATCAATTCCGGCAAAGAACTCCCTGGCCCACCCCATTCGTTCGAGGATGAATCCAGTACTCGTTTCCAAATTCCCCTCTCCGCGAGAAGCCTGCCTTCCGCAGGCTTCTCAAAGAAATTGAAAATAGCGCATACTTTGTCCTTTCTGTGCCTTCGTCGCATGACGAACAACGGCCTTTCTTTGGACGCCTCAACCTCCATCTCCGTTTTGCTTAATTGGGAGAGTGACGGGATTTCCTTCCTATATTTCACGAGTGTTTGATAAAGCTCAAAAAGAATTTTGTGTCTTCCGTGGCGATGAAGATCGAGATGGATTTTAGAGAGTAGAAAGGTTTCTTCGCTTTGTGGGTCCGGTATCTCTCCTTGCCACTTGAAAGCAGTAAACTCTTCCCTCCTCCCCCTTCGCACCGTCTCGATCAGCTCCTGATTGGAGTGGCTGACGAAATACTGGAACGGCGCCTCCTCACCATATTCTTCTCCCATAAACAGGAGAGGGATATTGGCCGAGAGCAGAACTGTTCCGGCTGTGAGTTTCAAAGCTTCAAAGGGCACCAACGTACTCAGTCGATCCCCTTTCACTCGGTTTCCAACCTGGTCGTGATTTTGGGAGAAGACGACAAAGTGAGGGGGAGAGAGATGTTTCGAAGAACTTCCGTGTCGTCTCCTCCGGAAGGAAGAGTACTGGCCCGTGTAAACAAAGCCTTCCCGGAGCGCTTTAACCATCTGGTGAATGTCTCCAAAATCCTGATAATATCCGTCCCGTTCTTTTGTCAGGAGCGTATGGAGGCAGTGGTGAAAGTCATCATTCCACTGAGCATCCAGGCCGTATCCTCCCTTTCGTGGAGGGTTGACGATGCGAACATCGTTCAGGTCGCTCTCTGCAATCACCACGATATGGCGGCCCAGATTCTTGGCCTGACGTTGAACCTCCTCCCTGATATCAGAGAGGATATGTCGTGCGCTGAAGTCAAAGATCCCATGAACGGCGTCTATCCGGAGGCCGTCGAAATGGTATTCGGTTACCCAGTACAGGGCGTTATTGGTGATAAATCTTCGAACCTCATCGCTCTCCGGACCATCGAAATTGATGGCAGGACCCCAGGAGGTCTTATAGCGATCCGTGAAGTAGGGTGCGTAATCGGAAAGATAATTTCCTTCGGGTCCTGAATGGTTGTAAACCACATCGAGGATGGCGGCTAAACCCTTCTGGTGGCAGACATTGATTAATGACTTCAATCCGTTTGGGCCGCCGTAACTATTTTGGGGGGCATACAGATAGGTTCCGTCATATCCCCAGTTCCTCTTCCCCGGAAATTGGCCGACGGGCATTAACTCAATAGCGGTCACCCCGAGGTCTTTCCTGAGATAGTCCAAGTAGGGAATGATCGCTTCAAAAGTCCCTTCGCGTGTAAACGTTCCGGTATGAATTTCATAGAGGATCATTTTTTCAAGAGGAATTCCACTCCAGCCTTGATCTTTCCATTTGAATTCATCAGGATCGACCACCTCGGAAGGACCATCCATCCCTTCTGGTTGAAACCGTGAGGCGGGATCGGGCCTTACTTGTTTTCCATTCAGGAGATAGAAATACTTCGTTCTTGGTCGGGCACCACCCGAAAAGGCGGTAAAGTATCCATTTCCCTCCGAGTCCATCGGGATTTCTTTGGATTCGTCTGCCACCCCTACCAGTGAAATGGAGGCAACTGTTGGGGCCCAGACCCTGAATCTTACCCCTTCAACCGAAACACTTGCTCCCAGCTCCAGTGCCCATTTTTCTTTGGCTTTCTTCGATATCATATCAAAGAATCTTTGCTCTTACACCAACTTCCTATAAGGAGAACAGCCGATTTTGGCCACGAATCAGGCCCAAGAGGCCGGCAACAATCAGGTACACCGCAACAATTAGGTTCAATAATCCGGGCACGATGAGAATCAGGATCCCGGCGATTAAGGAAAGTAGCGGTTGATGAATGGCGGGTAGTTTCACGGCATGCCTCCTTCCCTCGGTATGAAATGAGAACAGTGGATTCCTCTTCGCACCTTCCGCATCCTGCGAACTTGGATAACCAATCCGGCAGAGTTAGCGAATCAAACCCACAAGGCCTGCGACGATTAAATAGATTGCAACAATAAAGTTCAGCAGCCTCGGAAAGATCAGGATTAATATCCCCGCTATTAGGGAGAGGACTGGCTGATGAAACGTCATGACCGCTGTCATGATAAACTCCTTTCATGAAAGTAATTTAGCAAAAGAGAGGTGATTATTTCTTAGGCTACTAAGGCCGACAGGAAAAGCCTATGGGGTTAACAGTGTATTTTATGTGCAGGAACCTTGTATTTTAAGAGGAACCCTTGAGGGTATCGACCCTAAGAAAGAAAAGACCACAGCCCCTTCTAGGAAGAACACGGTTACGGCAGGTCCTCATGCGGAGAGGGGAAGGGTCGATGGACTCTTCGCAACGACGGCGGTTGCTCTTGAAAAATGGTTGATATCAAGGTAAAGTTGAGTGGCCATTTTGGAAGGGTTTGCATTGATTCTTTCATAGAGTGAAGCCAATCTGCGCGGATGAAGACAGCCTTTATCTATACTGACACCTATCTCGACTATGATTACGGCCCCACCCATCCTCTTCAAGTCATCCGACTTAAATTGACCTACGATCTTCTCAAATCGTACGGGCTCCTCGACCTTCCTTCCGTTCAATCTATTCCCACCATCAAAGCCGAGGAAAAGGATTTGGCCGCTTTTCACAGCGAGGAATATCTGAATATATTAAAGCAGGCGGACAAAGGGCATCTATCGGGGAATGTTTATTCCTACGGACTGGGACCGGGAGACAACCCCATCTTCCACGGTCTTTATAACTGGTCGCTTCTGGTGACGGGTGCCACACTTCAAGCGGTTGATTTCGTGGCAGAGGGAAAAGGAGAGATCGCTTTTAACATTGCAGGAGGTCTTCACCATGCGATGAAGGCACGGGCTTCTGGATTTTGTTATATCAATGATCCCGTCATTGGAATTATGAGACTCTTAAGGTTGGGAAAGAGAGTGGCCTATATCGATATCGATGCGCATCACGGCGACGGGGTTCAGAAGGCTTTCTATGAGACAAACCAGGTTTTGACGATTTCACTCCACGAAACCGGACACACGCTCTTTCCAGGAACGGGTTTTGAGCATGAGATAGGAAAGGGAGAAGGAGAGGGGTATTCCGTCAATCTTCCTTTCCCTCCGTGTACCGATGATGAAGTTTACTCCTGGACCTTCGAGGAAGTCGTTCCGGGACTTGTCCAGGCCTTCAAACCCGACGTGGTGGTGACGCAATTAGGGGTTGATACGTTTTATAATGACCCTTTAACAAATCTTCACCTCTCCATGTCCGGGTATGAAAGAGTTCTAAGGAAGATCAAAGACCTGGCTCCGAGATGGGTCGCGTTAGGAGGAGGAGGGTATAACATTTCTAATGTGGCACGAGCCTGGACACTGGCATGGGCGGTCATGAACGGTGTGGAGTTGGATAAGGAACTTCCGGAATCTTTTTTGAAAGAGGCGACGAGAATCGGATTTGAAGCAGAAGAGTTTAAGGGGCCTCTGAGACCCCCTCCGCATAGCCGGAATGAGGAGACCCGAGCGGAAATGGAAAGGGTGGTCCGTTACATAAAGGAGACGGTTTTTCCCAAAGTCGAAGGCAAACCTTCCAACTCTCCTTAAAATTTGGCATGCCTTTTGCTTTCGTTTTTCGCTTTTCATTTGACATTTGTAAGTTTTTGGTATATTTAGACGTTTTGAGGATCTCAGGAAATGCCTGAAAAGGTGAAGTATGCTATTATCGTTGGCGATGGGATGGCAGACTACCCGGTTGAAAGTTTAGGGGGGAAGACTCCGCTAATGGCAGCCAGGACACCTCACATGGATTGGATGGCGAACCAGGGCGAGATCGGTTTGGCCAGGACGATTCCTGATGGTTTTAACCCGGGCAGCGAGATCGCTAACCTTTCTATCTTTGGATACGATCCCGTCCGTTATTATACTGGAAGAGGTCCTTTGGAAGCCGCTAGCCTGAAGGTCAAACTTGCGGCGGATGATATGGCCTTCCGATGTAATCTGGTTACCCTAAAATTCCAGGGGAATAAAATCATCATGGAAGATTTTTCTGCCGGTCACATCACGAATGATGAAGCGAGGAAGGTCATCATTGATTTAGACAAAGAGATGGGAACGAATGAAATTCGATTCTATGCAGGGGTAAGCTATCGGCATCTGATGGTCTTGAGGAACCGAGCGGCGAAATTCTCAACCCTGGAGAAACAGAGCATTCCCCCTCCGCATGACCTCATCGGTAAGGAAGTTTCTTCCTGCTTTCCTCAAATGGAGGAACCCGTTCTTTCCCTGACAAGGGAGTCTCAGCGGCTTCTCAAGAATCATCCTGTTAATCAAGCCCGTGAGGCAAGGGGACTTCCTCCTGCCAACTCCATCTGGCTCTGGGGACAGGGGCGTTCGCCGCAGATGGCCCCGCTGAAGGAACGATTCGGAATAGATGGCTATGTGATCTCGGCGGTCCACCTGATCAAGGGGATTGGAATCCTAGCAGGATTAGAAGTGATTGAGGTCCCGGGGATTACAGGATACCTTGACACGAATTATGAAGGCAAGGCCCAGTATGCCCTGAAGGGTTTGAGGGAGAAGGATTTTGTCTATGTCCATGTGGAGGCCCCTGATGAGGCGAGTCACATGGGAAATCTTCGTTTGAAGGTCGAAGCGATCGAGGCCTTTGACGAAAAGGTCGTGGGGAAGATTTTGGACGGAATGAAGGAATTCAAACGGTACAAGGTGCTGGTCATCCCCGATCATTCCACCCCTCTTTCCGTCAGAACGCACACTGCTGATCCGGTTCCATTCGTCATTTATTCCAACGAGGACGGATGCGCCTCCTGCCATGGGAGAACATTTAATGAAGCTTGTGCGGGTCAGTCCGGAATATTTATTGAGAAGGGGTTTGAATTGATCGAAAGGTTCTTAAATCCCCGCTGTTCGTGTTGACGGAGAGGGAGGATGTTTTGGTGAATTCGAGGACCAAGTATATATTTATGACCGGAGGCGTGGTTTCGTCTCTAGGAAAGGGGCTAGCATCGTCATCGATCGGATCCCTCCTGGAGCTGAGGGGGTTGAAAGTCAATTTCCTCAAGTTCGACCCTTATATCAACGTAGACCCGGGGACCATGAATCCTTTTCAACATGGGGAGGTCTACGTAACCGATGATGGCGCGGAGGCGGACCTCGACCTAGGACACTACGAGCGCTACACCAATGTCAAGACTTCAAAGAAAAATAATTTCACGACGGGACAGATCTACGATTCCGTCATCTCCAAAGAGAGGAAGGGGGACTATCTGGGCAGCACCGTGCAGGTGATTCCCCATATCACCGATGAGATCAAGTCCAAGATCTTCGACTTAGCCCAGGATGTTGACATTGTCATCATCGAGGTGGGTGGAACCGTCGGCGACATCGAGAGCCTTCCCTTTTTAGAGGCGATCCGACAAATTCGAGGAGACGTGGGCAGGGAAAATACGCTCTACATTCACCTCACCCTGGTGCCTTATATCCAAACAGCCGGGGAGTTGAAGACGAAGCCGACTCAACATAGTGTGAAGGAGCTTCGAGAAATAGGTATTCAGCCTGACATTCTTCTTTGCCGGACCGATCGATTGCTCTCTTCTGACGTGAAAGCCAAAATCGCCCTCTTTTGCAATGTGGATAAAGGTGCGGTGATCACAGCCAAGAATGTGGAGACGGTTTACGAAGTCCCCATTGTGTTTCATCAAGAAGGGCTGGATGAAAAAATTGTCGAGAAACTCAATATCTGGACCGGGCGGCCGAATCTAAGAGGGTGGGAGCGTGTCGTCAAAAAGGCCAAACATCCCCGTTTCGAGACCACCATCGCGGTGGTGGGAAAATATGTCGGCTTGGTCGAATCCTATAAAAGCTTGACGGAGGCGTTGATTCATGGAGGCATTGCCAATGACGCCCGGGTGAATCTGAAATATATCGATTCGGAGCAGGTCGAGAAAGAAGGGCCCGAGCATTTTCTCAAGGAGGCCAATGGCATTCTTGTCCCGGGAGGGTTTGGGACGAGGGGAATCGAAGGGAAGATCAAGGCGATTCAATATGCCAGGGAGAAACGAATCCCCTATTTCGGAATCTGCTTGGGGATGCAGTGTGCTGTGATTGAAATGGCCAGGCACTGCGCCGGCCTTAAAGGGGCAAACAGCGAGGAATTCGACGCCCACACGCCGCACCCTGTGATCTATCTCATCGAGGAGTGGGTGGACCGCAATCAGGTCGTTCAGAAACGGACTTGTGATTCGGAAAAGGGTGGTTCGATGAGGCTGGGGTCTTATCCTTGCCGGCTTGAAGAAGGAAGCTTGGCTCTGGAGGCCTATAATAAGAAATTGATTAATGAACGGCACCGGCATCGTTACGAATTCAATAATGCTTATATGGATATTTTGGGAAAGGCAGGAATGGTATTCAGTGGCGTCTCTCCCGACAAGGAGCTTGTCGAAATTATCGAACTGAAAGGCCACCCCTGGTTTCTCGGATGTCAGTTCCACCCAGAATTTAAATCGAAGCCGATGGATCCTCATCCCCTTTTCAGGGAGTTTATCAAGGCCTCCATTCGGCGGAGGAAAAGCTCCAGGGGAAAGACAAGAGGTTCAAAGCTCAACCAAGGTCGCAAACCGCAAAGCGCATAGAGTTGAGGGGAGAAGGAGACAAGAGTCGTTGGATATCGTGAAAGAAGCTAAACGGGTATTGAGGGTGGAAGCCCAATCCATTCTCGACTTGGCAGAGCGAGTGGATGAGAATTTCTCACGGGCGGTCGAGTTACTCTATCATTGTAAAGGGAAAGTCGTCCTCATGGGCATGGGAAAATCGGGACTCGTAGGCCGAAAGATCTCCTCCACATTTGCCAGCACGGGAACCCCTTCTTTTTTTCTCCACCCCGCAGAAGGGCTCAACGGAGATTTCGGGATGTTAGCGAAGGAGGATGTGATCATCGCCATCTCCAACAGTGGAGAGACCCGAGAGCTTTTGGAAGCCCTGCCGCTCATCAAACGATACGGAAATCGTTTGATCACCTTCACCGGAAACCTAAGCTCCACGCTGGCAAAGGCCGGGGATGTGAACCTCAACGTCCATGTGAAAGAGGAGGCCTGCCCCTTTGGTTTGGCTCCGACCGCCAGCACTACCGCCACGCTCGCTCTCGGAGATGCCTTGGCCATCGCTCTCATGGGGAAAAGAGATTTCAAAAAAGAGGATTTTGCCATGCTCCACCCGGGCGGTGCGCTGGGGAAGAGGTTACTCCTGAGAGTGGAGGACCTGATGCATGTCGGAAAGGCTTTTCCGACGGTGGGGGAGAAGACCCTGATGAAGGATGCGATTTTTGAGATTACTTCAAAACGATTGGGAGTCACCGGAGTCTGCAACACGGAGGGGTATCTAGTGGGCGTGATTACCGACGGGGATTTGAGGCGGGCCTTGGAGAAATTCAGCGATCTTTTCAATCGGGAGGCCTCCGAAGTCATGACGAAGAACCCGAAGTGGATCGAAAAGGATGCCTTGGCGGCGGAAGCCGTACAGAGAATGGAGGAGCACTCGATTACTTCCCTGTTTGTTTTCAACAAAACAGGAGATAAAGTCCCCGTGGGGATTATTCATCTCCACGACCTGTTGAAAGCGGGCGTGGTCTAAGCAGCCCAAAGCTGAAGGCTCAAGGCCGATAGATATCACCTTTGAGCTTTCAACTTTGAACTTTGAGCAAGATAGTTGACTATGAAAAAAGCGAAAATCATCATTTTATTGTCGATTCTGATGATCGGGGGGATCGTCCTTGCCAGTCTCTGGGCAAACCTACGGGAGAGAAGGGCTTCGGAAGCTGTGGAGAAGGTTCCGAAGGCTTCCACCGGAGGGGCTGACATGAGACTGGAAAAAGTTCGATTTATGGAGGATAAACACGGTCAAAAGACTTGGGAGTTGGAGGCGAAATCAGTTCATCGATACGAAGGACAAAACATGATGGTCTTAGAGGACGTGAAACTGACCTTTTATGCGAAGGAAGGACGGATCTTCTATCTCACTAGCAAGCAGGGAAAGGTTTATCAGGACTCGAAGAACGTGGACTTGATAGGTGATGTGGTGCTTACGTCGAACGACGGGTACTCGCTGAAGACCCAATCCGCTTCCTATCGTGATGCAGACAAGATCGTGAGCACTCCCGACCCCGTGGAGATCGAAGGGGAACAGCTTCGAATGACAGGCAAAGGGATGGTGGTTAATGTGGAAGCCAAGACCTTTAGAATTCTCAGCCAGGTGAAAACCCAACTGAGAGGGAAAAAGAAGGCATGAAGCAAAATAGACCGGTCGGTCTTCTCGTTATTTTATTCTTCCTTCTTTTCTTTTTTGTTTCTGGAGAAGCCCAGGAAAAGAAGGGGAGCGGAAAAGGTGGGGAGAAAGACATTAAGACCGACAGGGGGTTTGGATTTACTACCAGTCGTGCCCCCATCGATATTACCTCTGATACGGTGGAGGCGGATCAGAAGCAGAACAGGGTTACCTTTAAGGGAAATGTAGTAGCGAAACAGGAGGACGTAACGCTCTACGCCAATACGCTGGTTATGATTTATGATCCCGACACGAGACAGATGAAGGAGGTCATCGCGATCGGCAACGTGAAGGTCGTTCAACTGGATCGCCGGGCTACCGGCCAGAAAGCGACGTTTGATCAGGACAGTAATAAAGTGATTCTGGACGGGGACGCAGTGGTTCGTGAAGGGACGAATGTCGTCCGGGGGGAGCGGATTACCTTCTACGTCGATGAGGAGAGGAGTGTCGTGGAACCGGTGAAGGGAGGGCGTGTCAGCACCAGCATTACCCCACCGCCCAAAGAGGAAGGGGAGGAGAAAAAGCCGAAAGAAGAAAAGAAAAAATAAAAATAGTTGTGAGTTTGGAGTTATGAGTTAAATAATAAATTACCGAGAACTCAAAAAACTCCGAACTGCGATGAGAAAAGCAATGTCGCGTATCTTATGTGAGAGTTTGATCAAGTCATTTCGTCATAAAACGGTTGTGGATTCGGTGAGTATCGATATCCAAGGGGGAGAGGTGGTAGGACTGTTGGGACCCAACGGTGCTGGGAAGACCACCATTTTTTATATGATCGTCGGATTGTATCAACCCAACGGCGGGAAGATATACCTTAACGACGAAGAGATTAGTCGCCTTCCCATGTATTTGAGAGCGAGGAAAGGAATCGGGTACCTTCCTCAGGAGCCATCGGTTTTTAGAAAGCTGACGACTGAAGAGAATCTGACGGCGATTTTGGAGACCCTTCCGCTCTCCGCGAAGGAGAAGAAGAACCGATTGGAAAAGCTCTTAAACGAGTTAGGACTCTCCTCACTGCGCAAACAGAAAGCCTACGTTCTCTCGGGAGGAGAGCGCCGGCGTGTGGAGATTACACGAGCCTTGGTGCTCTCGCCTTCTTTCATTCTTTTGGACGAACCTTTTTCAGGGATCGATCCCATCGCCGTTTTAGATATCCAGGCCATCATCCGTCAATTGAAATCAAAGGGGATTGGAATTATAATTACGGATCATAATGTTCGAGAAACCCTGGGAGTTTGCGACCGGGCATACATCCTTAACGAAGGGCGAATTCTGGAGGAAGGAAGCCCCGAAAAGATTGCCCAAAGCGAGAAGGCGAGAAAGATCTATCTGGGCGATGGGTTTGAGTTAGGGGGGAGGCGCCTCAGTCAAGAGGAAAAAAAGAAGGGCATAGATCCTCCTGGCCAGCGGAGACTATGGGAGTAAGATGGTCTTAGAGATTAAACAAACGCCTAAGCTTGTTCAACAGTTGGTGATCACCCCTCAGCTCCAGCAGGCGATCCGGCTTCTCCAGTTAACGCGTCTTGAATTGGTGGACCTGATCAGCCAAGAGATGAAGGAGAACCCGCTCCTGGAGGAGGCGGAGGAGGGGAAGGAACTGGCAGAGGGCGAAGCCCCGGTGATCGACCAGGAGGAAGCCGAAGCCCCCCCCGAGCCAGAAGTGACCCCGGAACTGAAAGGAAATGGAGAGGGGGCGGATGAGTTTGATTGGGAGAACTACCTAGAAAATTCAAACCTCACCCCATTTGAAAAGAGTTCTCGGAGATCTCAGGATGACGAAGAAAGACCGTCCTTCGAAAATTTTCTGACTAAGAGGACAACCCTGACAGATCATCTTCAGTGGCAGCTGCAACTCTCGCACTTCACGGAGGAAGAGCATGAGGCCGGGACGTGGATCATCGGAAATCTGGATGAAGATGGATATCTGAAGGTCTCCCTGGAAGAGATCAGCTCAGAAACCCATCTTCCGATGGAGGGGGCAGAGAGGGTCCTGCGGAGGGTTCAGCAATTCGATCCAGTAGGAGTGGCGGCGAGAGATTTGAAAGAATGTCTTTTGATCCAGCTGGAGCAAATAAGTCCCCGAGATCCCGTGGCGGAACGAATTGTTTCCGACCATCTCTCTCTTCTGAGAAATCGAAATTACCCAGCGATCGCCAAACGGTTAGGGGTGTCTTTGGATCGAGTGAACCGGGCTGCGTCTCTCATCTCCAAATTGGATCCAAAACCAGGAAAGGCATTCGGAAGCGAGGTGATCCAAGAGATCATCCCCGATGTCTATATTTACAAGGTGGAAGGAGATTATGTCATCTATCTGAACGATGACGGAATTCCGAGACTCAAGATCAATTCTCTTTACCGGAATATCCTCAACGGCAGCCGTCACGCTCCGGATGGGGACCGAAAATACATCCAGGACAAACTCCGGTCCGCCCTCTGGCTGATCCGCAGCATCCACCAACGACAAAGGACGATTTATAAGGTGGCCAAAAGCATCGTGAAATTCCAGAGGGAATTCTTGGACAAAGGAATCCAATCCCTCAGGCCCCTTGTGCTACGAGATGTGGCCGAAGATATCCAGATGCATGAATCCACGATTAGCCGAGTCACTCATAACAAGTATGCTCATACTCCCCAAGGGATTTATGAATTGAAATTCTTCTTCAACGCTGGGATCACCTCCACACAGGGGGAGACGATGGCCTCGGAAAGCGTCAAGAATCTGGTTCGGGAAATCATTGCTAAAGAAGATCCAAGGAAACCTTACAGCGATGAGAAATTGGTCCAGATTCTCCAGGGGATGAACATCCATATCGCCCGAAGAACCGTCTCGAAATATCGAGAGATGATGAAGATCCTCTCCTCCAACGAGCGGAGGAAGATTGCTTAGTCTAATGGGTCGTTCCCCCTCTACCGTTTGGTGTGAACCGGCGAACTTTGTTGAAGCGTAGGAGCCGACCAATGCAAGTTGCAGTGACATTTCGACATATGGAGACGGACGAGGGCGTCAAGGTCTACGTAAGAGACAAGGTGCAGAAGCTTCAAAAATATATCCTGAATCCAACGGAGATTCATGTCGTTTTGGCGGTAGAAAAATTCCGGCATATAGCCGAAATCACTATTGTCGGGAACGGAAGATCTCTCAATAGCCAGGGAAGGGACAACGATCTCTATGCCGCCATCGATCAGATGGTGGATAAAATGGAGCGACAGATTCGTGAACGAAGGGAGAAGGTGAGACAAAAAAGAGCGATCTCCTCTTCTAAGGCTTCTTCCACGAAGGGAGAAGGAGACCAGGAGGGCAAAGAAGAGGGAGAGGTCCCTGCCCTTCTCCGGAGGAACCGTACGATTGCCAAGCCCATGTCTCTTGAGGAAGCGCTATCTCAATTGACCCTTTCAAAAGAAGATTTCTTGGTGTTTATCAATTCGGATTCCGGGCAGATGAATGTTGTGTACCGGTCAAAAAAAGGGGGCTACGGGTGGGTGGAACCTCATCCCAAGTAGCCGAGGCACCCAAGAGGGAATGATGAAAATCATGGACTATCTGGATGAGGCGTCGGTGATCCCGGACTTGAAGGGAACGGACAAGCCCTCCATTCTCAAGGAGTTATCAAGTGTCTTGGTAAAGCCATGCCAAGTTGCTTCCGTTGAAGAAATGCTTCAAGTGCTCCTCGACCGGGAGAAACTGGGATCGACGGGAATTGGAGAAGGGATTGCCATCCCCCATGGTCGGATAAAAAAGTTGAAAAGATTCTTCATCTCTTTCGGTCGTTCCCCGAAGGGGGTGGATTTTGATTCCATCGACCGGAAACCGAGCCAGCTCTTCTTTTTAGTATTGGCCCCGGAGAATTCGGCTGTCGAGAACTTAAAGCTTCTCGGTCGAATCGTCACCCTGCTCAAAGAGCCTTCCTTCAAGAAGCGATTAACAGAGGCTCCTTCGCAGAAAGAGCTTTTCCGTATCATCTCCGAAGAGGATGAGAAATACTAGTCGATGAATGGTGTCGTTGTACAAGAATTGGAGCAGAGCCGGGAGCACCATTTGGAACTGACCCTGATGGGCGGGCAAAAAGGGCTCAAGAATATGATCACCCATTCGCAAGTCCAGAAGATGGGGTTGGCCCTGACGGGTTTTATCCAATTCATCAACCCGGAACGTCTTCAGATTATCGGAAATACGGAAAT